>ENA-OUOG01004716-OUOG01004716.1-marine-metagenome-genome-assembly--contig:-NODE-4716-length-11552-cov-21.353464_pt1 | contig 11552 bp, 10 predicted proteins | sample MGYA00248635_ERZ508505 | MGnify/ENA primary metagenome ERZ508505 (study PRJEB26176, sample SAMN06267871) | marine metagenome | isolation source: Saanich Inlet, British Columbia, Canada | place: Pacific...
TCTCTTCGGCGCGGAATATTGCCCTTTTTGGCCGATGGAACCGAGGTGGATGCGGAGTTGTTGTCGAAATATCGCGGGACGGTGAAGGGCAAGACCGTGACGCGGCCAGACGAAAGTTGACGGAGGCTCACCCGTCTAAACACAAATCTATAGGCACACATCTTTGGGGTCTCTGTGCCGTATCATAGGCCTGTGGCGGATCAAGAAGATAGGCAACCACCAACCTGCCAGAAGGGCAGCTTTGCCTCTGACGGCTATCGCTCACAGGCGAAAAGCTCGGCAAAATCTGGGGAAGGCGCCGATGAGAGCTCTGTTTAAGAGGTTATTTTAGCCCATCGAAACGGGCTAAAATGCGTAATTCCAAAGCGGCAAGCAGGCGCTTACCTTTTGGATTATTACATTTTGTTCATTGTTGGTTCAGCTGCAACCGTGCGCGCTGCGCCGCTGTCGGCACCGTTGTTTGCGGAGCAAGCGGACAAAACGAGGGTCGCGCATACCAGAAGCATGGATCCAATTTTAGACATATTATTCCCTTTCCTAAGTGTGTTACTCTTCCACATATGTCAGTGTGTAAGGTTTATGGCAAGATAAGATGTGAATTGCCCAGCTGACATTCAAAAATTCGGGCAATTTTGCGTCACACCTCGCAGCGTATCAAACACAAGAGTGTAAAATAATACTATTATGACGCCCAAGACAACGGGATGGATATGCCTTTTTATACTAAGTTTGGCTCAATATTGGGAAACTAGGGGCTATTCAGTACGAACGCACGTGCTCTATCAATCTACGAAACTCATCATCATCGTCGGCACTCTTCCAACGATTGGCAAACCGACAAACAATCTGGAGGTTTCCAACTTCGTAGTGACCATCGCTGTCGATCCTATCAAGCGAACAGAAAAATTCTTTATCGCCGTCCTTCTCATCCATTTCGAGCGGAAGACCTGTCAACGCGCAAAGATTTTCTTGTAACTCAAGTAAACCTACTATGTGTTCCTCCAACTCAATCTTGGAGGCGAAGCGAAATTCCTTGTTTTTGGTTCTCTGTGTTGTCTGCTGAGCATTTGCTTGTTGCGTTGTCTTCAACGCCGTTTCAGCCATTCTCTCTTCAGCGACACGATAGGCCACCATCTGGCGCCTAGAATAGCTTTTAACCTCGCTGTAATTACTTGCTGCTTTCTCCTCTTTGTTTCGCCAGAGCTGGCGGTCGTGCCAGGGGCTCAGATCATCGCCATTGATGAGTGCCAGGGCATATTGAGCGTTGTCCTCTTTAAGCTCCTGGAGGGTGGCCTCCGTCGAAAGAAAGTCGCGGGCTTTCGCGTGCAGTGACCGCCAAAGAAGGTGGCTCCCTGTTCGGGTACGGTCAGACCAAGCGTCGCAAGATTTGTGACAAACCACGACCTCCCTTTTCCGGCCGACTGGTTCAACCTTCCTCACAAACTCTGGTGGTTCAGCATTAGAAATCGTCCAATATAGGCGCTCTCCATCTCGATGAATCCAAACATCTCCTCTGGTCTCCGAGATAATCGTCATCAGGTTATACCAGCGAGCCGCAACCGGTCGTGTTGGCGTTAGACCAGCGGCGGTTTTGCCCTGCATCCTCGACAAGATATATTCTTCCCGTTTTCCTTGTTCCCAAAGTGCTTGCTCATCCACAGCATTCATTGTCGCGACGGTGCCCCTCTCGAGGCATACTGGCCACTCGTAGTTCTCCTGCCCAAAATTGGCGATAAAAACCCGCATTTCGAAAAGTCTCGTCCTTCTTTTCCTTGTAATCCAAACATTTTTCATTTGATCTATTTCTAGACTTTACGCAACGAATTTTGTTTGTTCCAATTTCATTGTGGGTGTTATTCCGCCAATACCCCCATTTTGCGGCGGTCGTTATTGTAAGTTCATAGCCAATCGGTTGTTGGGTTTTCCGCCTCCATGATTGTGTCAAAGAGGTTCATATCCGGCCAATCTTGCTACACGGGCCTCTTGTAGCATTCAATATTTCCGTTTTGCTGTGGCTTTCCGGATAGATTGCCACCAGGATGACAAAGCTGGCCGCATCAACCCGATCAACTGATCTATGACAGGAGACTAATCAACCTTCAGACCTCGCAATCATAAGCGGAGGCGATGCATTTTAGGGGGAGAGGCAACCAGACTGATTTCGTCCAGTGCATTATTAAAAAACAATTTTTTAGATTATTGGTGCGGTCGGGGGGACTCGAACCCCCACGAGTGTTACCTCACAGCGACCTCAACGCTGCGCGTCTACCAATTCCGCCACGACCGCGTGGTTTGACGCTGCATAGTCGAGCGTCGCCGCAGGCTCAAGAGGGAAAATTGCGCCGCCTCAAAACTTACGCCTTCCCGCCACCGCGGCACGTGCCAGAAATTGGCGGCGATCCTTCAGGTGCGATCCAAGAGGCTGAGCGCACCCAAAATAATCACCACATAGCCCAACTCCCCGCTTGCATCGCCCGATATCGTGCGATTGACGAGGCGCCCCGGTAAAAAGTTAAACAGCCCTGCGATCACCAGCCCATACCAATAGAGATTGGTCATGATGCGCCGATGCAGGATCATATTGCCCCGATAAATCTGCCGCATCGCCTCAAAAATTGACCAAAGAGTTAGGACTGACCGCAAATGAATCGGGCCAAAGCGTCCAAAGGCCTCCAAGCTTTCGATGAAAAAGGACGTTCCGGCCAAGAGGATCATCGAGAAAACCCAAAGGTAGCCCGCCGCCCGGTGCAGCGCGTGCCGCGCATTGCTGTAGAGCGCGATGGGGCCGACCACGAGCGCGCAGAGGCCACAGATAATATGCACCGCAATCACGGGATCAGCGTTGGAAATTGCTTGGAAATTCATCTTTACTCTCCTGTTTTTCATTCTTAAAATCCATCACACATCCGCATAACCACCCCAAGCCAAATGGCGTGAACCGCTCGGAGGTATTCGTGAACGACAGCTCAAGGCAACCGGCGATGCGCGAGATGCGGCGGGTGTTGGGACGACCAAGAACTTTCGGAGGCCTTGGCTTGGCCGCGGTCCTGGTCACGATCGTCCAACCCTTCGGGTTTTATGTCCCAGGCCCCATAGGTCTTACTTTGATTTACTGGCTGTTGATGATCGCAGTGACATTTCCTCTGGGATTTGTGATCAGCGCCGCCTGCGCGGCGCTCTGTCGCCACCGCTGGAGCGCCGCCCTCCTGGCTGCCGGTGCAATGGCGATAGGGGTGACGAGCTTTACCTATGCGCTGAATATGATGTTCCTCGGCTGGAGCATTAGGGAGCTGGAGCGCTGGCGCGTTCTGATCGGTTCGGCCGGGCCCGTGGCGGCGCTCATCACCATTTTGATCCATATGATCCAAGCGCCAGTGGCGACCGCCTCAAGCCCGCCGCAGTCACCAAAGGCTCCGGAGCCCCCGGCGCTGCTCAACCGGCTGCCATTGGACATGCGCGGCGCGATCCAACATTTATCCGCGGAGGATCATTATACCCGTGTCACAACCTCCCAGGGCAGCTGCCTTGTGCTGTTGCGGTTTTCTGACGCGCTGCAGGAGGTGGCACCCACCCCAGGTTTGCAAGTGCACCGTTCCCATTGGGTCAGCTTTGATGCCATTGACAAAGCCGAGCGCCGAGGGGACGGTGCCCGCCTAATCTTAGCAGACGGCGCATCTGTCCCGGTCAGCCGGAGCCACATGCCAGGTTTGCGTGCGAAAGGCATTGTGTGATGGTCGAATGGATCACCTCGGACACTCCAGTGGGCTATGAGGAGGCCGTGCGCTGGATGGAAGCGCGGGTTGCGGAGATTATCGCCGGCCGCGCCTCTGAGGCGATTTGGCTTTTGGAGCATCCCCCGCTGTATACGGCCGGCACCAGCGCCGATGCCAAGGATCTGACCGATCCGGATCGCTTTGATGTATTTCCAGCGCAGCGCGGCGGGCAATATACTTATCATGGGCCCGGCCAGAGGGTGATCTATGTTCTGCTCGATGTTGGGAAACGTGGGCGGGACGTGCGCAAGTTTGTGCAGCAATTGGAAGAGTGGGTCATCCGAACCCTGGCTGAGTTCAACGTCACAGGTGAAATTCACCCCGGCCGGGTCGGCGTATGGGTCACACGGCCCGACAAGCCTCTGCACGCCAGCGGCACCCTGGCAGAGGATAAAATTGCAGCCATCGGCATCCGCCTGCGCAAATGGATCAGCTTTCACGGCATTTCCATCAATGTTGAGCCCGATCTGGAACATTTTTCCGGCATCGTCCCCTGTGGCATCGCCGAACACGGGGTGACCTCCCTTGTGGATCTTGGCTTGCCGGTCACACTTGCCGATGTTGATCTCGCCCTGCGCCGCAGTTTTGACGCGGTATTTTCAGAGCAAGCCGCCACGTAGCGCGCATCGAAATCGGCCCTAGAGATTTGGCGCAAACCTGTCGTGCGGCATGGGCCGACCCCCTGCGCCATTTTAACCCACAGAAAACCTCCATCACCGCGTTGCGCTGTGGGCCTGTGGAATGTAGAGACTATGGCAGAAAGAGACGGGAGAGCTGCGAGTCGGCTGTTCTGTTTTGGTAGTCAATAAACGGGAGAGCCTGATGGCCGATGCAGCCGTACACGGACACGACCACGAAGATAACCGCGGTTTCTTCACACGTTGGTTCATGTCCACCAATCACAAAGATATTGGTATCCTTTACCTTTTGACCGGCGGCTTGGCCGGTTTTATTTCCGTCGCCTTTACCGTGTACATGCGGATGGAGCTTATGGAGCCAGGTGTGCAATATATGTGCATGGAGGGCGCGCGGCTCACCGCCGCTGCCGTGGGCGATTGTACGCCCAACGGTCACCTGTGGAATGTCTTGATCACCGGCCACGGGATCTTGATGATGTTTTTCGTGGTTATTCCAGCGCTATTTGGCGGATTTGGTAACTATTTCATGCCCTTGCAAATCGGGGCGCCCGATATGGCCTTCCCGCGCATGAACAACCTATCCTATTGGATGTATGTCGCAGGGACCACGATGGCGGTGCTCTCTGTTGTCACCCCAGGCGGGAATGGACAAGCGGGCTCGGGCGTGGGCTGGGTGCTCTACCCGCCGCTCTCAGTCAATGAAGGCGGCATGTCGATGGACTTCGCCATCTTCGCGGTCCACCTCTCGGGTGCCTCTTCTATTCTGGGCGCGATCAATATGATCACGACCTTCCTGAACATGCGCACACCCGGCATGACCCTGTTCAAAGTTCCACTGTTTTCTTGGTCGATCTTTGTGACCTCTTGGTTGATCCTCTTGGCCCTGCCTGTTCTGGCCGGTGCGATCACCATGTTGTTGACGGACCGCAACTTTGGCACGGCCTTCTTCGATCCTGCCGGCGGCGGAGATCCCATTCTTTACCAACATATTCTGTGGTTCTTTGGGCATCCTGAGGTTTACATCGTGATCCTGCCTGCCTTTGGCATCATATCGCATGTCATCGCGACCTTCTCGAAGAAACCTGTCTTCGGCTATCTGCCGATGGTCTGGGCGATTATCGCGATTGGCGCTCTGGGCTTCGTTGTTTGGGCACACCACATGTACACCGTGGGCATGTCACTGACGCAGCAATCCTACTTCATGTTGGCCACAATGGTCATCGCGGTGCCGACTGGGGTGAAAATCTTCTCTTGGATCGCGACGATGTGGGGCGGCTCAATCGAATTTAAGACACCGATGCTCTTTGCAACAGGGTTTGTCTTCATGTTCACCGTCGGCGGCGTGACCGGCATCGTTCTGTCGCAAGCCGCGGTCGACCGGGCCTATCATGACACTTACTATGTGGTTGCACACTTCCACTATGTGATGGCGATTGCGGCAGCCTTTGGTATTTTTGCAGGGGTCTATTTCTACCTGCCCAAAATGGCGGGCCGTTGGTACAATGAAACCCTTGGCAAGATCCACTTCTGGATGTTCTTCATCGGCACAAACATCACCTTCTTCCCGCAGCACTTCCTCGGGCGTCAAGGTATGCCACGCCGCTATATCGATTATCCTGAGGCTTTTGCCTATTGGAACTATTGGTCAAGCTGGGGCGCCTTCCTCTCCTTCGCCTCCTTCTTGTTGTTCATCGGCATCATCGCCTATGCAGTCTTTGCCGGGCGCCGGGTCACCGCGAACAACCCATGGAACGAATGGGCTGACACGTTGGAATGGACCATCCCATCACCACCACCGGAGCACACATTCGAAATTCTTCCAAAACAGGAAGATTGGGACAAAAGCTCCGCGCATTAATTGCGATGTGCTGGACGTAATAGAAAAGGCCTCGGATTTCCGGGGCCTTTTTCATGTCCTGCCTCAGTCGCAGGGGTCTTATAAAAGGCCTCTGCATATCGCAATTTCACCACAAAATGAGCGCAGCCCGGTGTTGGCCACCGGGCAAAGTCATTTGGCTTGGCGGTTGGGTTATGCTGGGGTCTTATGACATTATGGCGCAGTGGACCTTAGAGGTTTTCAGTTTACCTTCCCGCCATGCCCTATGAATGGTCCAGCCCTCCAGAGCACGCGCAGCTGAGCGCGGCATCCAGTCACCAGCCCGGTCTTCGGCTGTCGCTCAGCGCACATAATGCGCTCAGCCGGGAAGGGTTTGCTGGCTTCATTGGTGCCACCGCGGCCCTCATGGCTGTGCCGCTCTTGGCCTTTTTGGGCCACACGGTGCTGTGGGTCATCGCCGCAGCCCTTGGCAGCGCCCTCTGCGCGATTTGGTTGGCCCTCAAAGCCAGCTGGCGGCGCGGTCAAGTGCGTGAAGAGTTCGAGCTTTGGAGTGATCTGGCGGTTCTGCGCCGCATAAACCCCAATGGCCAGTCGCAGGAATGGCGCGCCAACCCCTATTGGGTGGAGGTGAATATCAATAAAGACAATGGGCCCGTGCCCGACTATCTGACCCTACGCGGTGGCGGGCGTGTGGTGGAAATTGGCGCATTTTTATCACAAGACGAGCGGCCACTTTTGGCCACAGATTTGCAATTGGCCTTTCTCAATGCCGCAAGGCAAGTGTGACCGAGGGGCTCAATCAGCCCCTGCGGGAGCGGCAGGCAGATTAGCTCAATTGCGCTTTTACCATGCCGCCAACTTTACCAAAATCGAGCTGGCCTGTGTATTTGGATTTCAAAACCCCCATGACCTTCCCCATATCGCGAATCGAATTCGCCCCGGAGGCGGTGATGGCTTCGGCAATCGCCTCTTCAACCTCTTGCGCGCTCAACTGCCGCGGCAAGAATTCTTCTACGATGACAATCTCAGCCCGTTCTTTTTCGGCCAATTCAAGCCGCCCACCCTCTTCATAGGCCCGCGCACTTTCTTGGCGTTGTTTGACCATTTTACTCAAAATAGCCAATAAATCGTCATCAGAGACCCCCGCATCGGTTCCCTCTGACCGCGCGTCAATGTCACGATCTTTGATCGCCGCATTGATGAGACGCAGTGTCATCAATCGCGTTGCATCCTTGGCCTTCATCGCGTCTTTCAGCGATACGCTCAAACGATCCCGCAAACTCATGATCCAATAATCCTCGATCTGTTAAGATGACAGTCTATAACCGTTGAACAATCGTTTTACAACGCTGATGGCGCCGCCGCACCCTTGACCCCCGGCGCGCCAACGACTAACACCACGGCAATCTGCCAGGGGTATTTTCATGACAATGTCATCGAACCAAAAACCGACTGCTTGCCTTGTGCTTGCGGACGGGTCCATTTTCTACGGCCACGGCTTTGGAGCTACAGGTACCACGGTTGCCGAACTGTGTTTCAACACCGCCATGACCGGATATCAGGAGATCATGACGGACCCCTCCTATGCCGGACAGATCGTCACCTTCACCTTCCCGCATATTGGCAACACAGGGATCACATCCGAAGATGATGAGACTGCAGATCCTTTTGCCGCTGGCATGGTGGTGAAATGGGATCCAACTGAACCGTCAAGCTGGCGCGCGCAAGAAGAGCTCGCCCCCTGGCTTGCCGCGCGCGGGCGCATCGCCATTAGTGGGATTGACACCCGCCGCCTGACCCGCGCTATCCGCCAACAGGGTGCACCGCATGTGGCCCTGTGCCATAGTCCAGATGGCCTGTTCGACCTCGATGACCTTCTGGCGCAGGCCAAAGGATTCGCGGGTCTCGAGGGTTTGGACCTGGCCAAGGATGTCAGCTGCACACAGTCCTATAAATGGAATGAAAAACGCTGGGCATGGCCAGAGGGCTATGTTGCCCATGAGGCCCCCAAATATAAGGTTGTCGCCATTGATTACGGCGCCAAGCGCAATATTTTGCGTTGCTTGGCCTCCGTGGGCTGCGATGTCACCGTGCTGCCGGCCTCGGCCACCGCAGAAGATGTTTTGGCCCATCAGCCCGATGGTCTGTTCCTGTCCAATGGGCCAGGCGATCCCGCTGCCACGGGACGCTATGCCGTGCCGATGATCCAGGCAGTTTTGGAACAAAGCACAATCCCCGTGTTTGGGATTTGCTTAGGTCACCAAATGTTGGCTTTGGCACTGGGTGCAAAAACCATCAAAATGAACCACGGACATCATGGCGCGAACCATCCTGTGAAGGATGTGCAAAGCAATAAGGTCGAGATCACCTCTATGAACCATGGGTTTACCGTGGACAGCCAAACTCTGCCAGAGGGTGTTTTGGAAACCCATGTATCGCTATTTGATGGATCCAATTGCGGCATTCGCATGGCAGACCGTCCGGTCTTCTCCGTCCAATATCACCCGGAAGCCAGCCCAGGACCCCAAGATAGTTTCTATCTGTTTGAAAACTTCGCAGCAGCAATGGAAAATTCCCGCGCGGCCTGAGATCATAAACCTTACTTTAAGATCCAGCCCTCAAACTGTCGCAATGAACCGCAGTTTAAGAGCAGATCACATTGGATCATTATAGGCTTTCGTCCTCCGCTGACGCCCCACCCCTGCGCCGTAGGGCAGAGGGGGGCGCGCCAGATCTGTTGACGTACCTGACGGAAGCGAACCTGCTGCCCCCCGCTGCCTATTTGCAATTGAAAAATCGCGATTTGGAGGGCAACGCCTCAGAGAGTGACACATTAATTTCCCTTGGCCTCATAGAGGCGACCCGCTTGGCCCAGGTGCAGGCGGAACGTTTGGGAGAGGGGTATATTGACCTAACCCATTTCCCGCCGAACCCGGATTTGCTCAAGATCCTTGGGTCGGCCACCGCCCTGCAAATGGGGGTGTTACCCTGGCGCCTCAGCGCAGATGTGACGGTCATCCTGACCGACCGACCGGAGCATTTTGATCAAAACCAATCCTATTTGCGCCAAATATTTGGCCCATTGCGCCGCGCCTTTGCCTGCCCCGATCAAATGCGATCCTACATCACCACCACCGAAGAAGCGGCGCTGATCTATCGGGCAGAACACCGCGTCGCCGCGCGCGAAAGCTGCCGTGATCTGAACTTCAAAATCTTGCATATTGCTCTTTGGGGCTTGGTCGCGCTCGTCGCCCTGACCAGCGCCTTCGCCCCCGCGGTTACGTTTTGGTCTTCGCCCTTTGGGGAACGCTCACTTTGATCGCCAATATGGCGCTGAAACTCACCACCGCACTCCTGTTTTTGCACCGCGGGGCGCTGGCCAGTTTCAAATATAAGGCGCGCATAGCTGACGCCCCCCTGCCCAAAATATCCATCATGGTGCCACTGTTCAAAGAATGCGCTATGATGAGCCACCTGGTCACGCATCTGCGCCAACTCGACTATCCGAAAAATCTGCTGCAGGTGATTTTGGTGATGGAACGCGATGACATCACCACAGCCAAGACCCTCGCAGGCGTCAAACTCCCGCCGTGGATCACCTCGATCAGCGTGCCAAGCGGGTCCATCAAAACAAAGCCGAGGGCGCTCAACTACGCCTTGGATCACTGCCGGGGGTCGATCATTGGCGTCTATGATGCCGAAGATGCCCCCGAACCGGGCCAACTGCGCAAAGTGGCCCGCCATTTTGCGGAAAGCGACGAGAAATTGGCCTGCGTTCATGGCACTTTGGATTTCTACAATTCGCGCTCCAATTGGTTGTCACGCTGTTTCACCATCGAATATGCCACTTGGTTTCGCATCGTCCTGCCGGGCCTGGCGCGGCTCAAGCTTCCCGTGCCGCTCGGTGGAACGACGCTGTTTTTCCGCCGGCATATCCTAGAAGAGCTCGGCGGTTGGGACGCGCATAACGTCACGGAAGATGCCGATATTGGCATTCGCCTCACACGTTTTGGCTATCATACCGAGCTCTTGCCCACCGTGACCCTTGAGGAAGCCAATTGCCGCGGCTGGCCTTGGGTGCGCCAACGCAGCCGCTGGCTCAAAGGCTATGCGGTCACCTGGGCGGTCCACATGCGCGCGCCGAAAACCCTGCTGCGGGACCTGGGTCTTTGGCAATTTTTCGGTGTTCAATTGCTCTTTGCTGGGACATTGTCGCAATTTTTATTGGCCCCTGTGCTTTGGACCTTTTGGCTGGCCTTTCTGGCTCTGCCCCATCCCCTGACGGGCTTCATGCCGAGCTGGGCCTTCTACACCTTGGGCGGGATTTATTTAATGTCCGAGGTCATCAACATCATCGTTGGCATGCTGGCCTGTAATCAGGCCAAGCACCGCCATTTGCTCAAATGGGTGCCCAGCCTGCATTTCTACTTCCCCCTGGGATCTATGGCCGCCTACAAAGGCTTCCTGGAATTGCTCTATAAACCCTTTTATTGGGACAAAACCGCCCATGGCCTATCGCTTGCCAAGGCTCCCGCCGCACCCCTTACCAGGCCTGAGCGCCCGCATCATGTTTCAAGCGGGTGACGAAGGCCTCGCTCAAATGCCGCTTCACCGCCTCATAGGCCGCCGGACCATCTCGATTCGAAATGGCCAAAACAATCGCCTGATGCTCTTCCAAAGCCACCGGTCCCCGCCCTTCGACGGCAAGGGAGGTCGTCGCAAGGAGCGCCATGGAGCGATATACCAAATCCAGCTGCTGCACCAAAAACCGATTGTGCGACGCCAAATGCAATTGCTTATGAAACCGCTTGTTGGAGCGCGCCAAAGCGGCGGCATCCGACACCCGCTCGCGGTCCGCATCAATCATTTGTTGCAGCACATTGATCTCTTCAACCGACGCATGTTGCGCCGCCAAACGTGCCGCCAGCCCCTCAAGCTCTGTGCGCACCACATAGAGCTCAGCCATTTGATTGTGATCCAAAGAGGCAACAATCAAACTCCGGCCATCACGGGTCAAAAGGCTCTGCGTCTCCAGCCTTTGCAGCGCCTCGCGGATCGGTGTGCGTGACACGCCAAAACGTTCGGCCAATTCACTTTCCACCAAGCGACTGCCGGGCTTGTAGATGCCCACGTCAATCGCCTCCAAAATCAATCCATAAGCGTCCCCTTGAACGGGTCGGGATGCAGATGTTTCTAGCATAAATAGGCTCCTTATCGATCCTTTCGTCAACTATGGGCGAGCTGGCCGCGCCTCGCAAGCGTTTCGCCATTGAACCTGCCGCGCTATTTGGTACCAATTGCCCC
>ENA-OUOG01004717-OUOG01004717.1-marine-metagenome-genome-assembly--contig:-NODE-4717-length-11552-cov-3.740044_pt1 | contig 11552 bp, 10 predicted proteins | sample MGYA00248635_ERZ508505 | MGnify/ENA primary metagenome ERZ508505 (study PRJEB26176, sample SAMN06267871) | marine metagenome | isolation source: Saanich Inlet, British Columbia, Canada | place: Pacific...
GTGCTTAACGAGGAATCAAAGCGATCCCTCTCGTTCCCCCTCGAACCAGGAGAAAAACTCCTGTGGGAACCGCAGTCATTCTCCTACGCCGCACGAAATCGCGGGATTCTTCACGCGAGAGGGCACATTATCGCTCTAACCGATTCGGACACAGTCCCGTTCGCCGAGTGGCTGAATGAGGGCGTAGCAGCGTTGGGAGGGAGTGCAGATATGGTCGCTGGGCGCATCGACCTCACGTTCACGCGACAGCCCCTTACCCCCGCAGCATGTTACGAGAAACTTTTTTCCTTCGACCAGGAGAAAAACGTAGCGCTGGGAAGGGCGACAACCGCCAACTTGTTCTTGCATAAAGCTGCTTTCACCCAGCTGGGATTGTTCGCCTCGGAAGCACAATCGGGTGAAGACTTCGCGTGGACCACTCAGGCAGCACATGCGGGGTCTTCACTCGAATACTCGGCGTCCGCCATTGTCTTCCACCCAGCACGAGAGACGTGGAAGGAGCTGTTCGAGAAGGCGATGAGAAAAACTGAACCCTTGACACGGGTCTCCTCCGCTCGCGACGGAGCGAGACTTTCTTTTTCTCGCATGAGGGCCCGATACCTCACTTTTCCAAGTCCAGGCCGAGCGGACGACATGTCTGCAGGGCAGCTGTTTCTTGGATATGTTGTCAATCTGGTTCTCATGGTCTTCACTATCGGGACGGTCCTCAACGCACTGACGAGAGGGTGGGGATCGTCCCGCTAATTGTTATTTGGTTTCATGCGTGTTTCCGCCTGGGTGAGGCATGAAGCAGAATCATATCGAGTAAAGTGATCAGCCTGCCAGGACGTAACTACAGGAAAGCCTCAACGTGGACCGCTTAAGGAGTGTCAGCCGTACATCCCCTGTTGCCGTCCTCAGAGAAATATGGTCAAGAAAGAGTTTTCTCGGCTTCTTTGCCTGGAGCAAAACAAAGGCGTCCCTATCAGAGTCCCGGACTTCGCTGCTGTGGTGGATAATTGAGCCGAGCCTAAAAATACTGGTCTATGGAGCCATATTTGGGCTGATTCTGCCCGCTTCCACCCGGCCAGAGAATTTCGTAGTCTCGCTCATTATTGGGGTGGCAATTTTTGAGACCTACAGCACCCAATCAGGTGCCAGCACACGCTTTTTTGCCCAATCAGACGTCATTGAAGAGTCAACGTCAATCAGTCCCTGGTCACTGATGATGTCCACAGTAATCGAAACCTACCTGAAGTCGGCGGCCCTCATCGTCATTGTTTTTGGAGCCGCGCTGCTGCTCGGTGTATCTCCGCGTCTGTCGTGGCTTGCCTTCCCTCTCCTCTTCGCGGGCTATGGTGTTTTCCTGTATTCGATGGGCCTTATTGTGGCCGCGTTGTCCCGTTTTTTTCCCACATTCCCCAGGCTTCTGGGAGCGCTCAATCGCGTAGTTTTCTACGGCAGTGGCATCTTTTGGTCGATTGAACGTGTCCTCGCCAGCTACCCGACCCTGCTCAGCATCGCCGAACTGAACCCTGTGTATCAAATTATTCAGTTGGGTCGAGCCGCGGTGATGGGTAACGGTATCGATTGGGGTCATGTGATTGCGCTCCACTCGTTGGTGACCGTGGTTTTATTCGCGGTCGGGGGGCTTCTCTTTCACCACGCCAACAAGAGTGACCATGCCTGATCCGCAATCAACGGCGGTCTTAGTGTCCCAAGTCTCCAAGACCTACCGAACGTATGCCAGATCGCCCGGGAGGCTATTTCCCCAATCGTCCGAAGTTCCGGCGTTGCGAAAAATATCGTTCACTATTGGGCAAGGGGAAACGGTCGGTCTCCTCGGGAGAAATGGTTCGGGAAAAAGCACCCTCCTGCGAGTTTTGGCGGGGGTGCTCGCACCAACTGAGGGCGAGGTAACCGCCCATCAAAAACCCCGCCTCCTCGGACTTAGCGGGCTCCAGCTGCCAGATCTCAGCGTGCTCGAAAATGCCGAACTCATGCTCCGTGCCCACGGACACTCACGCCAAAAGTCCAGGAATCTCGCACAAGATTTGGTGCGGGACGCCGACCTGGCACACAAAGCTCTCCTGCCCTACAAAACACTCTCGACCGGTATGAAAGGCCGAATGAGCTTTCTTCTCGCCATAATCAACCAACCGGAGATACTTTTGTTGGACGAAATGTTATCCGTGGGAGACCAACAGCTTCAGGAAATCTACACACGCTGGATTGATGGTCTGCAAGCTTCCAACCGCACGGTGATCATCGCGTCACACAACATGGAGACCATACAAGCAATGTGTTCCCGCGCCATCGTGCTGGTCAATGGTGAAGTAGGGTTTGACGGCCCGTCTGGGGACGCGGTTTCCTTTCTGCAATCCAATTAATCCACTTGAACAAAAGGGGTAGAACAGAAACCATTGCGGGACCGGCCGCCTAGGGCACAGTCCTCCGAATCGGCTTTACCTGAGCGAGTTCTACCACCCCCCACGGGTGCTGAGCTACCCCCCTCGTCCCGAGAGAACCACAGAAAGTTCGACCGGCGAAATGATCCGGTTGAGTACCGTCCTCCAGAAACGGCGCGAGCGCCGTTGTGACACACACGTCACCGAGTTCAGAACCCCAAAAAGTCAGGCTCGTCACGTAACGAGAGTCCTCCAGAAAAACAGTGCTCACCAGCTCGCCATCTGGACTAATCTGTTTCAGTTTCCCTGCACCCCACAGCGCTAACCATAGGTTTCCATGTTCGTCGCAAGCCAGCCCATCGGGCACTGATTCGTCCTCCAATACTTCGAAGAAAACTGACCGATCGCCGATTTCTCCTGTAGACGAATTGAACGACCAACGCTCTACCCAGCGCTTCCCACTATCTACGAAAAATAGGAAATCGTCTTGAGGGGAGAAGCAAATCCCGTTGCCCAAAATCACATCGTCCGCAAGCACCTGAAGTTGACCCTCCTGGTGCACTATTGAGAGGTAGTTTTTCGGGCTAGCTTTCCCTAGAGAAAGAGATCCGACGAGAAGCCGGCCAAAAGGATCTATCGTTGCGTCGTTGAAGCGGTGCCCCGCAGGCAGGAGACTTCCAGACAACTCCTCAATCCCTTCGGCGCCAGAAATCGCCAGCCGTGACCCCTGTCCGACAAGGTAACGACCACGACGCAAAGGAATCGCAAACCCTACGCGGTCGGGAAAGTGTCTCTCTTCAAGGATTTCCACTTGTTCGTGTGATGTTCGACCCGCAAGAACAAGCGTTTTACCCTCGATGTCGACCCAGCTCAGCACACCCGTCTCTGAGCACCAGGCGGGCGACTCACCCAAGGCATACTCCTTATTACTGACCCAGAAAGTCGAGAACGAATTGTTCTGAGGGTGAAGTGTGACCATAAGAGGCAAGCCTAATGCTGCTGACGCTAACTAAACCGGGACGCAATTGGTACCCTCAGTAGAGGTCACCTCAATCAGGAAGCGCGAGACTCTTTTGTTTCTGACAATCGTCATTCCCGTATTCAACGTGGAGCGCTACTTGGATGATTGTCTCCGCAGTGTTTTGGCAGACACCAATGACGACTTTGAAATAATTGCCGTTGACGACGGATCCACTGATTCATCAGCAGGAATACTGCACTCAAAATCCTCGGAAGACAGTCGACTACGGGTCTTTGGCACGGGGCATCGAGGTTTGGGTGCAGCTCGAAACTTCGGAGTCTCAAAAGCCAGAGGAGACTACGTCCTATTCCTTGACTCTGACGATTGGCTGGCCACGGGTGCCATTGAAATTCTCAGGAAAGAAACGAGAAGATCGAAGACTGATGTGCTGTCCTTCGACACCAAAGTGCGCTTCCAAGAAAAAGCCCCCTTATTGAGGAGGATTGCGAGGGTTCTCTACTATCGGCGGCGTCACGGCACACGACAAATATGCTCTGGGTTTCACCTTCTTGAGGTCTTTGCTAGGCGAGGAGAATGGCTCCCGTCAGCTTGTTTATATGTCACCACAAGGGATCTGCTTTTGGAGCAGAACATAACGTTCAGGGAGCGGACTCTTCTCGAGGACCACGCATTCACCTACCAAGCGTTCTTTGCCGCACGGACAGCGAGACATCTGCGTATTCGGCTTCACCGAAGGAGAATACGCAGTGGATCAATAACGCAGGACAGAAACGGGGTCTCCCTGCTCGCCGGATACCTAAGAGCGCTGGAGGACATCTTCTCGGTTGCTCAGGAAAGAAACAGCCTTGAGCATTTTTCGACCGGTGCCATCGTCAATCGTATGGGGTGCGCCGCGGCAACGTTGCTAAGAAAGGTCCCCTCAGAGCTCAGCCATCAAGTAGAAAAACTTGGGGAAGAATCCCCAGGCATCCAAAAAATTCTGAGAGTGTTATCTGAAAGTTCGACCAATCTCTCTATCACTTTGCTCCGCTGGGCCCCCGGAAACTACATGGCGAAGCGTATTCTGCGGAGTCTCGTCTAGTACCTCACCGCGTAATTCTCCGCGCAACCGCCAATAGAACTCGATTCCAGAGAAAGAAGAGCCAGCTTTTACAATTCTGCGGAAAGTTTCTTTCGTCTGCGACCGTCACTATCCGACTACGTGCTGAATCAGGAAGCGTGACAGACTCACCGCTATCTCTCAGAGTAATCGGAGGGCCCTCCTTCACGACTGCCTGGAGTGCTTCACCAAACCTTTGTGAAGTGGTTGGATAGCCTCGCCGTAGACCAGCGTGTTGAAAGAGAAACTCTGCAGATTCGAGGCGCACATCCTTTCCTCTCGAGCGGTCTTGCAGAGCCTGGTTTATGGCGTCGGAGAGTTCTTGCGAGTTCCTCGCTATGTCAAATGCTCCAAAAGGTGGGAATAGTTCCTCCACTGGTTCGCCGTGCGGGTTGAAATACACCACGGGCACTCCCAGCGCCAAGGCGTCAATTATCACCGTAGAGAACCGAGACACAAGAACGGAGGAGGATTGAAGCGCTGCTACCGAGTCACGGCTGCGCGGACCTTTAAGTCGGGCCGGCACATCGGTCGAATCTCTCGGGTGTTGGGTCACCTTTATCTCGACCCCAGAACCGCTAGTCGCGTCGCTGAACCCCTCCACAAACGCAGGAGCGACATCAGTCAACACGCCATACGAGAAGTTTAGGTTCAGGAGAATGCTGGGCTCGGAGGGATTTCGTACATCCTGTCGCAGGAAAAACTCTGCCCTAGAGCTCCCCACAACCTGGGTGGGCTTCTCGGCGAAGAACTTCTGACTCCAATAGCCGTGCAAAAAAACGTGATCAGCATTGTGGTAGCCCTTGGCTTTGTGAGAGTCGGCGTGTGACTCCAAATCGTTCAACGCACGGCCAAAATCAACAGCTCCTTCAACTACCCCAACCGTTGGAATTCCGCTTTTCCTAGCGCGATTCAATAAATCAGCCACTATCGGGTTCGTATCGTTGAAAACTACAACAGACTGCGCGCCCTCTGGGAAACTCCTATCCCTGAGGCTGTAGTGAGTCAGGACTTGGAGAGGGTCGTAAACCGAAGAATCCCAATCGAATGCCCGCGCTCCGCGGGATAAACGCTGTGACAAATCGAGGAGGGAAAACCGCTGATTTGTCCTGTGTCCGGCATATCGCACAGCGGCATCGACGTGATAATCCGCGAGCGCAACCATCAAAGTTGTGTTGTCAACGCTTCGAGAAAAAAAGAAGGAGGAATCCACAATCACCACTTTGGCACGATTCTTCGCAACCCAGGAATACAAACGCTAGGGCGAGACGTGCCAGGATCCGTAGCGGATGCCGGGGTCGGGGGGGCGGTAAAGTAAGGGTCGGCTGCAGAACGACGAAATGCTGAGGAATAGTTGACCACATGCAGAAAATAAGCGTTGTTGTGAGAGCCCTCAACGAAGAGGAACACCTCCCCCGCCTAATCACTGGCTTGAAGAGTCAACACGTACAGCCCGACGAGATGATTCTGGTGGACTCGGGGTCAACTGACCAGACGGTGTCATTAGCCGAAGCCTCGGGCTTCACTATCAAGCGCCTAGCTCCCGAGGATTTCTCTTTCGGGAGGGCTCTGAATCTTGGTTTCTCGACAGCCTCAGGAGACATTGTGGTGGTTCTCTCCGCCCATGTCTTTCCTACCCACAATAATTTTCTCGAGCGATTGCTTGAACCCTTCGGCAATTCCGAAGTTGCGGTGAGCTACGGGCGACAAATAGGTGACAGCCGGACAAAGTTTTCTGAACACCAGATTTTGAGAGGCTGGTTTCCAGAGGAAAGCGCCTGGGATCAGGGCCACCCCTTTTGTAACAATGCGAACGCGGCCGTCAGGAGATCTGCATGGGAATTTCTGAAGTACGACGAATCCCTGTCCGGCCTGGAAGACCTCGAATTTGCGAAACGCGCGCAACAACGGGGTTGGGGTGTGTCCTACGTATCAGAAGCCGCAGTCGTACACGTTCATGAGGAGACGTGGAGTAAGGTTTCCACTCGCTACGCCCGCGAGGCTGCAGCGTATAAAAGGATCTATCCCTCTCGAACACTCGGCTTCCTGCATCTGTTTTACCTGTTTCTGAAAAACACTTTCCACGACTTTGGGCAGGCCCGAGACCAGGGGGTTTTGCTGAAGAACGTAAGTTCGATTGTTCTTTTTAGGATCGCGCAATTTGTGGGGACCTGGAAGGGATTTCGAATAAGTGAACCGGAAAGCTTTGAGCTGATTCAAAGATTTTACTACCCACCGGCGCCCAAGAGCCCCCACGCCGCGCCTCACGCGAGCGCAAAGGTTCCCTAGTGAGCGATTCCGATGTGATGATTACTGCGATTGTGCCGATGCGACACTCGAGCGAAAGAGTACCCGGTAAGAACTACCGATCATTTGCCGGCAAACCTCTTTTCCACCACGTCTTGACAACGCTAGGAAAGTCTCGCCTGGTCCACGAAATCGTGGTGGACACAGACAGCGAACTCATGACTGATGCGATTTCCCAGTATTTTCCCTCGGTAAAAGTCTTCGAGCGACCCGCGAATCTCCGGGACGGGGCGACAGACATGAACGATGTTCTCGCCAACACCCTGACATCAGTGGGTTCAGAAATTATTGTCCAAACCCACTCCACGAACCCTTCGCTTTCGACACAAACTCTTGACACTGCACTTCAGCTTTTCCTGGATTCACGGTCTATACATGATTCGCTCTTTAGCGTGAACCGGTTCCAGGCGAGGCTGTGGGATTCGCACAACCAACCCGTGAACCACTCTCTTGATGTCCTGATGCGTACCCAGGATCTCCCTCCACTATGGACCGAAAATTCCTGCCTCTACATTTTTAGCAAAACAAGCTTTTCGTTGTCGGGCCGGAGGATAGGGAATTCTCCAATCCTGTTTGAGACACCCCCACTCGAATCTTCGGATATCGACACTGAAAGTGACTTTGTCATTGCGGAAAACATTCACCGTCTACTCCAGACGGCAGGAAGCGGGATCAAAGATGGCTGATGGGGTCGTCCGAGTTGCGGTTACCTGCCACCAGATGCAGTGCTACCTGCAAGATTTAGAACCAGCCTGGCCTGGTGCGGGCCACATTGTGTTTGAGTTTCCCGAGTTAGTAGGCCAACAATTCTCGGCTGAGGAAATGAAGAACCATCTCTCAGCGAGCGATTACGCAATAGTGGGAGACGACGCAATTACGTCTCACAGCATCACAGACAGCCCGATCCGTGGAATCGTCAAATGGGGCATCGGTTATGACTCCATAGACACGGCGGCGCTCGAATCCCGGAAAATTCGATTCAGCAATACCCCGGGCCAGTTTGGCCCAGACGTTGCGGAACTTGTTTTAGGCATGATTCTCAATCTTGAGCGCGGAATCTTGGAGGTTGATGCTGGTGTCAGAGCGGGTGAATGGCCAAAATTCCGGGGTTCGAGGGTCAGGGACAAGAAAGCGCTGATCCTGGGCTACGGGAACCTGGGCAAAGAGGTAGTGCGACTACTGTCCGCAGTGGGTATCGAATGCGAAGCCTACGATCCCTATGTGGCCGACGAGACGCAAAGCCTCGCAATACCGCTACACAAAACCTTTCCCTACGGCAACAAAATCAACTACATGGTGTCGTGTCTTCCCCTTCTGAAGGAAACTGACAAGTTCATTGGGGCACAAGAGCTCAGCGTCATTCATCAGACCGGCTTCCTGGTCAACATCTCTCGAGGTGGAATTGTTGATGAGAAAGCGCTTGCACAAGCACTCTCCGACAATTCGATTGCCGGTGCAGCACTAGACGTTTTCGAGGAGGAACCTCTTCCCCATGGCAGCAGTTTTCGCTACTTGGACGGAGTACTCCTGGGCGCCCATAATGGGTCGAACACCGGGGAGGGTGTGAGGGAGGCCTCGTCAATGGCACTCGAGATTCTGCAGAGCTGGATTGCATCAGAAGGAGACCCACAGTGAGCGACTCAGTAATCGTCGTAGTAACCGGGTCGAGCGGTGATGTTGGAACAGCAATATGCCGTTCAATGCTTGACGACGGATACGCAGTCCTTGGACTCGATATTGCGCCACCACTTTTTGAGGAACCGCTATTTACGCACTGCCATACCGACCTAGCGGTGACGACAGAAATCGATGCGGCCCTCGATAAAGCGGAATCCCGCGTTGGCGCGGTAATTCATTGTGCTGCTCTTCAGCCACACGTTAGCGCAGGTCACGGGGCTGACCTTTCTCTCTGGGCACAGGCCTACGCGGTGAATGTGCTTTCTCTCGAGCACATCGTCTCCCGCCTGCGATCGGACCTCAGCTCAACAGCGCCCCACAGGGTTATCGCTATCGGTTCGGTGCATCAACACGTCACATCGCGCGACATCGCACCCTATTCAGTCTCAAAGGCCGCTCTGGCCGGCTGGGTCCGAGCCGCCGCCCTTGACCTTGAATCCGAGGGCATTGTCACCATCGGGGTGTCGTGTGGCGCGATCAATAGCAGAAAACTTCAGGAAGGCCTGACCCGATTTGATCGCCCTGCTGAGGCTTTAGCAAAGCTGGTGAGTAAGGTACCTCTGGGCCAGCTGATACAACCGAGCGAGTTATCACATCTAACCCGATTCCTGCTCACCGCCGAAGCGGCCCATTTTGTCGGATCAAACTTGGTCTTCGACGGTGGGATTACGGCAGTGCTGGCAAGCGAGCAAGAGTGACGGAGAGGGCACTCGTTACTCCACTGAGATCTGGTGGAGGACACTACCATAAACAGCAACTGCTCACCCCGGCGTCAGGGTGTTTCCATCACCAGTCCTTATCAAAATTCGGCAAGCTGACCGGCCCGCGATAAGGTTTTGGGAATACACGCCCTCTAGAGCACAAATTATCCGTCACCGAAATAGGGCATCTCCTAACGAAAGCCGTGGGAACACGTCGAGGGCGCTTCCCGGCGACGCGTTAAGGCAATCGACCCCGAGTTTTTCAAAAGCCTCTCGCGCCAACTGATACATCTCAGCCATTTTTACTGGCGACGCCGCTTGCCAGTAATTTTCACGAAAATAGTCTGGACTAAAGTGGTTGATATCCGGCGCAGACTGCTTGATGAGCTGCCCTTCGGTTGCAGACGCTGGTTGCGAATACCTATTATCCATTCCAACAAGAATAATTTTACGGTAGCCCAGACCCACTGCGAGCTGGAGATTGAAAAAAGTCACCGTATGTCTCCACGATATGTTCGTCAAAATATCATGGGAAAACTCAGGCGTGCCGATAGCTTCACAGTAAAATGTGTTGTCTTTCGGCGGGAGTGCGTAGCTCAACCACCAAGGCAAGACTCGAATGGGACCCTCAAGACGCTGAATTTCGAAATCCGATTGCTCCGCAACATGGCGATTGACAACTGTGTAAAAGCGGGCCCGCTGAATGAGTTCTTTATGGAGAAAACCTTTATTACTCGCAATAATGTCAACATCGGCTTTATCAACTAGGCTCCAGTCAACAGCGTTTAGGCTCGGTCCGTTACCCGCCACTACGCACGTACGGGAGGAATTGAGGCTCCGTTCTTGGCGAACCATCGAACCGAACTCATTGAAAAGCTTGCGGCGCTCGCTCTCCAACAGTGTTATGTTCAGGCCGTCAATATTTCGCTGTCTGAAGGACGGCCCAGCGGACGCTTCTGGCCCACAACTAGCGGATAGTCTCGAGTTTGTCGGATCTCTGCGAAGCGACTCCTCGACGGCAGCAACTTCTCTAACCACTGTCTCGACCCCTGAACTGGGGAACTCTCCTGGCCCCTCAGGTTTGGCAGCCCAACCGGTCCGCAGCCTCCTCCATGCTCGTTCTAAGCGATTACCGCTCGGATCATTTCTCTGTCCACCGCCAACCAAGTGAAGAAATTGTTGACGCTTCAGCGCCCGAAAACTTGACCCATTTAAGTCTGAATTCAGAGTGAAGAACGTTGTCTCAATTGCGGTCCTGTCTGATGGTGACTCGGGCGTTGTAACCGGGATAATTCCATCCCCTCCCCGAACCAGGTGCTCTGCGAGTTGTCTGATCCAGAACTGAGGCACCCATCCATAGTTTTTTCTCATAACTCGAAATACCTCAAGATACGATAACCTCCGATCTCGCACGGTCTTTGAATCCGAGTGATACCTCATCGCAGACAACACAGTATTTACACGATGAAACACTGCTCCGCGAAGAGCTAGCCGAATCCAAAAGTCGTAGTCCATCGAGTAGTGGAGGCTCTCGGAAAGAGGACCAAAGCGCTCAAAAACATCACGGCGAAAAAATACTGACGGTTGCGCTATTCCGACTCCCCGCAGGAAGCTGGGAAGCAAGTCTTCTGCTGAACTGTGAACGAAAGTTTTCCTTAGAAAGGCCCTCTCGGTGTTCGCGTTATTTTCCTAAACAAAGACAACATCCACTTCTGGACGTAACCGGAAAATGGTCTCCACTTCTTCAAAGGCGGTTTCTCTCACAAAGTAGTCATCAGCGTTAAGCCAACAATAGATGTCTCCAGTTGCAGATTTAAACCCTCGATTTAGGGCCTCTGACTGTCCAGAATCGTTAGAAACGATGTGGCTAGCGCGCGGGAAACCCGCCAAAATCTCTCTGGTTTCATGGGGATCCCCCGCGTCGACAATGATGTGCTCTTTGATCAACCCACCAGTTTGCAACTCAACAGACTCCAAGCATTCCTCCAGGAATGCATTTCCCTTGATGGGGCTCACCACCGAAAAAGATAGACGATTTTCTGAAATCTCTTCTTGTTTCAGTCCGTCAACCAAGCGCTGTACTCTTGATTTAGTGGCGGGAACCGTGGCAAAACCCTCTAGCCAGGAAATGGACCTGAAGCGGGGAAGATCGGCTCCGATTTCTTGAGCAGTCTCACAGTTGTCCACCAAGAGAAGAATTAGGCTCTTTTCCCATATCGGCTCAAAAATATTGAGCAACCTGAGCAACGTTTCTGGGTCCAGCTCAGGCATCCTTGAAAGCGTGTCAACACCCTCAACAAATCGGGTCCCAAAGAAAACGGCATCACGCCGGCTGCTAAAAAAATCTTGCTCCGCACGTATCGGATCCGCTTCTCGGCGTTTGGTTTCCGCTGCTATCG
>ENA-OUOG01004718-OUOG01004718.1-marine-metagenome-genome-assembly--contig:-NODE-4718-length-11551-cov-3.771571_pt1 | contig 11551 bp, 12 predicted proteins | sample MGYA00248635_ERZ508505 | MGnify/ENA primary metagenome ERZ508505 (study PRJEB26176, sample SAMN06267871) | marine metagenome | isolation source: Saanich Inlet, British Columbia, Canada | place: Pacific...
ACCCTCAGATCAATCTGCCAGCCTGCTTCACGAAACGTATCCGAGGCGAGACTTATACCAAGTGTGTGCGTTTCTCCTGGGACCGTGGCAAATAATGCGTCACGCTCCTTTCTCTTTTTAGTGTTGCTTGTCTTGCTGTTGACACTCAACGATCTTACAAGAGCGTAGAGTTTACCCGTAGCAATTGTAACATCGACAAATCTGACTTCGCTTCGGTCCCAACGTGCACCCAGATCCCGCGCAGCACGTGCTATCAACTCATATCGGACAACCTCAGATGAAACTCCGTCTTGTTTCAAGCGATTGATAAAACGCCATGAAGCGTCAGGATCTGACTGCAGCAATAAATCACAAAAATCTGACAGGGTGTCAGAGGAAAGTACCATCTGATCAACTAGTCGTTCTGATGGCGCGACTTCGACAAGGCGCCGGATCACTTCATCAGCTAACGCATTGACCCGTTCTAGGGGGAGATTGGCACGTTTATTCGAAAAAATACTAAAAGATGCCTGATAGAGCGTTCTGTCTGGAGACGAAACTTCATTGACCATTTGGTCACCTCAATACTCTGGATTTTTTTTGGAGCTTAGGCTTTCTCACTGCAGTTTCAACTGCAAGCTTTTGCCTTATGTAAGCCATATAGAGTATTCAGACATATAAAGAAGACCCAATATGCCGCTTCACATTGGCCAAAAGCAGTCACTGGTCCCGTCTATAGAGTTCAAAAAATTGAAACAATCACTTTGTGCTTAAAGAAGATTACGGCAATTAGAAATTCTGATAGGCAGACCCTTAAGCATCAAGTATCAACTGTTTGTTGATGCATGACCCGTAACCATCTTTCGTTATCTTGGACATAGCACGACGTGCACAGGGCTTCATAGACCGGTAAATCCGCTCGTTCTGCAGAAACGCTATAAGCCAGCACAGCAATGTCGTTTTCTTGTTTGAGGTACCGCTCAGTCATTGACACAGTTCGCCACCTTTGAGCCACAGATTGTTCCTGCCACAATGCATCTCCTTGAAGAATGCCAATAGGGTATGGAAACACAAAAACCGCTCCTTTTGCTGTCATGTGTCGAGCACTGTCCAAGCCTTCTAGCCAGAACCGTTCTTCAAGTGACCACAAGTGTTCCTCATTATTCATTCGAGATTTCCTTATTTCTTTGCATTAAATGGGCTATTTTTGCCCCGCCATTGTTAGGTTGTCGCCAGCAATCTGCCGCTCAATATAACTAAATCCAGATCTAGAGAGCCGAGTGAAGATTGCGCACTTCAGTTTCACTATATCCATCTGCTTTCATGATAAGATGTATAAAAGGATCGGCCATCATCTCTTCGAGAAATGGGTCTTCTGACTTTTTCGGAGTCATTTGATCTTTTAAAAGAACGTCTTCAAGATCGGCAAATGGTACAAGAAGAGTACGCTTTAAACCTGGATTTGCAGCACATGGAGACAGATGAAGAATTAAAGAACGAATATATTTGTCTGTGACACTCCCATGCCCTGAGCCACAGCCATTAGTTTCTATAACATACCTTCCTGCTGGTAAGGCCTCATCAAAACATTTTAGCTTGAATGGATTTTTCAAAGTCACAGTTTTTTGATTTAAATCAATCATAGTTATGTTCCCATTATTTGGAAGAGTAGCTAATATTTTATATATACATTGCCAGCGCTGCTACGGAGCGCTTTCATTGCAAGCAATAATCTTGGAGGATACGTGGATACTTCCGTGTTAAAGTTATTATGATCTATCTTCCGATCACACACGCACCATCAGAAAGCTGAAAGCTACGATCACACCTCCAGGAGTTTCCCGAACGGTCGAGATGCGCATTTTCAGGAACGTCTATCAAAAGACATTTGTCATCTAATGGCTCGAAACCTCGTTCACACGTCCATCCAGAGCCGGTTGGATCTTCTGACAAGTAAGCGTTATCAGGTACCACCACTAACTGACAAATCTCACGGACTTGTCGATACCCACGTTCGCATTGCCAGCCGTATCCTGAGGATTTTAAGAACGCATTTTCTGGTATGGGAATCGCTTCACATGTCATTCCGTTAACTTCTTCATATCCACGTTTACACGCCCAACCGTTGCCGTAGGACCTCCCATTTGCGTATGCATTTGCAGGAAGCTCGATGAGTACACAGCTCCCCTCATTTAAACGATAGCCAAGGCTACAGTTCCAGCCATCACCATAATTTTGCGCCTCTGCATTCTCTGGAACCAACCCATTGCCATCTTGCGCGACAGCAGACGTCATAGAGACAGAGATCGCAGACACAAAAACAAAACATTTAGCGATAGTAAGCATACTCACTTTTGCAAGTATTAAGACATTCAAAAAAATATTCCTTTACTATAAAGTGTATTTTGCATTTACTGTGTATAAAACGGCATTATTAATAACCGTAATTTACTTTTTCATCTAACATAAAAAATTCCATTCAAAAGCCCAATCAAGTGAAAGGAATAGACTGGAAAATTTTAGCTCACAGAATCTTGCCCAGACCCGACAATCACTAATCTGTAACAGTTTACTGCGTAGCTTTTGAAAGCCTCAGGTGAAGATTCTTCAGTGACTTTATGCAAACTACATTCTGCAAATTCAGCCCCTGATGAAAAAAGTTGAGGCACTTAGCAAGTTCCAAAAGAAAAGAACGCTGTTAACACTAAATGGGGACGCTTGCATCAGTTTGCAATGCTTTATTAAAAATAATGTCTTGGTACGATATTTTACAAAATAACATGAGCTACTTGTAAATTCGTGTTACAAGTAACACATGTGTAGGGTGATCGTTTTTCTTAGCGACCCTCTGCTTCCGTTCATGCGGCTTCAGTAGATCTCTTAGTCTGACTTTGCCAAGCTATCGCACAAGGCGGATAGCACATGAACAGGAAAATATAGTTATGTCCAATGGAATCGTAAAATTTTTTAACAGCCAAAAAGGCTTTGGTTTCATCGAGCCAGCATCCGGTGGAAAAGACGTGTTTGTACACATTTCAGCCATTGAAAAAGCCGGCTTAACTGGTTTGGCCGATGCTCAAAAGGTAACTTTTGACATTGAAACAGGGATTGATGGTCGCGAAAACGCTGTAAATATTGCATTAGCATAAGTTATCTATTTCATAGCCACGCCTCAGTTTGCGCAAGTTTTTGATAACTGCCCATTCAAAGAGATCGTGGTTATGGATTATTTTGCAAAATTTATTTAGCGGTGTGTCCATGGTAAAGTTTTTCATGTATTTAAAAAATAATAATTTAAAAATTTTAATAGTGCGCATTCTGGCCGCTCAAGTATAAGAGTTCATAATGAAAATATTTTTTAGGCCAATTCTAGGAGAATATAATGAAGCATAGAAAAAAATCTACAGCACTACATCCTTTATCAAAAAGTAAAAAAAACAAAAGCTCCACACAAACATCTAAATTAAATAAAAACGTAGCCGTTCTTACAATGGAGAGTGAATGCACACACTATCAAATTAAAGCTGGATGGATGGATGGAGCATACATCGCCCGTGCGTTTCTCAAACAACCGACTACGCCACGTGGTATAATCGCAGAGGCATCGGGGACCACTCAAGAAAAAGCAATTGATGCGGTAAACAAAATCATCCAAGATCGTAATACTAGTTGGATTAAAAGACGCCGCATAGATCCGGAAACCGGCATGACCATTCCAACCACTGAAGAGTATGCCGATGCAATCCACCTAGCTGTCTTAGCACTTCCACAGAGTTCTATGCTATTAGCCTTAGCGCAAGCCGGCGACGAGGGACTTAGTGAGATAAAGTTAGCGCAGGCAGCAGGCTACAAATCCATCTCATATGCTACACGGTCTATTGAGAAAATTACATTTATATTGGCCGCATGTTTATCTGCTAGCGACGAGAGAAACTTGAATGCCTTGGGTGGTAGCGAAAGCTGTACAATTTTAGGTACTTGCAGCATTAGTGACGCAGAAAAATTGACTGAAACTTGGGTTTTGCATTCAGAGCTCCGCGAAGCTGTACTCAACAACCGTCACACTAGCATCCTCTAAGGATGGTGTAGGATACGCTAGTCGCCTGATAGATGATTAGACAAAAGCAGCTACCGTCATTTTCAAAACGTAAACTATAACTTTTAATTAAATATTAAATTTTTTGGAACTTATTGAAATTCAAGATACCCCATTCGAAGATTTCGGGCTAAAAATGCTAAATTATAATGCCCAGACAATCTATGCTTGAGCTCACCAGCTTCAAAACCTCATAGAACAAGCATTCTATGAGGTTTTCGCTTAAGTCATTGAAAAATATAGGGATCATCTGTGGTGTGATTTCGGTCGACCAACCTAAACCTCAGACTTTACAGTCATTTGTAGTAAATGATTATGTTTTGAGGGGATCACGCCATGCGCCAAGCACAGACACTCAACGAAGCCCAACTGCGTCGTGTTTTACACTACTGCCGTAGTCGTCGTCATCCAACTCGTGATGAAACAATCATCCTGTTCAGCTTCTACGCCGGGCTGCGGGCCAAAGAGCTGGCCGCCCTTTCACGCGGGGATGTGTTTGATGAGGATCGTAACGTGCGCGAGCAGTTCATCTTGAGCGCGACACAGAGTAAGGGCGGGAAGACACGCACTGTGTATCTCAACCAGCGTTTGCGCAGGGCATTGGCGGAGTATGGTGCTAAACTTTGTTTACGCGATCTAAGCCGCCCACTTTTTGAGAGCCAAAAGGGTGGGCACTTTTCCGCCAACACTATGTGCCAGCTGTTTCTAGATATTTATAAAGCAGTAGGGTTCAAAGATGCATCAAGTCATTCAGGGCGCAGGACCTACATCACTAGGCTGGCCAATAAGGGTGTGGGCGTACGTTTGCTTGCTGAACTTGCAGGTCACTCACACATATCAACCACACAGAGATATATTGATGTGAATGCGGAACAGCTGACTGCGGCGGTTGAGTTATTATAATACGAACGGCCCTTAGATGACAGTCAGGCGCAGTTCTCGTCGCTTTGCGGCGATCCCAAAAGCGGACTTTCGTAATAGGGAGAAGCGTTGTCACTAGAACTGCAGTAAACTGTACTGCCGTATAGGATTTATCGTTACAGACCTTGCGATGAAGCACGGCCGGGTGGCGTGCTTCCGGGATCAAGTCCTTCGACGCTGATTGAGGTTAGCGCGGGGCGGGGCACTGCGTGGTAATGATCAGTGAAATATTCTGAAAAAGGCTTGGGCTGCTGGGTCAGTTTACTTCGACCGTGTCGGCATCCCCTTTCCCTCCCGATTGGCCGCGCGGTGGGTAAAAAGACTTATTGTCCAGCTGAATGGTCGCGACCGCCGCTATCGGGTTAATCCCAGCGCAACAACCTCGTCGCCCTCGGATAATCAGCCCGAAAGGAGATAGCGTGCAGATACAGATCAACGCCCACCGCAATATCTAAGGGCATGACGCACTGACTGTTCAGGTCGAGGCCGATGACCGGGATGGGCTGTCCCGCTTGGCCGCCCAGATCACTCGCATCGAAATGCACCTGAGCGACGAGAACGCTGAGAAGGGCGGCAGTGACGACAAGCACTGCCTACTTGAAGTGCGCCCGACCGGCCAGAAGCTCATGGCCGTGAATCATCAGGCCAGCGCCCCGCAAGAGGCCAGCCTTAGCGCGCTGAAAAAGATGCCGCGCAAACTGGAAAGCAGTCTTGGCCGTTAGAACAACACCAAGGGTGTCCATTCTATCCGTGATCTGGGTCCGCTGTGAAGCGTGAAGCGTCAACCGTATCGGACAACAGCCTGTCGAACAGCCCCTCCAAAAACCGAAAGGAGCACCAATGTTTTCGCGCTCTGACCTCACCGAGCTAGTCGAGGCTGCACCAAGCATTGCAGTCTCTCTCTACTTGCCCATGCAAACCCTCGGGCGAGAGACCCAGCAGAACCGGATCATCCTCAAGAACCTTCTCAGGCAGGCGCGAGACCAGCTTGCCCGGCTGGATGTCAACGAGACCGAAGCCGATGCGCTTCTGTCGCCGGCTGTCGATCTGATCAAGGAACATGACTTCTGGCAGCATCAAGCACCGGGGCTGGCGCTATATCTGCCCGATGCGGGGATGCGAGCTGTGAAGCTGCCGGTTGCGGTGCCCGAACTGGCCGTTGCGGGCATCGGGTTTCATATATTGCCACTCCTGCCTCTGTAGCAGCGGCACGCGGAGTTTATGATCCTTACCTTGACCGCCAAGGCGGCCCATCTCTGGCAGGCGACCCGTTTCGCCATGACCAAGGCAGACATTCCCGGCCTGCCGGCCAGTATCGAGTCGCTAGACGAAGCGCCGGATCACGAAGCATCGTTGCAGTCGCATGGCTATGGCCGACCCAATACCGGCGACAAAAATATGCCCAAAACACAGCTCTATGGCGACAGCCCAGAGGAATGGCGCAAGGGGCGACTTGTCAAATATGCCCGCCGCATTTCCTCGGGGCTGTCGACCCATTTGGCTGGCGACACGCATTGCATCATCTTGGTGGCCGATGCCAAAATCGGCGGCCATGTTCGGAACGACGAGGCGCATGCACCGCTGATCGCTAGATTCGTAGAGGTCAATCCCGCCGCGCTTAATGAGGCGGCGATAAAGCCAATCCATGACAAGGCGAGAGAGACCGCCCTTGGGCGACTTGCGGCGTTGATCGGGCGCGGCGATGCGAGCGCCTGCACCGACCCCGAATATCTGAATGCCGCCGCACAGGATGGCCGTGCCAAGGAACTTTTTGTCGCGGAGCATCAGGGCTTGTCGCGCCTGCCCGAAACCCGGACCGGACCCGCAGAAGGCATCGACCCCGCCACGCGCAACGGGCTGCGCAGTCGACGCCGCGCAACGGTGGCGTTATCTGGATAGTCCCGCTACACTGTTTGCCCGAAGGCACCTGAATGACCGCAGTTCTGCGGCATTAACGGCGACAAAGTCCCACAGGCGCACCGCCGTAGAATTTTGATTTCGTCATTCGACGAGATGGAACAATCTTATCCGATCGCCAAGCATGCCCTCACGAGTTTACGAACAACCAATTTGCTCTGCCCAGAGCGGAAACACATTTGACGTAAATGCGCCCACAATATTGTACTTTCGTGATACCGCACGCGCTCAGAGATCCTGAAAGATCAGTTGGTCCGCATCACTTCTGACAACGACTAACTGGCATACTACGGTTTCCCGCCCCTTTCGAAGGGACAGCCCCGTCGACACATCCAGTCCTTTTTTATGGGTCAACAAAGGTTGTCTGCAAGGTTATTGTTACTTTGCTGGGGTCCTGGCAGCGAACCGCGCTGAGAAGTACGGTCCGATTTGATGATTTTTCCGGCCCCCACAGGATCGATATCCACCAACTCGCAAGATTTCTTGGTGGCAAAAAGCTCACCGCCGCTGCTGAAACTGCACCCTTTGGCACAATAGGGCTGACTAAGAAAACAACGCAAAGCCACCCACCACAGCGGCCAATCCTGCCCCGATCAGCAGACAGCGTCGCGCGCGCTGACGGTCTTGACGAGACGCACCACCTGCATAATCGAAGCGTTCGTAGATCACTTTGTTGATCGGCAAGCCCAGATCCAGCAAATTATCCGACAGTGCGCTCACCATGGGGCCGGGGCCACAGATCAGGGCCAATGTCCGCCTTGGATCAAACCCGTCAAGAAGCTCGCGAGGCCGGTCATGGGTCAATCGCCCTACCTCGCCCGCCCAACCTTCGGCGCCTTCTTCGCTGATCAGCATGACCCGCAGATCAAGCACCTGCCGCGCAGCTTCGATTTCGGAAAGGCAGGCGAAGTTCGTAGCAACGCCCGCCGCGTAGGCCAGGCGCACTGGCCGTGGGTCGCGGCGCGCTGCCAGATCGCGCAACAGCCCCATGATCGGGGCGATGCCAACACCGCCCGCGAGCAACAAAATACTGTCACCCGAATGTTCTGCCAGCGTAAATTTGCCATACGGGCCGTCGATGCCGATTGCCGTGCCGGGTTCAAGAGTGCCGATCGCGCTGGTAAAGTCGCCCGCTTCTTTGACAATCAGGCTCAGCCCCGGCCGTTCCGGGCTGTCGGCAATAGAAAACGGGTGATCGAACAGCGGGAAGCGGCGTCCACCCTCTGTCATCCAGACGAACTGTCCTGCGTCATAGCCAAGCGCCCGTTTGCCTTGGACGGGTTGGATGTCAAGTTCCCACATCCGGTCTGCAAGTTTCGTGACCGATGCCAGTTGCCACGGCTGTTGGTGCAGCATGGCCCAACGCCAGCCGTAAAGTAACGTCATGACGGTCGTGACCGCCAGCCCGATGGTCCACCACAATCCATAAACCGGACCCATCGCGCTGAAGCGGCCGGTTGTCATTGCGTGGTGCAATCCGCCGCCCACAGCCACCAGCCCAAGCGCGACATGCACAGCGCGCCACATCTCGTAGCGCACAGGCAAACGGTTGCGCAGCATCGAACTGATCACCAGTGTCAGCAGCGCCGCAAGGGCCACAACACCAGTGCGGTAATGCGGCAAAGTCAGATAGGCGATCAGCCGTTCTGCCCCGCGCGCTGGGTCATCAACCAATGTTGGCAGGATATAGGCCAACGGGTGCAGCAGCAGGGCAATCAGCACCCACGACGCCGCGATCTTATGAAACGCCATGATCTTGTCGATGCCTAGTTTTCCTGAAACCGCTTCGAACCGCCCAGAGGTGACGAATTGGATGGCCATCGCCACTAGCGCAACCATACCCAGTGCCGCTGCCGCCTTTTCCCAAGCATCCAGATTGGCCACACTACGCCCAAGGGCCAGCAACAGCGGCAAAAGGCATATCACTAGATACAGCGCTGAAAGCGCGGGTCCCGACAGACGCCTCTTTTGTGACGTCTGCGGGCCGGGCGCAGTTCGCGGCTGATCGTGCATCTGCTTTTCCCATCGCGTCGGTTGAACACAACCATGCCTAAGAATCGACGCCTGCACGCTGATACGGATCAATGCGAGGCAAACTAAAACCGTTTACGCTTGCACGGTGGCGGCCTGTCACAGAACGAGCGCAGGAGACGATATGCCCCTTCCCGGAATTTCCAGCCTGATCGGCGCGGTTGCCGCACTTATCGCTTTGGCATTGCCATTGGGCGCTCAGGACAAGTCAGAACTGTCCCGACTGACCGAGGAATGGTTGGACTCGCCACACGGCGATTACACGTCATTATCCTTTACCTATTGGAACAACGACGGCGAAGTGCCCGTTGCCTGCGCTGCCTGTCATTCGCAACCCGGTTTCATCGATTTCATCGGTGCTGATGGCAGTGCGCTGGGGGTAGTGGATCATCCTGCCGCCATCAACGCCCCGATTGGTTGTGCGTCGTGCCATACCTCGACGGCCCATGCGCTGGACAGCGTGCGCTTCCCATCAAGGATTATGGTGGATGGACTGGGCTGGTCTGCCACCTGCACCGTCTGCCACCAAGGCCGCCAGTCCGGCGACAATGTGCTGGCCGCGACCCAAGCGATAGAAGAGGATACGGTCAGCCCCGATCTTGCATTCCTGAACGTGCATTACGGCGTTGCTGCGGCGGTGATGCATGGCGCCGACGTGCGCGCCGGGTTTCATTATCCTGGCAAGACCTATGCGGGGCGGTTCGACCATGTGTCCAGCCGCAACACCTGCGTAGCTTGCCACGATGCCCACACGACACAGGTCGCCACTGATGGCTGCCTAAGTTGTCACCGTGGCGTCGAGGATATTCGTGACATCCGCACCTGGCATCAGGATTTCGACGGCGATGGTAACAACGCTGTCGGCATCCATGCCGAGATTGTTGGGCTGCACCAGCAGCTTTATGCAGCAATTCAGGCCTATGGTACAGAAACCTCAAATGCCCTCATCGGGTATGCCTATGGCACTTTCCCGTATTTCTTCAATGATACCAACGGCGACACCCAGATCAGCGCTGATGAAGCGATCTTTCCCAACCGCTATCAGAGTTGGACACCAAGATTGCTGAAAGCCGCCTATAATTATCAAGTCGTTCAAAAAGATCCTGGCGGTTATGTGCATAATCCAACCTATCTGCTGCAACTGCTGTATGACAGTCTGGAAAGCCTGTCCGAGCGGGTGGACCTAGACATATCGGTGCTTAGACGGCCCTGAACGCTGCAAAGCGGCGCTTGCTGTTCACATTGCGATTAGGGCGGGCACTTTTCTGCCAACACCATGTGCCAGCTGTTTCTCAACATCTATAAAGCAGTAGGGCTAAAAGATGCATTAAGCCATTCGGGACGCAGGACCTACATCACCCGGTTGGCCAATAAGGGTGTGGGCGTACGTTTGCTTGATGAACTTGCGGGACACAGCCATATTAGCACAACGCAGCGGTATATTGACGTGAACGCGCAACAGCTCAGCGCGGCGGTAGAACTACTCTAATTGGTATCACCGCTAAAATTGGTCAGCATAAACATTCGCTGGTGCTTTTATGGAAATAGCCGTTATTGCACGCAACGTCAGTATGTGCCGGGTACGACTGTCAATCCCAACATGTTCCAGTTTTGCATTCCGCCACGATAGTAGTAGATTTTCTCAGCTGGGTAGCCCGCCTCTATCATGCGACGTGCTGCAGTTGGTGATTGGCCGCACCATGGTCCGTTACAGAACAAGACAACGTTCGGTATGTCACCTTCGCAAATCCAACCGTCGAAATCGACCTCGCAGCCAAATTCTCCCAACCGATCAGCAGCCTCAGTGTAGGGAACCGAAATCGCGCCGGGGATCGTACCCTCTTCATATTCTGTTCGGACACGCCCATCAACAAGAACGCCTGTAACAGTTTGCAGAAACTCCAAAACCTCAAGTTCACCAATCGTTGTAACACCAGGGGCAGCTATCATGGGCTGGATACAGACGTTTGGGCAAGGGCGCGAGGTTTTAACCCAGGGCTCACCAAGCCGGGCCTCTGGATCCTGATTTCGCATGATCTCTACGGGACCTTCATTGGTCTCCACGATAACGCTCATGATGTCGTTTGTAATTCCAACCTCGTCAGCAATGACTGGGGACGCAAAGACAACGATGCATAGAGTTAAGAAAACGTTGCGCATGAATGACTCCTTTTTTTAAAATTTTAAACTTACCCTGACAGTCTCATTATGGACTATCGAGTTTTCTACGAATTTAACCTATGTTAATTAAGCTGCCTTAAATCAGCCTCTCAGCCTTATACAGGGTTAGCGCCTGTAAGCGCTGCTCTCATAACGGCAAAGAAAGGTTTAATGGCTCGGCTTGCGTCGTTCTTATGGGAGAGGATACAGTGTTCCGTGCCAGTATCTTTATGCTACTATAAGTTGTGCATTACTGTAAAGAGTATACTAAATACGCAAGTGCAGTGTTATACCACTACGGCTCTGCTCCCTGCTCTTCTTCATACTCCAGTCGCGACTGTTCATAGCGCTTACCAGTGAGCATCTCTTTTTTGAGACGCGGCGTGAGATGGCTGTAGTGCCGCTCAATCATACCAATCGATGTGCCCATCTGTATTGCAAGGGCGT
>ENA-OUOG01004722-OUOG01004722.1-marine-metagenome-genome-assembly--contig:-NODE-4722-length-11546-cov-5.471183_pt1 | contig 11546 bp, 6 predicted proteins | sample MGYA00248635_ERZ508505 | MGnify/ENA primary metagenome ERZ508505 (study PRJEB26176, sample SAMN06267871) | marine metagenome | isolation source: Saanich Inlet, British Columbia, Canada | place: Pacific...
CCTCAACGCGGTGCGCGTCTCGCAAAAGAAAACGCTCACGAACTCTGAGCGTCACGGTTGCCGTTCGCAGCTGGCGCTGTTCCAGCAGTTCGCTCAGCGCGACGGAAAAAACCCGCGCCGGGGTTGGCGCCAGGGGCTGTTCGCCGGGCGCTTCCTCTCTCGCATCGACCCCGAAGCGCTCGATGACGATGGTCTTCAGTTTGTGCTCGCCGCGGAGCTCGCCGGATGTGTACCGCAGAACGTGCCGTCGCCCGAGCAGCCGCGACTCGCGACGACGCGGTTCGCCGAGGCGCCTGAGGCGGCGATCAGACACCGGACCAAAAAGGACCCCACGGATCGCGACGTGGTGGTGCTGCGCGTCGCTTACAGCACTCGGCTCTCCTTGAAGATGCTCCTCGAGGGGAAAAAGAACAGGGTGATCGGCGTGGACGCGTTCGATCTGCGAAAGCTTCTCGAGGCGCTGCCCGTTTTGCGGCTGGCGAAGGAAGGACCGTTGTCGACCGTGTTCGACGTCCGCGACGGAACCGCCGGCTTCGCCGTCTTGTCGATGATCCTCAACTTCGGCGAGGCCGCCGTCACCGATCTCAACATCCTGCGCCTGTTTGGCATGCTCGCGGCGGAGAAGGAGGGACTGGACGACGAAACGAAGGATCGGCGTCTCGGCAGCATCGCGAAGAACGTCGCGCACAGCGTGACGCAGTACGAGAACACTGTTTACCCTGCGTTCCGCCGTTTTTTCTTTTTGCCCGAGTCGTCGGGCTCGACGACGCGCCGGGAGTCGGCGCAGCCGGTCGGTGCGTCGAACGGCCTCGCCGCCCACTCGTCGCCGGGCTCGGCGACGCCCCCGGAGTCGACGCAGCCGGTCGGTGTGTCGATCTTCGCCCAACGTCTGTCGGGCAAAGATCAGACGTTCAAGGCGCAGAACACGGCGATGGAACTCGCCGGGTTCGACGTGAACGCCGAACGCGTTCAATTGCAACCCTTCGGCGCGCGTCGGCCTCTCCGCGACCTCGCCGATGACAAGAAGGAGAAGGTCCTCGGGGCGTGCGCGTGGGCCTCGACGTCGCGCCTCGCGCTCCGAGACGTCCTGGAGAACGCGCGCAAGAAGAACCTGTGCTTGAGCTCCGTCGATTTCGCCATCGCCGCCAAGCTTGGCAAGATCGACGAGAGATGGATTCGCGACGACGCCTCTCGCGACGACGCGCTCGACGTCGACGAATACATCTTCCCCGCGAGCCTCAACGTGCAGGACGCTTACGTGTACAAGTTCTTTGACGCTCTACGCGCGGTCGGGCACCACTTCGATCGCGTGTTGAAAAGTGTCCTCGTCGCGCTCGGGCACCACTTCGGCACGCGGTCCTCAAGTCTCGACGACGAGGACTTCGACGACGAGGACTTCGACGAGGACTTCAACGAGGACATCGACTAGGACGCGCGGCGACGCGACGCGCGGCGACGCGACGCGCGGCGACGCGACTCGCCGCGCGCGCGATGAGTCGCCACACTTCCCTGCATCTCCATGCCTACCTGCTACCTGACCTGCGTGCCTGTCTGATCTGTTTTGTTCGCCTCACCGGCTCCACCCTGCTTACGAAGAACGATGAATGACGATCCCCGTCTGTTTTTCTCGACGACGGCGACGACGGCGCCGCGACGCTCGTCGTCACATTGAAATAACACGCGAAATGATTGATCGTCACCTCCTCCTCTCTCAAACACAAACGAGCGACGAGTGTCCCTCGTATGCGTGCGTCGGGTCGCTCGTCGTCGGCGGCGTCGGCGCGCGTCCCCGCGCAGTCGGCGTTCGAAGCGCGCTCGAGACGTCGAGACGCGGGAGCTCGGGGTTCGCCCGGGTTCGCGGCGCGCGACGTCGACGCGAAAAGGAGCTCGGGATTTGGCGGCTCAGGGTTCGACGTATCCCTTCGAAGCCGCGAATCGGCGCGTGTACTCGTCCCACGGGCAGCCGTTCTCGCGCGCCCACTTCAGCACCTCGAGGTAGCCGCCCTCCGCCGCGGATGAGCACGTGTACTCATCCCACGGGCAGTCGTTCGCGCGCAGCCACTTCAGTATCTCGAGCTGGCCGCCATGCGCCGCAGACGCGCATGTCTGCTTGTCCAACGGGCAGCCGTTCGCGCGCAGCCACTTCAGCGCCTCCAGTTGGCCAACGAAAGCCGCAAACTTGCTCGTCATCTCGCCCCACGGGCAGCCATTCTCGTGCGCCCACTGCAGCACCTCGAGGTTGCCGCGCCCCGCCGCGAGCGCGGACGTCCACTCGTCCCACGGAAAATTACTTTCTTGCAGCGCCTTTAACTCCTCAAGGTCTCCGCTCCCCGCCGCAGCCGCGCACACGAGAGACTCATTCTTCAGAGAACCTCGTCGACGCAGACTCTTTAGCGTGGTCAGATATCCGCGTCCGACAGCTTGAAGCTCATCGACCACCTCAATCTTCCGCCCCGTCGCGTCCACCGCGTCGCGCATGCCTTTGCTCACGGCGCGAAGCACCGCGAGGTCCGCGGGATCCGGCAGGTGTTTTTCTTGGAGAACGTGAATGACAACGACATCGAATGGCAGGTCGGGGATCGAGACGCCCAACTGTGCTGCTTCGATATCTCTCTTTCTCTTGCGCGCGCGCGTCTCGACGCCGCGTGGTGCCTCGGCGGCCATCGCGGCTGGGGCGCTGAGCGCCACGCCGCGCGCGTCGATCTGGTGAGACGCCGTTTTCTTGAGCGCCACGTTTAAAAGTGCTCGAGTCGCCTGCGCATCGCGTGTTTCAAAAAACATGGCGCGGAGCGGCGGAGCCTCCTCACGTGGAACGGCGAAACGGGACCCACCACCTAAGCGGGAGGACACCGACGACGATGTCGAGTCGCGCTGGTCCGCTAAGCGAGCGGCGCTCGCTGCGGAACGGCGCGAGCGTCGCCTCGCGGCACTCGAGACCCGTCTGCTGGAACTCTCGGAGGGTGCCCAAAACGCGGACGACCGCGCGGGGCGGAGGCTTCGCGCGTTACTGGTGGACCTGAAGCTCGCGGAGGCGGAGGACGGCGAGCGCGATGTGCCTGAAGACGCGAGCGACGCTCGTGCCACCGCCGTGTCCGCCGCCGAGACGACGCGCAAGCCCAAGCCGTCGCCGTTCGGCGGCATCGTGCGTGGCTCGGACATATACGCAACTTCATCCTCGGAAGACGAATCCGACTCGGACGACGAGATCGAATCTTTCGACCGAGGCGCGAAGAGCCTCGCGAATGCAGCCTCGCTGAGTGCCGCGCGCGCCGAGGCCGTGCACGCCGCGCTCGGACGCGCGCGCGCTGAGCTGGAGGAGGACCGCGTCGACCGGCAAGTCGCCGCGAGCGCCGTCGCCGACGCTTTGGCGGCGACTCGAGAAGCCGCCGCCGCCGAGTCCGACGCGCGGCGACTTCGCGAGGCGCTGGATGTCGCGCGGAGGGAACAGGCAGAAGCGAGCTCTCGAGCGGAGCAGGCGGAGGCGGAGGCCTCGACGCTTCGGTTCGCGTTGCGCGGCGGAGCCGGGAGAAGTAGTGCAGACGACGCGGAGGAGCTCCGACGCGCGTCCGCGGAAGCAAGGGAGGAATGCGCGCGCGCGTATTCGCGCGCCGCCGCCGCCGAACAGAACCTCGTCGCGGCGACGTCCGCCGCGCGACGCGCCGAGCGGGAGCGAGACGCGCTTGACCGCGCGAAGGATGTCATCGAGGATCGCAGAGCGCGCGCGGAGGCGGCCGCGGCGACGGCGCAGGCGGAGGCGAGACGTTTACGCGCAGATTTGGAATCTGTCTCGCGTCGCTTTGAATCGCGCGAGGCGAAAACGAAAGCCTTGGAGAAACGGTGCGAGGCGCAAGACGCCGAGCTCGCGGAGTTGCGCGCGCTGCTCCGAGCGCAGCAGCAAGATATCTCCACGGCGATGCGCCTCATAGGAGACGTCGGCGGTCGGTGAGGCCCCGTGAGCGTTTAAAGGTAGACGTATCGTGTCACGTACGTAGCTAGCTAGTTATCAATACGTTAGACTTTTATCACAATGCGTCACCGCGTCGACGACGCCGCGCCCTTGGCGGCGGCGAGGTTCTCCGAGGAGGGCACCTTCCCGAAGACGCGCCGCACGTCGAACCGCCGCGCCTTGGCGGATCCGCCCTCGGGGTCTCCGAACCGCAACGCGCGGGGCAGACCCTGCGATGCTTTCCTCTTCGGCGACTCGGGAACGGCGCGCACACTCTCCGAGACGTCCTCGGCGTCGCGCGCGCGCGCGGCGCGCCGCGGCCGCGCCGAGAGCCTCGCGGGCGAAGCGAAGCGTTTGATTCCGTTGACGGCGGCGCGCCCGACGCGCCCGACCACGTTCCGCACGCGCCCCCTCGCGTCTCGCGCCCCCTGCTCGTCGTCCACGCCGCCCACGTGGTCCATGGCGTCGCTCGATTCGCCGGAGAGCGCGCGACGCACGAGCGCGGTGTCGTCGGCGGCGCGGCGCGACGCGGCGGCGGCGCCGACGACAGCGCCGGCGGCGAGCGACGCGCCGGCGTTGGAGACAAACTCTCCAGCCTTGGCGTTCGCCGCGAACTCGCCGGCGGCGGCCGCCGCGGCCGATGCCGCGCGCATGGAGTTCCCGGCCGCCACCTGCCCGCCTCCCCCCAGCCCGATGCCGTTCGCCGCCAACGCAAGCAGGTTGGCGCCGGCGCCGGCGACGCCCCTGGTGACGTCGATGGCTCCGCCCACCGCGGCGCCCCCGAGCACGATCGCCTCCCTGACCACCGGCGTTTCAGCGGAGACGCCCGCGACAGCCCCCGCGGCGGTCGTGACCAGTCGCCTGGTGGGCGCCGCCCTGGTGAAGGTCCCGAGCGCCGCGGCGATTCCGGATTGCAAACCGAGCGTGGGCGCTAAAAACGGCACGACGCGCATGCCGAGCCCGAAAGCGAACGACGCCGACGCGGCGTGTTTCACGCGCTGCACCGCCGGGGCGTTGTTCAGGTCCGCGAACACCTGCAGAGGAAGCACCACCAGCGCCTCGTGCGGTCGCCCGCTGCGCACGCGCTGCCACGCGCTGTGCCAGCTCACCTTGCTGGCGACGCCCCTTTTAAACGCCTCGGGCGCGTTCGGGCACAGATGCGCGCAGAGGTCGTTGACGTAGTGCCGGCAGTCGTTGTCGTGGAGAAGGTACTGCACGCACCTCTCTTTGTTGAAGTTTCGGATGTGTTCGAGGGAAAGCTCCGTGTCCCCGACGTAGTGCGCGCCCTCGGGGAGCGCGTCCATGCGCACCTCGCGGATCTCCCCCTCGACGGCTTTGCGCGCGCGCTGCAGCCTGGACCAGCGCGATCTCGTGGGCTCGGTCTGCGAGGCGATGACCGAGGTGGAGGCCACGCGGTGGAACCTGCCCTTCGGGGACGCCGAGGCGGACGCCGAGGCGAGCGGCGCGGGCGACTCGAGCCGACGCGAGGTGTCAGCCGCGCTGAACGACGCCTCGTCGTCCGACGAGCCCGCGCACGACGCGGCTCGCTCGCCGCCCGCGGCCTCGGAACTTTCTTGAGCCGTCGATCGCGCCGCCGTGTCCAGGAGCGCGGAGTCGGACTTGGAGCGTCGCAGGCTCGGGAGCTCGCGCGCCACCGAGCTCATGTCCATCGTGTCGCGCCGCCTGTTGTTGAGGTTGCTCAGGTCGAGCTCGGAGCTGAGCGCCGAGCGGAGCCCGGGCAGGCCCGCGACGTCGCCGCCGATCGGCCCGAAGTCGAAGGACGTGATGGTGTTCGTGTCGCGCTCGCGGATGACCACGAGGAAGTGGCATATGCCCGAGGACCGCAGGGAGTTCCGGACCGCCGAGGGCAGGCGGTTGTAGATCCCCTTGCCCCACTCGGTGAACTCGCGCGTCACCGCGTACACCTCCATGGTCACGGACGCGCGTCTCCACGCGCCCGTGCTGTTCGGAATGCCAGCGGGCGACGCTTCATCGCCCGACCGCAAATTGTTCTTGTTTTGAACGCCAACCAGAGACGCTCATTTTTACCACGTGCCATGACACGTTGCGAAAAGCCCGCGTTTTTTTTCTCGAATCACGACTCGTCTCGATCGCCCGATGTCGGTCGGTTGATTCTTTCGACCGGTCGAGATTCTGTTGCGTGAATGTTTGGCATCCGAATCACTCGGCAAGCGCCCGAGTGCGACGGCAACGGCCTGCCCCGAGACCTGTGACACGCACACACGCTCAGGAAAACGAGATGCGTTTTCTGTGCCGCCCGAACGCGGCGTCGGGCGCCCACTCCCCCGGTCCACTCCCGCTCGCGCCGAACCCGGGCATCGTCGATCCGCCGCGCGACCCGTCGCGCGTCTCGGCGCGGCGGCGCGACCATGCGCGTCCGCCGCGCCCTTCTGCGCGTGGCGCTGCTCTTGTGGTGCGCGATCGGTTCGTCGGACGCGTCGAGCGGGTTGGTCGGTCCCGGGGCGATGGCGCCCTTCAGCGGCGGGGGCGGCGGGGGACGCCGCGGTCCGACGCGGTACATGCGCGTGAACGACCCCGCGGTGGGCTTCTTCGTGGGGGGAAGCAAGGACGAGGCCATGAACGGCCTGTACGCGCGGACGGAGACGCTCCCCGAGAGCCTGGCGACGGCTAAGAAGAAGTTCTCGCTGCTGTATCTGCACGCGGCGTCCGGGTACTCGCTGGCGTTCGCGGAGTCCCCGCGCGAGCCGGACGCGATGGAGTGGGTGTTCATGGACGCCGCGGGCCACGACCGCGTCGCGCTGTTCGAAAACGCGTTGATTCCGCCGGCGGGCGACAGGTGGACGCACGTCCGCGCGGCGCGCGCGCCGGCGAAGGACAAAAGCGGCTGGTTCGGGAAGTGGCGCGGTGGAAACGCGCGGGCGTCGGACTCTCCCTCGTCTGACGAAGACCCGCAGTCGCCAGACTCGTCGTCCGAGTCGCGCGTGGAGCGTTCGTCCAAGACGCAGAGCGCGGCGGACGACGAGTTCGACGAGCTGCCTTGGCAGCTCATCGCGGTGCTGAGCGAGGACATGTTAGCGCAGTTGGCGCGGCAGCAGCGGAGGCACGACAACCAAGTCAACCGCGCGCTCAACTGCCACCCGCCGACGCCGCCGCGAGACGCGTTCGCCGTCGTGGAAACCTCGCCCCCGGAGGCGGCGCTCGCGGAGGCGGCGCGCGTGGCGCACGCGGCTGATGCGCGCGCGGCGGAGGAGGACCACGATGCCGCGGCGGAGGCGTACGCCGCCGCGATGGAACAGGCGGGGCCTCCCGGGATCGAATTTGAAACGACAAGAACACGCGACCACCCCGACGCGCGCGTCGCGGCGTGGACGCGTTCGATCCTCTCGTTTCGCCGCGGCGCCTCCTTGCGCCGCGTCGGGCGGCTGGCCGAGTCCGCCGGCGCGCTGCGCGACGCGCTGGCGACCGCGCCGAACTTCGCGGACGCGCTCTTCGAGTCCGCGCTCGCGTCGCTGGATGCCGGGAAGTTCTCGGACGCGTTCGACGGGTTCGAGCGCCTGGCGTGCGCGGACCGCGCGTTTCCGGACTTGCAGCGGTGGATGACGCGCGCGCGCGCTCGCGAGCTACGCGGCGAGGCGCGCGCCGTGGAGCGCACGCGCGAGTGGGCGCGCGCGGTCCGCCGCGCGGAGCTGGAGACGCGTCTGGCGAGGGGCGCCACGAGGTTCTGCCGGGCCTGGCGGCAGACGGGCTCGTGCTCGGCGGACGGCGAGCGCGAGGAGGAGAAGGACGCTTCGTGCCTGGAGTCCACGAAGAACGGCCAATCCGGCTTTTGCGAGTGTTCGTTCGCGTTGCGCGACGCCTCCGCGTTCGCGGCGGAGGCGTCCTCGACCGGGTTCGCGCGCGAGACGCTCGAGGCGCGCGGGGGGTTCGAAGCGCTCGACGCCCACGCGGACATGGCCCACGGCCCCGAGGACGCGCGCGTCCTGGCGGAGGCGAGCGGGAACGCCACGCACGGCGCGCGCTTCGGGTGCGCGCACGGCGACGGCCCTTCGTGCGCTTCGTACTGCGAAACCGCGTGGCGCGTCGCGACGCGGCGCGTCGAAAGCCTCGCGCGTGCCATGTCGACGCGTCTCGAGACACACTCGTCGCCTCTCGAGCGGGAAGAAGACGCCGCGGCCGCGACGCGGGCGGTGGTCGAGGCGGCGGCGCGACTCGGCGCGCTCGCGGACGCCGAGGAGGCGACTGACGCGTCGACTGACGCGTCGTCGTCGTCTTCGGCGGCGGCGGCGGTGTTGGGCAAAGACGACGTCGCGGACCGGAGCGACCTGTACCTGGTTCTTGATCTCCCCGCGGACTTCACGGAGTCGGAGCTGAAGAGCCGGTACAGGCGCGCGAGTCTCAGCTCGCACCCGGACAAGCCGAGCGGGTCGCAGCGCGCGTTCCAGCGCGTGGCGGAGGCGTACCAGGTTCTGGGCGACCCGGAGGCGCGCGAGGCGTACGACCTCGGGCTCGGGCTGGGCGAGCCCCGGGACGGGGACGCGCCCGGCGACACGACGCTGTGGGAGGAGGTGGAGCGCGAGTTTTTCCCCGAAGTGCACGGCTGGCGCCCGTTCGGGGACCCGCACGAACGCAAGCGCGAGAGCGCCGCCGCTCGCGCGCGAAGCCGCGAGTTTCGCGAACGCTACGGCGAGCTGTGACGAGGCGAAAAAGGGAAAAGGGAAAAGGGTCGACGGGTGTGTTTTCAAAGCGAACGCCGGTCGAGGATCGCTCCTTCGCCTTTCGGGTTTCTCGGTCAAACCTCGGTTTATCCGAATTCCGAAAAGGTGAATCGTCAAAAAAATCTCTTTTGCGCTTTTGAAGACGTTATCGTTGGTCGAGCCGACGATCGCGCCTCGTCGACTTCGTCGCGCGCGTCGAAGCTCGCCGCACGACTCTGAGCTCGTCATGGCCGCCATCGGCGTCGTTTCCGCCCTCCGGGTCGCCCCTCTGACGAGGACGGCGTCCGCCCGGTCCTCCCCGGCTCGATGCCGCGCGGGGGTCGCGCCCTCGATCGCGACGAACCCTCGTTCCGCCGCCTCCTTCGGTGGCGTTAAGGGAACAACGACGCTCGCCTCCCCCGTCGTCGGCGGGTGGGCGACGAGGATGCCCGCGCCCAAGGCCCCGACCGTCGTCGCGAGAGCCGCCGCCGCGGAAGCTTCCGCCGCGGACGACGAGGAGAAGGACGTCGGCAAGACGCTGCGCATCGCCTCGTACATCTTCGGCTGGTACTTTCTCAACGCCGTGTTCGGTGCGTGCTGACTCTTCACGGAAAATCGGATGGCGAGACATCCAGGATTCGGGTTCCCGGCCGTCGACGTACCGTCCCCCACCCGCCTTTTGTGCTGACCGTCGATGCCTCCCGATCGCGCCCCTGTTTTCGTTTCCCCGCAGCCATCATGAACAAGAAGACGCTGTCGGTGTTCCCGTACCCCTGGGTTCTCTCCTGGGTGCAGATCGCCGTGGGCGCGGTGTTCATGTGCATCATGTGGAAGCTCCGCCTGTTCAAGCCCCCCGAGGGCGGGTTCACGAAGGAGATGTTCAAGGCGCTGATCCCCACCTCGGCGCTGCACCTGATCGCGCACGTCTCCGCGTGCGCCTCGTACAAGCTGGGCTCGGTGTCCTTCATGCAGGTGGTGAAGGCTGGCGAACCGGCGTGCTCGGTGATCCTGCTCTCGCTCTTCTTCGGGCGCAAGTACAGCAAGCTGGTGTGGCTGACGCTCATCCCCATCGTGGGCGGCGTCGCCGTCGGGTCCACCTCCGAGCTCAACTTCTCCATGGCGGCGTTCCTGTGCGCGATGACCTCCAACATCGCCTCCGCGCTGCGCGGCGTGACCAGCAAGGACCTGCAGGAGACGACGGGCCTGTCCGGGATCAACCTGTACGGCGGCATCGCCATCGTGTCGGGGATCATGCAGCTCCCGATGTCGCTCATCGCGGAGGGCGCGCAGATGCCCGCGGCGCTCGCCGCCGCGCCCGCGCTCATGGCGGAGAAGGGCATCACGCTCTTCGGGCTGCAGGCTGGGTTCCTGGCGTACCTCGTCACCGGCTCGATGTTCTACCACTTGTATAACCAGACGTCGTACCAGGCGCTCGGCGAGCTCTCGCCGCTGTCGCACTCCGTGGCCAACACGGTGAAGCGCGTCGTGATCATCCTCGCCTCCGTCGCGGTGTTCAGAAACCCCATCACGCCGCTCGGCCAGGCGAGCGCCGTCGTCGCGATCGCCGGCACCTTCCTCTACACGCTCGCGAGCAACAAACAGAAAAGGGACGCCGCGCTGGCGGCGGCGGCGGCGGCGGAGGCGAAGGAGGCGTGAGAGATTGAGCGCCGAGGGGAAAAGGACGGCGGCGCGTCGTCGAGCGCGTCGAGCGCTTTTAATAACCGCTTTTAATAATCATCCGCATACACGCAACGTAAGGGTCACTCGCGGACGAACGCGCTCGCATCGTCTCGTACACGCGTCCACGGTGAAGCGTCGGCGTCGTTTGCCCGCGGCGTCGTTTACGAAAAAAAAGCTGCAGTGGAGATCTTCGCAGGCGCTTTTTGCGTGCTCGGCACCACGACGAGCGTTCATTGTTCTCGCCGGCGCCCGCTGGATGGACCACGGATGGACCACCCGCTGATAGCCGCGGCGAAGCGCGGCGATGTCGCGGAGGTGATCCGCGCGCGCGATGCGTGCGGCGACCTCGGCGCGGTGCGCTCGCCCAACACCGAGAACACCGCGCTTCACATCGCGGCGGCCACTGGGGATGTCGCCGTGCTCCGAGCGCTTTTGCCCGACGCCAAGCGCCCGGCGCGCGACGTCTCCGGCGCCTCCGCGTGGCACGTCGACGCGCGGAACAAGAACCGAGACACGCCGTTGATGCACGCGCTCGCGCGCGCGCGCGTGGACGCCGCCGCCGCGCTCCTGGCCGCCGGCGCGAGGCTGGACGCGGTGAACGAGGCGAGGTCCACCCCCCTGCACCTCGCCGCGTCCAGCGGCGCGCGAGAGTGCGTGGACTTGGTGCTCGCGCGGCGATCGAAGAAAAAACCGGCGGACGTCGTCGTCGACGCGCCCGATCGGCTCGGGCGCACCGCGCTCCACTACGCCGCGTGCGCTTCGGTCGGCTGCGTCGCGGCGTTGCTCGAGGCGGGTGCGAACCCTTTCGCCAGGGAAAACAGGGGCTTCGAGCCCGCGGCGGTGGCGGAGCGGGAGGGGCACCCCGAGCCGGCGGCGGCGTTGCGCGCGGCGATGCGGGACGCCGAGGCGGCGGCGGCGGCGGCGGCGGCGGCGCTCGAAGAGGAGGACCCCGAGACCACGAGACCACCTCCGGGAAAGTCCGCGGAGAAGCGCAAAGCCAAGAAGAAGAAAGAGAAACCGCCGACGGCGCCGACCACAGAAAAAGAAGCGAACGCGGAGGAGACCACCCGGGACGTAACGTTGGCCATCGCGCCGGGGTGGGCGGCGGCGTTCGCGGCGCGCGCCGGCGAGTCGAACGAGTTTTCCGTCTCGACGGAAAACGGCGAAAAAGACGCCGAAAAAAACGCCGTTTCGCGCGAACCGGAGCCCGTGACGCCTGTGACGTCTCCTTCTCGAGGTGTCGC
>ENA-OUOG01004723-OUOG01004723.1-marine-metagenome-genome-assembly--contig:-NODE-4723-length-11545-cov-5.956052_pt1 | contig 11545 bp, 6 predicted proteins | sample MGYA00248635_ERZ508505 | MGnify/ENA primary metagenome ERZ508505 (study PRJEB26176, sample SAMN06267871) | marine metagenome | isolation source: Saanich Inlet, British Columbia, Canada | place: Pacific...
CAAGATATAACGGGGGATTACGGTCAAACAAAAAAGCGGAATAGTGAACCTAAATTCAACTATTCCGCTCTGGTAGCGAGAAGCAGAATCGAACTGCCGACCTCAGGGTTATGAATCCTGCGCTCTAACCATCTGAGCTACCTCGCCATAAACGGCTGCAAAAGTAAATTTTTATTTTTTCCTACAACCATGTTCTGTTTATTTTTTTTATCTATCCACCGCCACTTTATACGTAGGGTCTTCCATAATATTTACATCAATAAGTTTATCCGCATTGGCCAATAACTCCCGGCAATCTGCACTGAGATAACGCAAGTGAACCTTCTTACCTACCTTAGCATATCGCTCTGTTAATTTGTTGACTGCTTCTATAGCACTCATATCTGCTATTTTACTTTCTTTAAAGTCTATGATCACCTCTTCAGGGTCATTCAATATGTCAAACTTCTGTGTAAAAACGGTAGTGCTCCCAAAAAACAATGGACCAAATATCTCGTAATGCTTTACCCCTTCTTCATCTATAAATTTACGCGCTCTAATCCGTTTAGCACTCTCCCACGCAAATACCAACGCAGAAATAATCACCCCAACCAGTACCGCCAAAGCTAAATTATGCAAGAATACTGTTACGAGTACGACCACTACCATCACGAAGATATCGTGCTTTGGCATCTTATTGAATACGCGTACACTGACCCACTCGAATGTGCCAATAGCCACCATAATCATAAGCCCGGTAAGTGCCGCAATAGGGACTTGCTCTATTAACCTACTACCAAACATTACGAAAACCAATAGCATTAGCGACGCCACAATTCCTGATAACCGTGCCCGTGCGCCATTATTGATATTAATAAGACTCTGCCCTATCATCGCACAGCCACCCATTCCACTAAAAAAACCAGTCACAAAATTAGCCATACCCTGAGCTACAGCTTCTTTATTACCGCTACCTCGTGTTTCGGTGATTTCATCCACCAGATTTAATGTAAGGAGACTCTCCACTAGTCCTACTGCTGCTACTATGACTGCATACGGTAATATGAGTATAAAATTAGCCCAAGTGAAATCCACAGAAGGTATATGAAATGGAGGAAAACCACCTTTAATAGAAGTTACCCCATTATCCATTTGAACCAAAATATCTCTGACATTAGGAGTATCAATTTTTAAGAAATACACTAACCCGAAAACGACCAAAATAGCTGCCAATGAAGAGGGAACCGCTTTGGTAAGCTTCGGCAAACCCCAGATAATGAGCATAGACAGAAGTACTAATCCTACCATAATCAGCTGTGGTGTACCCGTCATCCACTCCATTACTCCTGCTGCATTCTTACTTTTGAAATAATCCAGTTGAGACATGAAAATCACAATAGCCAGGCCATTTACAAAACCAAACATCACAGGCTGAGGAACCAACCGTATAAACTTACCGAGTTTCAAGAAACCTGCAGCCATTTGAATAAGCCCGGCTAATATCACCGTAGCAAAGATATACTCCACGCCATGCGTCTTTGCGAGGGCTACTATCACTATAGCAATGGCTCCTGTAGCTCCAGATATCATCCCAGGTCTTCCTCCAAATATACTGGTAATTAGACCTATAGAAAATGCAGCATACAATCCTGTCAGCGGATTTAGCCCCGCTAAAAATGCAAATGCTACAGCCTCTGGAACTAATGCCAAAGCAACGGTAAGTCCCGATAGTACTTCAGTGGTATAATTGACTTTTTGTCTGAAATCGAATAGGTTCAAGTATTTTTTCATCGGTTTAATTGATCGTTTGTACTTAGAAAGGTGCAATAGTAAGAGTCTGCATAGTTTTTATGGTCAATACCGCCCCATTAATTGACCGATTGTTTGGGTTCTACCAGGATTACCTCCTCCTTATCTACCTTCACCAGTCCTGGTGTCGCACCTTTGGGTTTGCGGATGTACTTGCGGTCTGTATAGATCACCGCTGCTAGGCTTTCACTTTTTGCTTTACTATAGAAAGCAGCAACTGACGCTACTTTTTCGAGTGTACTAAGCAGTATTTTAGTATTCCCTGGATTTCGTATGATCACATGACTTCCGCTTACATCTTTGGCATGAAGCCACATATCCGTCTTCGTCGTATGGTAGCGGAGTAACTCATCGTTATCCTTGGCTCCTTTACCTATCCGTATCTCAAAACCATCAATAACCATCGCTTTATACGGCAATCTCACTTCTTTTAAAGCAGTTTTTTTATCCGCAGTCTTTCGTATTTGCTTCAGGTTATCTACTTGTTCAAAGGCTGCTATCTCCTCTTCTTTAGCCAAATAGTTCGCTTCTATTTCTGCTAAATGTTTTTTGGCAAAATCCCTTTGCTTACTCTCATTCTTACCTTTTTTGTAGTAGCGCTCTGCATTCGCCTGCGGAGTAAGTATCTCTTGTAGTTTGATGGTAACCTCCTTCTCTCCATCAAAGCTGGTTAGCACCACTTGCTTTGCTCTTTTTTCTATCTGCCACATATTGGCCATCAGCAAATCAGCTTTTTCCTTGTAACTACTCGCTTTATTCAGTTCTGAAAGTCTTTTTTCTGCAGACTTGAGTTTTTTTGCGATGTTGCTCAGCTCTTTCCTAAGTTGACCTAGATGAGCATTTTTAGTTTGATTAAATACCTGATGAGATATGTACAATCGTGCGTAATTGTCCAGCGCATCTATCACGTTATCAAATGACGCTATAGGCTCATCTCCTGCGGCATAGTCGAGTGTATACTTCCTTGGCCCCTTATTTACATAGAGACTTCGTGACATTACTTCTCGTTTTAAATTCTCTAAAAGTCCTGCTCTATCCTCTTCCGACTGACTGTCGAAGTTCTTTTGTTGGAGTGATTCCTTATCCTCCATTGTAAGAAATCTCAATTCTTCCAGAGACTTCCCCCTAACTTCATACTGTTGGGTCTCGTAGCTTAGCACCTTACTACTTTTCGCAGGAAAAGTTTCTTGCCATATTCCATGTTGATAGTGGGTTATCTGCCCAAATTTCCCATACAAGTAAAACGAAAGAATCTCTCCATAGTCGAATACGATATCAAATCTACGGTCATAGAAATACGTTTTCACTTCTAGTACCTTAGCTCCGTTTATTGATTTATAAACGCTTAATCGGTTCTTTTTTTGAAGTTTGTCGGGATCTGGAGTTTGAAAATACGCTTGACCTTGATAGAATGAAACTTTAATTACCAAAGAGTCAAAGACTAGCGTAACGTCAAACTGTGAAGTGGTAAACGCCTCTTGTACTGCTTTACCGATAAGCTCCTCGCGTAGCTGTATGGCCAATCGTTCTATCAGGAATGCATTCATACTTCTGTACTAGTTTAACTCCACGATGTTAGGCAAAAAACACTCAGAATGACACTTTTACACAAGACAAAACAATTGAATGACAGAATTAATGAATAACGCCAAGTATTTAATGCTTTTTATTATTCACTCTGCTTTGTAGTAGTTCCATTTAAAATTCCCCAAAGACGTCAGTCAAGCACTCACAGCCATCTTCAGTGATTACGATAGTATGCTCAAACTGTGCAGATAGCTTATAATCTCGTGTACGAGCGGTCCAGCCATCATTCTTATCTACGATACACTCCGGTACGCCTTCGTTTATCATAGGCTCAATAGTAAATACCATGCCCGGCTTCATGCGCTTTCCCGTATTTTTTTGCCCTACGTGACTCACTTCTGGCTCTTCGTGAAACTTCAGCCCTACCCCATGGCCACAAAACTGCCAAACTACTCCGTAGCCTTTGCTTTCAGCATATCGCTGGATTTCATATCCGATATTACCAAAGCGATTGCCAGGTTTACATTCCTTCACACCAATGGCTAAGCACTCACGAGTTACATCGATGAGGTTCTGTGCATTCTCAGACACCTTACCGATGGTATACATTCTACATGTATCACCGTAATACCCATTGAGTATAGTAGTGACGTCTACATTCAAAATATCACCCTCTTTTAGTGCATATTCATTGGGTACTCCGTGGCATATCACCTCATTCACACTCGTGCACACGGCACCAGTAAATGCAGGTGAACCATGAGACTTATAGCCAAGAGTCGCAGATTTAGCCCCGTGGTCGGTAATGTATTCTAAAGCCTTATCATTGATAAACTTTGTGGTATTACCTGCTACAGCAAACTGCTCTAAGTATTTCAATACATTGGCTGAAAGTATAGACGCTTTACGTATTCCTTCTATCTGTTCTTTGGTTTTTATCTTGATTGCCATACGTGGTATAAAGGTGCAAAGGTAAAATGCAATGACTGAATAACAGAATAAATGGAGGACAGAATGATTCAAAGCCTAAATTCACGTTCAATAGGCAATTTCAAAAGTTTAGATTTGAATCAATAAGTATAGCATGAATGGCCTACGATACACACCTAGCAGAGCGGATAGACCGTATTTTGTTTATAGGTAGACAACTAGTTATGAGTAGTGAGATAACTATTCTTAATACTCAATACTAAAAGTCTCAATACTCTTTCCTTACATTCTCCTATCTTTCAAAAAAGGCAATTTTTCGCGCGTAGTTTCTATTTCCTTTTTATCCAATGAGATTTCTATCACTTCTTCTTTTAGCGAATGAGCCAGTTGCTCTCCGCTAGGGGAGTATACAGAGCTATGACCAGGATAGTAAAATGCTTTTCCATCTTTACCGATCTGCTCTCCTACCCGATTACACCCTATGACATACGCTTGATTTTCGATGGCCCTTGCTTGTAACAATGCATCCCAATGGTCTATGCGAGCACTTGGCCAGTTTGCTACATTGAGCAATATATCGTACTCCGAATCATTGAAAGAAGTATATGGAAAACGCAGATCGTAACAGATAGTCGTGCGAATCTTGAAATCCTGAACTATCATATCTACCTTAGAATTACCTGCTGCTATATACTCCTGCTCTCCTCCCATACCAAAAAGGTGAGACTTGTCATAGTGGCCTACCAATTCTCCCTTGCTCGCCATAATCAAGCGATTATATACAATTCCAAGATCCTCTATGAGTAAGCTGCCACATAATGCAGCATCCATTTGCCTAGAAAGTGACTTCATCCACTCGATACTATCACCTTCCATCGTTTCTGCTAACGAAGCATCATCCGTACAAAAACCGGTCTGAAACATCTCTGGAAGGACCACAAAGTCTGCTTTAGTGCCCTTTAAAAGTTCCTCTATCTTCGAAAAATTAGCTTGCTTGTCTTTCCAAGCAATGTTGAATTGTACTATGGCTACTTGCATTAGGTTTCAAAGGTACTGAAACTAAAATTACGACCTAAATGAATAATACTTGGAAAAACGATTGGTGCCAATTTCCCTTTGCTCACTTACGCTTGTAGAAATTGCCGGACTGGACACTGCTCCAATAAAAAAAGGCCTGCTTTCGCAGGCCTTTCTAAAAACGTTCAACTCTAAACTGAAAACTATAAAGCAGCGTATTGCTTTTTCACAAACTCAGTAAGCTCTTTCCCGCTTAGCAAGTTATTAGAAAGCTTAGCTAAATCTATAGCATTTGCAAGTAAGCTAGTCTGCTCTTCTCCTTTTGCTTTCAATACTTTAGCTGCAAGTGGATGATTGGTGTTTACCGATACAGAGTACTTCTCTGGCAACTGTCCAAACATCTGCATGCCTCCCATACCGCCCATTTCACTCATACGTCTCTCCCACTCACTGCGGGTGATGGTGATGAATGATTCATCTGGACTCATTACTTCAGAAACTATGGTGTATTTTTCTTTGTTTACAGCTGCTTCAAAGGCTTCTTTTAACTTGGTTACCTCATCTTCGCTGAGTACACTTTCATTCTTCTCGTCTTTGTCTATCAGCTTGCTAGCTGTATCAGCGTCTACTCTTTTCAGCTGAAATTTCTCATTCTTCTGCTCTAAGTTACCGATGAAGTGATTGTCTATGACTTCGTCAAGTACCAATACATCGTATCCTTTCGCTTTTGCAGCTTCTACAAAACTGTGCTGCTTATCTGCATCATTGGTATAGAGTGCTACCCTGTTTCCATCTTTATCCGTTTGATTAGGCGCTATCTTCGTTATGTATTCTTCTATACTGCTGTACTCATTTTCTGTATTTTGGAGTAAACAAATGCCTTTAGCTCTATCGTAGAACTTATCGTCAGAAAGCATTCCGTATTTTACGAATATGCTGATACTTGACCATTTTGCCTTATAATCATCAAAATCAGCTTTGTGTAACTCGGCTAGTTTATCTGCTACTTTCTTGCTAATGTGGCTCGTAATCTTTTTCACCGCTCCGTCTGATTGGAGGCTACTTCTACTTACGTTTAGTGGTATGTCTGGACTATCGATGACTCCGTGAAGAAGCATCAAGTACTCAGGTACAATATCTTCTACATTATCAGTCACATACACTTGATTACTATACAGTTGTATCTTATTTTTATTCGGATCTATTTCCTTTTTGATTTTCGGGAAATACAGAACACCGGTTAGGTTAAACGGATAATCTACATTCAAGTGAATCCAAAACAATGGTGGCTCACTCATCGGGTATAGCTGACTATAAAAGTCAGTATAATCTTCGTCTTTTAGCTCTGCAGGATTTTTCTTCCATAAAGGAGCTACTTCATTCACCACCTTCTCATCAAACTCTATAGGAATAGGTAAGAACTTACAATACTTGTTTAGCAGTTCCTGGATCTTCCACTTTTGAAGAAACTCCTTATTCTCGTCATTGATATGGAGAATGATGTCGGTACCACGTGTTTTGCGCTTTCCTTTGGTGATTTTAAAGTCTGTGCTTCCCTCGCATACCCAGTTAGCAGCTTCAGCTCCTTCTGCGTGACTAAGTGAGTGTATTTCTACTTTATCAGCTACCATATAACTGGAGTAAAATCCAAGTCCGAAATGACCAATAATATTGGCGTCTTCTTTGGTATCTTTAAATTTTTCTACGAACTCCTCTGCACCAGAGAAAGCGATTTGATTGATGTATTTATCAATCTCCTCCGCTGTCATTCCTATTCCATTATCACTAATGGTGAGTGTCTTTTTGTCTTCATCTAGACTGACGCTTATTTTAAGCTCGCCGATGTCGCCTTTTATCTCGCCACGCTGACTCAATACTCTAAGCTTATTGCTCGCATCTGTAGCGTTTGAAATCAACTCTCTCAAGAAGATCTCATTATCTGTGTAAAGAAACTTCTTGATAATCGGGAATATATTCTCCGTGTTTACTGAAACTTTTCCTTTTTGCATGTTTATTAATTCTATTTAGCACCTAATCTTCAAAAGGTAGACCAAAGACAACAGGGTGACATGGTGGCAGAATAAAAATAAGTCTATGTCGAAATTCAGAAACAAGATAGAATAGCTGAATTTCAACACGTAATCCTACCGTAGGTGGTCAATCATTACTAAAATAGCCTACACCTAAGCTGGTGCTTCAAGAAAAAAAGCGAGAAAAATAGTCACCTATAGATTCGATGTCGCGATAGTCATTACCTTACCACGTTTACTACTCCTCCTACATTTTGCCACTTGAGGTCTTCTGTAGTCTTGTATCTCATGAAGTAATGGTATGCACCATCTTGCACTGCCTCACCTTGGTAGAAGGCATCCCAACCCTTATTCACATCATGGGATTCAAATATTTTTTCTCCCCATCTGCTATAGACTACTAAGCTATACTCCTCAAAATTGATTAGTGTAGGTTTGAATACGTCATTCAGGCCATCTCCATTTGGAGAGAATGCTGTAGGTATAAAACTCTTACTCACACAGTCTGGACGTACGGTAAATGAAGCTTCGCTTTCACAATCATACTGATTAGACACAGTGACCGTGTAGGTAATCTGCTGAGTGGCTTGTATCGTCTGCGTAGTCTCACCATATGGCATCCAGAGGTAGTCCATTCCCGGATTACCTGCATCTAACGTAAGACTAAAATTACCGCATAGCGTGGTATCAGGCCCTAAGTCTATCACTGGATTCGGACTTAGTACAAACTCTATACTATCCGAAACAGTGGCACATTTGTTACTAATTCGGATCCAATGTTTCCCTTCACTGAAGAAGGTTGTGGTATTGACCACATCTCCGTTACTCCAAGCATACTGCTCTTCATTAGATTCTTTTCCAACGGTAAAGGAAGTAGGCTCAATTCCTGCACAGAAGATAGTATCTTCACCTAGAGAAACCTCTGGTGAGGTGATCATACTTATGAGCATACTATCACTTACAGATCCACAATAATTGGATACCGTCACTTTATACTTTCCTACGGAAGAAACTTGAAGTACACTATCTGTAGAGTTATTCTGCCATAGGTACTGCGAAGGCTCATCCATATCAGCATCGAGTACTATGTTCACCTGATCACAAAATGTACTATCCGCAGGGAGATCTACTTCAGGTGATTTCACTACGCTTATATTAACACTATCACTATCCGCTCCACATTTATTGGTCGCTGAAACCCAGTATTCCCCTGGTGAAGTAATAGTTTTGGAAGCCAATGTCACATTGTCGTTCCATAAGTATTGTTCTTTATTGTCTGGTTCGGTCACGTCCAAAGTAATGGAAATGGCATCACAGAATGTAGTATCCTTACCTAGAGATACAGAAGGTGTCTCCAATAGGGTAATAAATATCGTATCCTTAGCTTGAGCACATTTATTTGAAACAGTAAATACGTACTCTCCTTGCCTGTCAAACAGCAATGTATCGTCTGCCGCTGGGAGTATAAAAGAAACCCCCGAGATGAGTTGGCTTAGTCTATAGGTCTCTCCGTTATCCTCTAGCCCATAAGGTACTTTTAGACTTACTACATCGCAGAACTCACTGTCTGCTGGAAGTGTAAGTGTAGGGTCTAGGTATTTTGTAAAGTACGTATAATTGGTATCGGTACCACAGTAGTTTGTGATTCGAACACCCACATCACCAACATCTGTGACACTTATGAAACTGGCAGTATCTCCTGTACTCCACAAGAATGATTCTTCGTTTCGGAGACTATCTCCTACTTGTAAATCAATGGCTACCGTGTTGCAAAACGTACTATCTATGGGTAAATCTACTTGAGGAGTATTTAGCAATTGATATACTACCGAGTCTCGTTTCGTACCACAGTGCTCTGTAACTACGTCTACCCAGTAGATACTTGCTGTATCTATGACCAATGTCTGGCTGGTAGCGTCTGTATTCCACACGTAAGTGGCATCTATCGTATCATGCTGAGCATCCAAGGTAAGATTGGGAAAATTATCGCAATAAATACTATCCTTAGGTAATACGGGCATCTGAGGAGAATGCTTGAGTACCATATATACTGAATCTCTCACAGTATCACAACCGTAAGTAGCTTGCACCCAAATGAGGCCTGTATCTCCTACTATTCTGTATTGCCGTGTGGAGCCGTTGTTCCAAAGGATATCTGCTCCTATGTTCTCGGCATTGAGTATTTCATATATTTGATCACAGTCATAAATCGTATCTTGAATGCTGAGTTCTATTTCATCGGTGTACAGCGTATCTCTGAATTTAGATACGAAACCCGTGTAATAAAAGCTGGATCCGCCTGATGTCTTATTTTCTTTGAATACTCCCGGAGTGGTAGGATAATCTGTAGACTGTGTAAATCCACCATACAGAATATTCGTAAAGCAACTCACACGTTTTAATTTATTAGCTCCTGGTATCTCAAAACTAGACCCTCCATAGTACGTTCCATAAAGCAATTTCTGACCGTCGTAGCTCAATTTAGTTATGGTAGCCGAAGTATTCAACCAACCTCCACCTGTAGAACTCGGATTCGTTAATTGTAATGCATCCGAAGTCACCGGAAAATCATTGGACCTTGAAATACCACAAATAATGGGCTCTTCACGGATATTAGCCGCTATACGTATATTGTTATTCCAAATAGAATTCGTAGAATAGAACTCATCACCACTTCCACCTAAATAGGTAGAGTAATATACATTTTGACCTCCTGGATTCATTTTAACAATTACAGCATCTGCTCCACCTGCTGATTTTTTTTGATATGCGTTGGTCGACGTATAAAAATCACTACTTAGTGATATGCCTGCTATATAGGCTTCATCTCGTTCGTTTACGTAGATGCCTTCAAACCAGTCTTCACCACTCCCTCCCATTAGCTTGCTGTAAAGTAATGAGCTTCCTGATGAATTAAATTTACAGACAAATCCATCGGTGGCACCCTTCTTCACCGCATTGAAGATCGTTGATCCGGCAGTGACAGGAAAACCATCACTCGATGTTTTCCCTACAATATAGATATCCTTGTTAGGACTTATATTGATGCCATACGCCACTTCATCTCCAGCTGCACCTATCAAAGTACTAAATACTAAATCCGAGCCGTCGGGCTTCATTTTAGTTAAGAACGCATCACCACTATTCCACCACCATCCATTTGTGCTGCCAGCATACGTAGTTTGATATGCACCCGAGGTAGTAGGAAAATCAGATGCACTTGTTTGACCCGTAAGATATACATAACCAGAGTCATCTATAGCCATCGCTTGGATAAGATTAGAGCCGCTGCCACCGAGATAGGTAGAAAACAACAAGGAATCTCCATCTTTGCTAAATTTGGTAACATATCCCGCCCAATAGTTCCACGACTGACCGTTTGAAGTATTATCGTACGCTCCTGCAGTGATGGGAAAATCTGAACTCCCCGTAAAACCAGATAGCACTGGCTCTTGATCGCTGTTTACCGCAAGTGAGAAGCAGTATTCATAGGCGGATCCCCCTAGGTAGCTAAACCAAATAATGCTATCCCCACTAGGAGTCATTTTACACACATAGGCATCATAAGCATAGCCATTTACAGAAGTGTCATAAGAACCCGATAAACCGGGAAAAACATCATTCGTCATACCTGCCACGTATACATTATTCTGATCATCCATATCTAAGTCAAATACCCATGTGAAACCATACCCAACACCTGTAGACGTACTCCCACTGCCATAGAAATAACTGCTCCAATCTACATAGATAGGGTCCAATATCATTTCTTCGCTCACTAGGTCAAAATCAGCCTTAAACGAAACTCTATCTCCTTCCACTGAATACCCAATTTTCACTTCTTTTTCAGAAGATACTGTGTAGGAAAAAGGCTCTTCCTCCTTGATTGCTCCCCACTTGGTAGCATAACCTAACTCCCCACTTGGTAACACTTCTATCTCATCTACTCCTATGTAATCCAATTGTATATCGCTGAGTTTCGCTCCAGCATGCAATATGAAATCATATTTTAGGTCTCCAGACTCGGTAGTGTAAAAATGCAAGTCTATGTTTGGGTAAATTCGTTCATACAAAATGCCTGAAGTAGTCACTTTTCGTATGCTTTCTGCACTTTTCTGGAAATAGGAAATGTTTTCTGAAACCTCTTCTCCTGCAGAAACTATTCTACTTGAGCTATTTAGATTAATTTCCCAAGAAACATATTCAAACAACATAGGCTTATCTAACTCTTTCGGATCATAAGCACGCTTCAC
>ENA-OUOG01004726-OUOG01004726.1-marine-metagenome-genome-assembly--contig:-NODE-4726-length-11540-cov-3.762191_pt1 | contig 11540 bp, 8 predicted proteins | sample MGYA00248635_ERZ508505 | MGnify/ENA primary metagenome ERZ508505 (study PRJEB26176, sample SAMN06267871) | marine metagenome | isolation source: Saanich Inlet, British Columbia, Canada | place: Pacific...
TTAGTTCTAAAGTTCCAAATTTCGCACGTTTAGCAGAACGGTATTCTAAAGTATTTAAATCTAAACTTAAAATTTCTTTTTTACCATCTGAAGAAACACTCTTTTTATAGAACCCTTGTCCAGTTTTACTTCCCAACCATTTGTTTTCCATCATTGTATTGATGAACTCTGGAAGTCTAAACAACTCTATACGTTCATCGTCTTTGCAGTTGTCTGCAATACCATTTGCGACATGAACTAAAGTATCTAAACCTACAACGTCTACAGTTCTGAATGTAGCAGATTTTGGACGCCCAATTACAGGTCCCGATAATTTATCAACTTCTTCAATGGTAAGGTCCATTTCTTTTACGGTATGGAACAAGCTCATTATAGAGAAGATACCAATTCTATTACCTATAAAAGCAGGGGTATCTTTTGCAATAACAGACGTTTTGCCTAAAAACTGTTCTCCATAGCCGTTTAAGAACTCTAATACAGAGACATCAGTTTTAGGTCCAGGAATGATTTCAAATAATTTTAAATATCGCGCGGGGTTAAAAAAGTGTGTTCCACAAAAGTGTTTTTGAAAATCGTCAGAACGACCTTCACTCATAAAATGAATAGGAATACCAGATGTATTTGACGTAATAAGAGTACCTGGTGTTCTATATTTTTCGAGCTTTTCAAAAACTTGTTGTTTGATGTCGAGGCGCTCTACAACAACCTCCATAATCCAGTCAACATCTGCTACTTTAGCAATATCATCTTCCAAATTACCAGTTGTAATTCTAGTTTTAAAGGATTGGTTATAAATAGGAGAGGGCTTTGACTTTAAAGATGTGGTTAAAGCATCGTTTACTAAACGGTTACGAACCACTTTATCTTCAAGAGATAAACCACTCGCTTTTTCTTTATCAGTGAGTTCTCGAGGTACAATGTCTAATAAAAGTACATCAACACCAATATTGGCGAAATGACAAGCAATGCCACTTCCCATAATACCAGAACCTATTATGGCTACCTTTTTAATTCTACGTTTACTCATATTATTTTGCTATGTGTTCTTTTTGATTGTATATTTTTTTGTTAGATATCATATGGTTTATGATTTCTGCAACTTTATAAAACCCCATAAGCTCATCGTCTGAGACATTATTTTTTACGGCTTCATTAAATGTCAATACGCGATCCCTTGAAAAGGCACGTTTTTCTTTACCAAAATCAGTTAGATGAATTAAAACGCCTCGACCATCTTCTGGGTTTGGTTTGCGAATAATCAAACCTTTATCTTCCATTGTTTTTAATGTGCGTGATAGACTAGTAGCTTCCATACCCATTTTTGGACCTAAAGACGTCGATGGAGTTCCTTCTATTGGGTCTATGCTTAATAATGCAAATCCAGTAGCCATTGTTGTGTCAAATTGAGAGGCCTCTTCGTTATACATCTTATTAACAGCTAGCCAGGTGGTTCTTAGAACGTAATCAATAGTTTTATCTTTCAAACTCAAACGTTTTCGTATTAGTGCAACAAATATAATAAAAAATACTATGCACGCATAGTAAATACAGATTAATTATGCGTGCATAGTATTTTTTAGTTTAAACAAAAAAAGCGCTTCTTTCAAAGCGCCCTATTCTTTCGGTGTAAGGATATTATTTACTATCTAGTTTCCCTAAAACCATTCCTATTACTGCACCCGTGATGGCGGTCATTACTACAGTCAATACTACATCTAGGATTACAGTTTGGATATCTCTGGTTTCCATGACCATAGTCCAAAGATTCCAGTTTAGACCTAAAAACAATCCAATAATAGCACCTGCTTTTGCACCTGTACCCATTGTTTTGATTTGAGCCCATTACATATAGATATAGGCTAAGAATAAAGACATTACTAAACAAGCAAGAAAAATTAAAACCATATTGTTGGTGCCTTCTTCTGGTTGTGGAAAGCTATCCATAAAAATAATGCCATATACTAGCCATCCTAAAAGAAAATTGACCACAGCTCCTGCAAGTCCTGAAAGTGTAAGATTTTTTAAATTCATAATATAATTGATTAGTTAGATTGAAGTAAAATTAATCAATAATTACTAATAAATTTAATATAATGTTAAAAATTTATGTTTTATGTATATTTTATTGCAAAAATATAAGAATTTGTTAATACGGTTGTTTAAGGTCTATATATTTTTTCATAGAGATTATTATAAATTTCTTTGATAACATTTCTCTTCATTTTCATGGTAGGCGTTAGTTCTCCATTATCAATAGACCATACCGAAGGGGTTAATTCAAATTTTTTGATTTGTTCCCATTTACCAAAATTTACATTGTATTTGTCAACTTCTTTTTGGATGCGTTTTATAACAACTTCGGAAGCTGCAATTTCTTCATTAGAAGTACCAATATTATGACCTTTATGCTCTATCCAGTCGCGAACAAAATCAAAATTAGGTTGAATTAAAGCACCTGGCATTTTTTCGCCTTCACCTACAACCATTACTTGTTCTATAAATAAAGATTGTTTTAAATCATTTTCAAGTAATGTAGGAATAACGTATTTACCACCAGAGGTCTTAAACATTTCTTTTTTACGCCCTGTTATTTTTAAAAATCCATCTTTTGTAATTTCTCCTTTATCTCCAGTATGAAAATAGTCTCCAGTCATAACTTCAGCAGTCTTTTCCGCATCTTTATAATAGCCTAGCATAACGTTAGGTCCTTTTATAAGAAGCTCTCCGTCCACTGCAATTTTTACTTCAACACCGTCAATAGGTTTTCCTACGGCTCCTACTTGGTACATATGGTTATCGTAAAATCCAACAGAAACTACAGGTGAGGTTTCTGTAAGCCCGTAACCTTCCATTACACGCATGCCTGCAGCACCAAATACACGCGCGAGTCTTGGTTGCAATGCAGCACTACCAGATACCATGGTGCCAAGTTCTCCTCCCAAGGCGTCTCTCCATTTACTGAAAATAAGCTTGTTAGCGATTTTTAGTTTAAATTCATACCATGCACCATTAGCTCCATAAGGTTCCCATTTTTCTCCTAAGGCAACAGCCCAAAAGAATAGTGTCTTTTTGATACCGGTTAGTTCTTCTCCTTTAAGCATTATTTTGTCAAAGACCTTTTCTAAAAGTCTTGGTACAACACTCATAAGGTTTGGTTTTACCTCTTTTGCATTATCACCTATTTTATCTAATGCTTCAGCAAAATAGATAGATGTACCTGCATATTGATAGACATAGATAAGTACACGTTCAAAAATGTGGCAAATGGGTAAGAAGCTTAGGACTTTTGTTTCGCCAGACTCAGGTAAAGGTACACGAGGTGAACTCGATAAAACATTACTGGTAATATTCCAATGGCTTAGCATGACACCTTTTGGTTTTCCTGTTGTACCTGAAGTGTAAATTATTGTTGCTAAATCTTCTGATTTTACAGATGCTTTTAGTGCTTCAACTTCGTTTTGATTGCTTTCATCTTTACCTAGTTCAAATAAATCAGAATAATGTTTGCAACCCTCAATCTCATCAAAACTATATACTTCTTTAAGTTGCGTGTTTGCTTTGATGGCATTTACTTTTTCTAAGACCTCTTCGTCAGAGATAAAACAATAGATAGATTCGCTATGATTTAAAACATATTCATAATCCTCTGCACAAATGGTAGGATAGATAGGGACGTTGGTTACTCCAATTTGTAGTGTGCCTATATCCATTATATTCCATTCTGTTCTATTAGTTGAAGAAATAAGGGCAATTTTATCTCCTTTTTTCACACCCATTCGTAAAAGTGCACGACTAACTGCATTGGCTTTATCTAAATATTCTTTTGTGGACATTGGCGTCCATTTACCGTTATATTTAGTAACTAAGGCAGAATCATTTGGATTATGCTTAAGTTGATGATAGGGAAAGTCGAAAAGTCTTTTAATTTCTGTCATTGTCAATTTACAGTATTATACATTTTACGAAAATATGAAAATTAACAATAGTAAATTAAAGTATTAAAAAATAGACTTTAGTATTTGATAAAGAATTAGGTTTTTTCTATCCACTTTCTCGCATTAACAAAAGCTTCTAACCAAGGTGAAACTTTATCATCTCTGTCTTTTGGATATTGTGCCCAATTCCATGGGAATGTAGAGCGCTCAATATGAGGCATAGTTACCAAATGACGACCGGTTTTATCCGCTAGCATCGCTGTATTAAAGTCAGAACCATTTGGATTATGCGGATATCCATCATACGTATATTTTGCTACAATATCATATTTGTCTTCTGTATACGGTAAACAGAATTTACCCTCTCCATGGCTAATCCAAACACCTAATGTTGTACCAGCCAGAGATGATAACATTACTGAATTATTTTCTTGGACCTTCACAGATGTGAAAGCACTTTCGTGCTTCCCAGAATCGTTATACGTCATTTTGCCATGCTCATTATGGTCTGGATTGATGAGGTCTAGTTCCATCCACAATTGGCAACCGTTACAAATACCAACGGACAATGTGTCTTCTCTTTCAAAGAAATTTTTAAGTGCTTTATTTGCTTTTTCATTATACTTGAAAGCACCAGCCCAACCTTTTGCAGAGCCAAGTACATCTGAATTAGAGAAGCCTCCTACAGCACCAATAAACTGAATGTCTTCTAGTGTTTCTCGTCCTGAAATTAAATCTGTCATATGAACATCTTTAACGTCAAAACCAGCTAAGTACATGGCATTTGCCATTTCGCGTTCAGAATTACTTCCTTTTTCACGGATGATGGCTGCTTTGGGTTTATTAGTTTTATTTCTGAAATCTTCTAAAATTCCTGTAAAGTGTTTTGTAAATGTATACTCTAATGGCTGATTTTTATAATTTTCAAAACGGGATTTTGCCAAACCGTTAGCCGTTTGTTTTTTATCTAATAAGTAAGAGGTATTGTACCACATATCTCTAAGACGAGAAATGGTCATGGTGTAAACTTCATCATTATTGATGATACTTAACACATCACTTTCTGTAACTCTACCAATATTATGAAATTCAATACCAGCAGTGTTTAAAATGGCTTCTACAGAAGCGTCTTCGGCTTGAAAAACAATACCTGAATTTTCAGCAAATAATACTTTTACAGTATCATTTTCTTGTAGTGCTGTAATGTCTAATTCTGCGCCAAGGTCATTATCAGCAAAACATAGTTCTAATAGCGTTGTAATTAAACCTCCTGAAGCTACATCGTGTCCTGCTACAATTTTATGGTCTTTAATTAATCCCTGAATGGTATTGAATACGTTCTTAACGTAAGTAGCACTTCTTACATTTGGCGTGTCATTTCCAATCTTATTTTTTATTTGAGCAAAACTACTTCCGCCTAATTTAAAATCATCTTGTGAAATATTGATGTAGTATATGTTTCCCTTTCCTTTTTGTAAAACAGGTTCAATAACATTAGTAATATCATTACAATTTGCAGCAGCAGATATAATTACAGTACCAGGAGAAATTACCTCACCATCAGGATATTTCTGCTTCATAGAAAGCGAATCTTTTCCCGTAGGTACATTAATTCCTAAATCTATTGAAAATTCGGATATGGCTTTTACAGCTTCATATAATCTGGCATCTTCACCTTCGTTTTTACATGGCCACATCCAGTTGGCAGAAAGTGAGACACTTTTTAATTCGTCCTTAAGAGGTGCCCAAATAATATTAGTCAATGCTTCAGTGATGCTATTTCTACTTCCTGCGATAGGGTCTATTAGTCCTGAAATAGGGGAGTGACCAATTGAAGTGGCAATACCTTCTTTCCCATTATAATCTAATGCCATGACGCCAACATTATTTAATGGCAATTGTAAAGGACCGGCACATTGTTGTTTGGCAACTTTTCCACCAACGCACCGATCTACTTTGTTGGTTAACCAATCTTTACAAGCTACAGCTTCAAGTTGAAGAACTTGATCTAAGTCATTATAGAAATCTTCTGAATTATAAACAACATCATCGTAGTTGCGATTCACAGTTCTATCTGTCATTATTGTTTTTGGTGAACTCCCAAACATATCTTCTAATGCTAAATCCATGGGCTTATTTCCATTGGTTTTAGATTCAAAGGTAAATCTATCATCTCCAGTGACATCACCAACTTGATAGATAGGAGAACGTTCTCTTTCTGCTATTGCATTTAGAGTTTCGAGGTGCTTTTTAGCAATGACCAATCCCATACGTTCTTGAGATTCATTACCGATAATTTCTTTGTCTGATAGTGTTGGGTCTCCAACAGGTAATTTATCTAGATCGATTTTCCCACCAGTATCTTCAACCAATTCTGAAAGACAGTTTAAATGTCCTCCAGCACCATGATCATGAATAGAAACAATATAATTTTCATCACTCTCTACCATACCACGAACGGCGTTAGCAGCACGTTTTTGCATTTCAGGATTCGAGCGTTGTACCGCATTTAGCTCTATCCCCGAGGCAAATTCTCCAGTATCAGCTGAGGAAACGGCTGCTCCACCCATTCCTATACGATAGTTTTCGCCACCAAGAATAACGATTTTATCACCTTCCTTAGGTGTGTCTTTTAAGGCTTGGTCCGCTTTTCCGTAGCCAATACCACCAGCTTGCATTATGACTTTGTCATAGCCAAGTCTGCGATTGTTTTGTTCATGTTCAAAAGTTAAAACTGAACCACAGATTAAGGGTTGTCCAAACTTGTTTCCAAAATCGGAGGCGCCGTTAGATGCTTTGATTAAAATATCAATTGGCGTTTGATATAACCAATCTCTAGCTTCGAATTTTTGTTCCCATGGTCTATCATTTTCTAGTCGAGAGTAAGATGTCATGTAAACCGCTGTACCAGCTAAAGGTAATGACCCTTTTCCTCCAGCGAGTCTATCTCTAATTTCACCACCAGAACCCGTTGCAGCACCGTTAAATGGCTCAACAGTGGTTGGAAAATTGTGAGTCTCGGCTTTAAGTGAAATTACAGAATCGTAATCTTGTGTTGTATAGTAATCTGGGACATCAGCACGTTTAGGTGCAAATTGTTCTACTTTTGGACCCTTTATAAAAGCGACATTATCTTTATATGCCGAGACAATATCATTTGGATTTTGCTTCGACGTTTCCTTTATCATTTTAAAAAGAGAAGTTGGTTTTTCTTTACCATCAATAACAAATGTGCCATTAAAAATCTTATGACGGCAGTGTTCTGAGTTGACTTGACTAAATCCGAAAACTTCAGAATCAGTAAGTGGTCTGCCTATTTTTTCTGAAACGTCTTCTAAATATTTGATCTCTTCATCACTCAATGCCAAACCTTCTTTTTGATTATATGCTGAAATATCTTCAATTTCAAGAATAGGTTCTGGTTGAATATCAATTGTGAAAATATCTTGATGTAAACCATTATACTTTTCTGATATCATAGGGTCATAACCCTTGAAATCTTTGGTAACACTTTTAAATTCTTCAATTCGAATAATTCCATCGACACCCATGTTTTGGGTGATTTCAACAGCATTTGTACTCCAAGGGGTTATCATAGCCGCACGTGGTCCAACAAAAAAAGCATCGATTGATGCTTGTTCTATTTTTGGTTGGTCGCCAAATAACCACACTAATTTTGATGTAGTTTCTGTTGCTAATTCTTTTGTTGCTTGAACAGCAAATACTTTACTGTTTTGGTTTCCGAAGAAGTGAATCATTATAAAAGATTATGTTATGTTTTGAGGTTGTAAATTTACTTTTTTTAAGCGTACTACACTCAATTAATAAAGAAGAAAATTTAGAGTTATTCACTAGTTTTTAAACAAAAAAAAAGCGACCAATGGTCGCTTTAATTATTGTCTTACTAATTTTTTGGTAATTGTACCATTATCGGATTTTAGTCTTAATAGATATATACCTTTTTTAAGTCCTGTAATATTAATTTTCTTTTGGTTAGCGGTTAAATTTTGTTGCTTTACTTTTTTACCAAGAACGTCGTAAACTTCTACAAGAATATCACTATTAGTAATTATTGTAATTTCATTGCCACTCACAGGATTGGGATAAATTTTTATGTCTTGTTGTTGAAAATTATCCGTAGATAGAATATTGCCCCAACGGTCTTCAGCATCAGGACCACCCCAAATTGCAGTTGCTAATGCCGGATTATCTATGAAAGGATTTCTGTTTAAATAAACACCTTCTAAAAAATTATTTCTATTATCTTCTATAGTAGAAACAGGGTCATCTACATTCCATTGTAATAAAATTTGAAGCATATCTGTAGTACCTTGCTTTGTACCAGAAGCATTGAGTTCTGGTAAACAGCGGTCTTCATAACGTGTATACATGTACATCATGATACGAGCTACATCGCCTTTCCATTCGTCCCCAGGATAGTAGTCTCCATTTCCTAATACCGTGGAATTACCTGAACCGTCTCCAAATTTTCTGTTACCTCTACTTCCGTTGCGCTGTACATCTGTAGCTCTTAAATTTTGAGGGTCAGCAGCGATTCCGGTGTCTGTATTACTGACACTACCCATGCTTGGATTGGCATTAGAGCGAGCAAAGACATGTTCTCTATTATATTCGCAAGTTGCTCCTCCAAAATTATCTTTGTTTCTAATTCTTCTGTCAGTTTGCCCAGAAGTACAACTTAACGAATTTACAAAACCGTAAGCGAGTAGTACATTGGAATCTGTGGCATCTGTAGGGTCTAATTCCATAATTTTGAAATCATCTCTGATATCTCCGTAAGTATAAGTTGTGCTTGCGTTGACTATTAATTGATTTAAGGTGTTTTTTAAATTATCACCTGTTAATCCTGTAAAATCTATGCTGTCGTAGTAGGGTTGCTGTGAATAACCTAAAGTAATTACAAATAAAAAGAGTAGGTAAATATGTTTCATAACTAAATACTTTTTTCTAATAAGGCCATGTAGAAACCATCATAACCAGATTTGTGGGCTAATATTTTTTTGTCTTTTGTAAGTTTAAAATTCTTTCCATTTTCCGAATTTAAGAATTTTTCTACTTGTTTTTCATTTTCAGAGGGTAAAATTGAGCAGGTAGCATATACCATTTTACCACCATCTTTTACCATTTTTGAGTATTGCTGTAATACTTCTTCTTGAGTTTTTTTAATGTTTTCAATAAACTCAGGTTGTAATTTCCATTTGGCATCGGGATTACGACGCAATACACCTAAACCAGAACATGGTGCATCAATTAACAATCGGTCCGCCTTAGCATACAATTTTTTTATTGGCTTTGTAGACTCAATAGCTTTTAATTCTATGTTATGAACCCCATTACGACGTGCTCTAATTTTTAACTTCTTTAATTTACTTTCGTAAATATCCATTGCTATGAGTTGTCCTTTGTTCTCCATTAAAGAAGCAAGATGCAATGTTTTACCGCCTGCACCAGCACAAACATCCACAACTTTCATGCCTGGTTTTACATCTAAGAAGTCTGCGACCAATTGTGACGATGCATCTTGTACCTCAAACCAACCGTTTTTAAAGGCTTCTGTCTTAAACACGTTAGCGCGTTCAACAAGCTTTAGAGCCGATGGGTGATTTGGTAAAAATTCTGTTTCAATAGCTTCTGATTGAAGTTTAAGTTGAAGGTCTTTTTTATTGGTTTTTAATGTGTTAACTCGAAGAATTACTTCAGCTTGCTCATTTTGTTTTGCAATTTCGGCAGTCCAAAGTTTTTCACCCAATTCCGACATTCCTAATTCATCCATCCAATCGGGTATTGACTCTCTTAGTTTTCTAGTTTTAGAAAGCTCATCAAAACGGCCTTTTATCTTTCGTGTTGGTGTATATGTAAAATACTTCCAATCAGGTAGTTGAATCCCTTTAAGTGTTGCCCACACAGCGAAAATCCTCCATAAATTATCTCTATCAAAAGGTTCTTTAACATTACCTATTTCTGCATAAAGGCGTTTGTAGCGTACAATTTGATATACGGTTTCAGCAACAAAACCACGATCGCGACTTCCCCAGCGTTTGTCTCGTTTTAAGAGTTGTTGTACCACTTTATCGGCATACTCACCCTCATTAAAAATAAGATGAAGCCCGTCAATTACCGCAAAGCATAAGTTTCTGTGTAGTCTCATTGTAAAAAATATAAGCTTACAAAGCTACATCGAATAATTCATTTTTTTATCTAAATAACAATAAATAGATATCTATTAATCTTTGACTTTGACTTTTATACCTGATATGAGATAATCTGGGTTGTCTGTGCCAAACGTTAAGAATAAGTGTAAATAGTTGTCTTTAAAAATGGTGGAAATAAATCCACCAAGGTGATCTGTGGCCCATTCGTATTCAGGGTATTTGTGATGTATGTTTATTGGATTGATAATAAGTGGGCTTCTGTTATCATGAATCCATTTGTTGTTTTCGAGCTTTAAAAGGCCATATTCTCTATTTATTGATGTTACATATTGTGAAGACATTTCTTCACTCCCCAGAAGAATATACAGTTCTGAATTAAACTTTATATAGCTGGCATCATCTGCTTTTCCTCTGAGATACCCTTTATCTCTCTTTGCGTTTTGGATGTTCCTCGAAGTTATAATTTTTTCACCACTAGTTAGTGTTTTAAAAAGATTTTTGGTTGTTATTTCGTAGACTTCGGTTTCTAAACTTTGTTTTGCACGTCTGTGTAGTAAAATGCGATATGTAGTTTTATGTTTTATTATTGATAAAGGAAAACTATTTTGTGTGGTGCCATACCAATTAGGGATTTTTATTTCTTGAGGTGGTTGAATAATTTTTAGTTGATTATCTATAATCATATATGCACATGTGTAATTTCCATTAGGTTGCTCAACTCCAAGTAATACTAAAAATCTATTTTTTTTAAGTGGCATAGGATTACCTGTACTAAAAACATTACCTTCTTTTTTTGCAAAAGGTATTTGCTCAGTACTTAGAATTTTTTGTTTTTGAAAACTCCAATTTTCAAGGTCTTTACTTGTAGCGTAATATATCACCCTTTTGGTATGAGCTCCAAAGACCACAGGAGTGAGTAAAATATAGTCATTTTCACCTCTTTCTAGTATTCCTCCAGCTTGTATGTAATTTATATATTCATCATTAACATAGGATGGGTAAGATTTAAAAAGAGGTTTATTATTTAAAATTTTAAAATTCATTTTTTCTGTATCATATTCCGCTAATACAGCGTCAACATTATTTAATCCTTTTAATTTAAAAATTTTTCTTAAAATAATACCGTGACTAACAATTACATTTAAATTTTCTGGATCTAATTTAGGCAATGATTCCTTCATAAAAATATCATGATTATTAGTTGAACAAGATTTAGTTTTTTTAACTATTTTTTTTTCGTATATTGCATTTTATTCTAGTCAAAATTTATACTATTTTGTAATTGCAAACTTTGTTTTATTTATAAGGGAATTTGGTTTTACTAGTAAAAAAACTCTATTTGTTATCTTTTTAAATATTATTTTCTTATCTGGTATGTTCTTTAGTTATATTTTTAATATATAAATGTTTTAAGCACTATGTATTTATCTAA
>ENA-OUOG01004728-OUOG01004728.1-marine-metagenome-genome-assembly--contig:-NODE-4728-length-11537-cov-3.757504_pt1 | contig 11537 bp, 7 predicted proteins | sample MGYA00248635_ERZ508505 | MGnify/ENA primary metagenome ERZ508505 (study PRJEB26176, sample SAMN06267871) | marine metagenome | isolation source: Saanich Inlet, British Columbia, Canada | place: Pacific...
CTTTAAAAGATGTTAAAAGAATGATGACTGCTAAACCAATCAAACCAACAGCAGCCACATGAAGCGCAAGTGCTACAACTAGGAAGATAGCAACTAATCCCTCTACTAATAGCTCAGCTTTATGAATTGCAGTCGTATTTTGTTTTTCATACTCATCAAAATCATTAAAGATTTTTCTAATACTTTCTGGCAATTGATTACCAAAACCTGCTATTGAAAATCTTTCTACAAAAACACATGTTAGTAAACCTGCTACAAATACAGGCATTGTAATAGGCGCCATTCTCATAAAGAATTCTATAAACTCCCAACCAGCAATTTTAGCTATTAATAAGTTCTGTGGTTCTCCAACAATTGTACAAACACCACCAAGAGCTGTTCCAATTGCACCATGCATGACCAAGTCTCTTAAAAACCCTTTGAATTTTTCCATATCTTCATGGCCAGCACTATCAAGTAATGAGTTATCAAGATAATCATGCCCATGGTCACTGAAAGCTTTTCCTGAAGATACTGTATGAAATACTCTATAAAATCCTATAGTTACTCCAATCAAAACAGCTGTAACAGTAAGCGCATCCAAGAATGCTGATAATACCGCTGCTGAAATACAGAAAAGTAGTGAAAGTAAGGTTTTAGATTCTATCCTAAGAAGAAGTTTAGTAAAAATTGTTAACATTAAATTCTTCATAAAGAATATTCCGGCAACCATAAATACTAGTAAAAGTATAACTTCAAGATTATTTTCAATTTCATGCAGAATGTTATCAGTGGTTGTAAGACCTAAAACTATGGCTTCAATTGCAAGAAGACCTCCTGGTTGGAGGGGATAGCACTTTAATGCTAATGCTAACGTAAAAATAAACTCTAATAGAAACATCCAACCAACAATAAACTCACCATTGTAATTAAGTGAATTTAAAACTATTAAGGCTATTGGATTAATTATTAGAAACACTACAATGGTAGACTTGTACCAACTTGGTGAATTGCCTAAAAACATTTTTTGTATTGTATTAATCATAGGTATCAGTAATTAAATAAATTTATAAGTTATATATGCATTTTAAAAGATTTTTTGAGTTTAAACCTAATAATAATAATATTTTTATTATATATAAGGATGGCAAAGTTATTTATGACTTAGATCAAAAAACTTTCATGCTTGAGGAATCCTTCTTAAATTATGAGGTTGAGTGCCTAAAAATAGGTATTGCCATTAATGGTGAATCTAATATTTATGCAGTAGATGTTACCAATTCTATCTTTCAATTGAATGAGCAGGGGTATACATCCCTAGTTGAATATGACTTACGTCAAATGATGTCTATGCTAAATGAAGATGATTTAAATCTTGTTGGTAGAGCTAACCAATTGTTGCATTGGCTAAAAAGCAATAAACATTGTGGATATTGTGGAGCTGTTAAAAATGAGGATAAAAAAGAAGGAGCTTTATTTTGTTCTTGTAATAACATTATGACTTATCCGACCATATCACCATGTGTGCTTTGTTTAATTAAGAAAGATGATCAAATTCTTTTGGCTAGAAATGCTATGTTTCCAGAAGGACTCTTTAGTGTCTTAGCTGGATTTATAGAAACTTCTGAGACTGCCGAGCAAACTCTTGAAAGAGAGGTTGAAGAAGAGGTTGGCCTTAAAGTTAAAAATATTAAGTATTTTGGAAGCCAATCGTGGCCATTTCCAAGCCAGTTAATGATTGGTTACGAATGTGAATACGCATCTGGTGAAATTAATGTAGATGGGATAGAAATAGTTGAAGCAAAATGGTTTGGTATCAACAACTTACCAAAGACGCCACCTAACTCTACCTTATCTGGAAGACTAATTAACTCTTATATCGCGGATCGTTCGAAGCTCTAGTTGGAATTTTTACCTTTGCTTTTGGCTCTTTAACAATCTCTCTAATAGCAGGTTCTTTATCAACCTTTGGTTTGTTATTTACAGGCTTTTTATTAGTAGTTTTCTCCGAAGGTTTGCTTTTAGTGGCATTGTTTTCAGCAACTTTTTTTGGCTCAACTGGCTTATCAATCTTGACATTAGCTTTTTTTACAGAAGACTCATTCGAATTCTTAGTATTTTGATTCCTTGTATTTTTTTGATTAGGGTTTGGCTTCTGATTAGGGTTTGATCTCTGATTAGGATTTCTTTGTGTATTTTTTTGAGCCGCTCCTTTGTTGTTTGTTCTTGGCTTAGAATTTTGTCTAGGTTTTTTGTTCCTATTTTGATTATTTGATCTGGTTGTTTTCTTTTTAGGTTTTTCTTCTTTATCTATACCCGCAATACTTTTTATCCAGCCTACGAGGCCTTCTTTTTTCTTCTTAGGCATTTTTGGTGGTTTAATCCCATCAACTAATGGCTTCATGGCTTTAGATTGATTTTTATCATCTCTCCAATCTGAACTAGGCTCAGGACTATTAGGAGTTAGTTTATAAGAATCAATATTTTTTATATCCGAAGCCTTAATTCTAACCACCTTATAGTAAGGTCTAGATTTATAAGGGTCAGCAATAACCATTACTCTAATATTATTAGTTTTTTCAATGTTTATAATGTCTTGTCTTTTTTCATTTAACAGATAACTTGCTACGTCGGCTGGAACATAAACCTGTATTTCTCCAGTATTATCTTTAGCTGAATCCTCTCCTATTATTCTTAAGATTGATAAGCCTAGCGATCTAGGCCCTCTAACCAAAACATGTTCTATATCATAGGATTCATTAAGTGATGGTCTAAGTCTTTGTCTTGATACTTCTAATAATCCAAACTTAGATATTCCTGATATTTGTACTCTAGCTCTATCTGAGTAAACTGCTTTTCTAAAAGCTGACTCAACCTTTTCCTGGTGAGCGGTATCAAGCATGTCTATGAAATCTATAACAACCAAACCACCAACATCTCTAAGCCTTAGTTGCCTTGCTACTTCTTTTGCAGCTTCAAGATTTGTTTTCAGCGCAGTTTTCTCAATTGAAGACTCTTTGGTTGCTTTTCCTGAATTTACATCCACTGCAACTAATGCTTCTGTCACACCAATCACAATATACCCTCCAGATTTAAGTTGGACTGTTGGGTTGAACATGCCTCCTAGGTAATTTTCAACCTGATATCGAGCATATAGAGGCATTTTGTTTTTGTATTGCTTCACGCGTTTGACATGCGATGGCATTAACATCGTCATGTAAGCTTTTGCTGCTTCAAAACCACGTTCACCTTCAACAATAATTTCGTCAATATCATTATTATATAAATCACGAATTGAACGTTTTATTATGTCACCTTCTGCATAAATCTGAGTGGGTGCTATACTTTCTAGTGTGATGTCTCTGATTTGCGTCCATTGACGCATAAGGTATTCATAGTCTCTTAATATATCATCTCGATTACGTTTTGCGCCCGCTGTTCGTACAATTAGCCCTGCACCTTTTGGCACGTCTAATTCACTTGTGATTTCTTTTATTTTTTTTCTGTCTTGTACATTGGTAATCTTACGAGATATTCCACCACCTCGAGCGGTATTTGGCATTAAGACACAATAACGACCAGCTAATGATAGATATGTTGTTAATGCAGCACCTTTATTTCCACGTTCTTCTTTTACAACTTGAATTAATAATATTTGACGAACTTTAATTACTTCCTGTATTTTATATCTTCTTGGGCGCGGCTTTCTAGGTCGTACTTCTTCTTCTATATCGTCATCTGCTACAGACTCTATTCCATTATCTGATTGCGTATCATCCATCTCCAATTCAACACTATCATTAATATCAGTGTCTATGGGTTCATCTGATGTGATTTCAGGATCAATATTGTCTGAAATATTGTCAGAAGACTTATCATTTTCATTCTCATGAACACTTTTGTCAGAATCTATATTATTTTTTTCACCATCTGCGTAATCAACTACTTCATGCGTTTCGCTAAGGTTTTCTATAATATCAGATGATGTGGTTACATCATTATTAGCGTCTTCTGCTATAACTTTTGCTTTTCGTTTTCTAATCCGAGATTTTTTTTGTTGAGCTATATTAGCTTCTTCTTCCAACGATTTTGTATAAGCTTCTTCTTCTGCTATTAATGCTTCTCGATCAGCAACTGGAATTTGATAGTAATCAGGATGAATTTCTGCAAATGATAGAAATCCATGCCTATTTCCGCCGTAATCGACGAAAGCAGCTTGAAGTGAGGGCTCAACACGCGTCACTTTTGCTAAATAGATATTTCCTGAAAGCTGACGTTTGTTTAAACTTTCAAAGTCGAATTCATCAACTTTATTTCCTTCAACAACCACAACTCTAGTTTCTTCAGCATGTGTGGCATCAATAAGCATTTTCTTAGGCATGATATTCTTTCGTCATGCAAATGGGGCCTCTCTCTATAAAAGGAAGAGTATTTATTTACATGAATAGTTAAGGCGGAAATACACGCATGAATATTTTTGAATGAGGCAATGAGCCACTCAAACTTAATATATTTTGTACACACGCGTTTCATCGCGGTTTTCTCCTGTGATCTTATTTTGATCACTAATAAGGCTAGTCTTGCACTTTATGCGCAATAAAGCTGTTCTAGTAGCCAGATGGCCTGTTAGAGTTTTAGAGGAGGACTTTGGTTGGGTACTATCCACAACCTGTCTCATAAATTTCATCCAACGAATCTTTGTCTGATTTTTTCAAATCATATGTCTCTTTTTTAGTTTGCTAAAAAACTAATTACAATGTGTATTTAATATATTGATTATTATTAAAATTTATTTTTTAAATAGCTTAGTTGTCATTGTGTTTTTTACGCAAATTGTAAAATAATATAAAATCATTCTATTTTTCTCTTAAATCGGTTACTAAAATTTGTTAATATATGTATATGTGATCCGGGTAATACCCATAACAAAAATGTGAATTTTATTATAAACAATTAGGAAATTACAGCTTGTTTCGTTTGGTTTTTTCGTTTTTTGGATCTATTTTTGCATTGTTAACGCTTGGATGTGCATTATTTGCTATAATTATAACAGCTGTTTTTTATGCATATGGCAGTGACCTACCTGATTATGATCAGTTATCAAATTATCAACCTGCAACAATAAGCCGTGTTTATTCCAGAGATGGTGAAGTGATTGATGAATTTGCTCAACAGAGAAGATTGTTTGTTTCGGCTGATGAAATACCAGATATTGTAAAAAATGCATTTATATCAGCCGAAGATAAAAATTTTTATACTCATATTGGATACGATCCAGCTGGAATTGCAAAAGCAATTTTTGATGCAGCAAACGGTAAAGAGCTACGAGGTGCATCTACAATTACGCAACAGGTAATGAAAAACTTTTTGTTAACAAGGTCTCGATCGATTGATCGTAAAATTAAAGAAATTATTTTGGCAACTCGTATTGAAAAATCAATGTCAAAAGATAAAATTTTAGAATTATATTTAAATGAGATATTTTTGGGACAAAATTCATATGGAATTGCGTCAGCAGCAGACACATATTTCAGCAAATCGTTAGATGATTTAACTTTAGAAGAAGCTGCTTATTTAGCTTCACTACCAAAAGCTCCAAGTAATTATCATCCTGTTCGCCAAAAAGATCGAGCGATAGCTAGACGGAATTTTGTTATTCGGGAAATGGCAGAAAATGGTTATGTTTCAGATACAGAAGCATTAATTGCAAAATCTAAAGAATTGATAACTGTGCAAGGTGGCCAATTGGCTTCCAAGAGAGCTGCAAGGGCGCCAAGAACGTATTTTACTGATGAAATACGAAGACAATTGTCCTTAAGCTTTGGTGAGAAAGAGTTTTTTACTGGGGGGCTGGCTGTAAGTGCAACTATGGATCTAAAATTACAATCAGATGCTGCTCAGGCGTTACGTAAGGGTCTGGAAGATTATGATCGAAAATATAGCCCTTGGCGTGGTCCAATTGATAGAATTAAAGATATTCACCTACAGGAAGATACCTGGCGTGAAGCTTTATCAAAGAAAAAATTACCCAGAGATATAAAAGATTGGCACTTGGCAATTATCTATAATTTGTCAAAACAAACCGCCAAAATAAAAGTTGAAGGATTCGCAGAAAATCAAAATCAATTTTTATCTTTAAAAGATGAAATGAATTGGGCAAAAAACAGAATATACCCTGATGGTAAGCGTACTGTAATTAATTCCGCGAAAGATATGTGGTCAGTGGGGGATGTGGTATTTGTGCAGCCCATATATGATACTGATGGAAATTTTATTAATTGGACATTGAGGCAAATACCCAAAATACAAGGTGGTTTTGTTGCGATGGATACTGAAACTGGCAGAGTACTTGCCATGCAAGGTGGTTTTTCTTACCAACATTCTGTTTTTAATAGGGCTACGCAAGCAAAGCGACAACCTGGCTCATCATTTAAGCCTTTTGTTTACGCTGCGGCACTAGATGTTGGCTATAGTCCTGCATCACTAATAATTGATGCACCAATAGAAATAGATACTCCTCAAGGTTTGTGGAGCCCAAAAAATTCTTCAAATAAGTTTTATGGGCCTGCACCTTTAAGAATTGGAATAGAACAGTCTAGAAATCTAATGACGATTAGATTGGCGCAAGATGTTGGAATGGAAGTTATTAGTGGTTATGCTGAACGCTTTGGTGTCTATAATAAAATGCAAAAACTTCTAGCAGCATCTCTTGGAGCCCAAGAAACAACTTTATACAAAATGGTATCATCATACGCAATGTTTGCAAATGGAGGTGAGCGTGTTGTACCAACAATGGTTGATAGAGTTCAGGATAGGTTTGGCCGAACCATTTATAAACATGATAAACGTGAGTGTATGAATTGTAACAATGATATTCTTCAAATGGGCAAATCGCCATTCATTAATAGTAATCGTGAACGAGTTTTGGATCCTCTTACGGCTTTCAGATTGCAGTCAATGATGCGTGGAGTGGTTGAAAGAGGCACTGCAAAATCTGTAGCAATTAAAGGTGTTGAAATTGCTGGTAAAACTGGAACAACTAATGATGCAAAAGATGTTTGGTTTGTTGGATTTACTCGAAACATAGTGGCTGGATGTTACATAGGCTTTGATACACCACAGCCATTACGTAAAGGTGCTTCAGGTGGTGGAATGTGCGGGCCAGTATTTAAAGAGTTCATGGTTGAAGCGATTAAGAAATATGGCTCAGGAAGCTTTAGCCAACCACCAAATACATATTTTGCTAAATTTGATAGAAATACTGGGGTATTGTTGCCAGATGGTGGTACAGGAGGAAATCCAAATAATATCCCTGGATCAAATGTAACATCTGAATTGTTTAGGATTGGTGATGATCCCGTTTTAGATGGGTTAATCACAGTGATCGATGGAGGTTTTTCTGTTATTGCTGATGAAGAGATATTTACTGAATTCTCGGACGATTTAGGAATGACTACAGGAGATAATTGGATTAGGCATTACATAAATAGTAAGAAACAACCAAGTAAAATTAACTTTGGAAGCTTATCAAGTGGTGGATTATATTGAATTCTTTTATAAGAGAATTCAAAAGGAGATTTAGGATAAATGGATGCGATCAGAAATTGAAAATATAGTTGTTGAAATCCATAAATCTTTGGAGTTGCTGAAACAACGAATGGACTGGGATACTGCAGAGCATCGAATGGAAGAGTTTGACGCAATGTCAGAAAATCCTGATCTTTGGAATAACCCTGAAAAAGCACAAAAATTGATGAGAGAAAGACAAATGCTGTCTGACTCAATATCAAATTTCAAAGAACTATCATCTAACCTTCAAGATAATATTGAATTGATCGAACTTGGTGAAATTGAAGAAGATGAAGTAATAATTAAAGAAGCCGAAAATAATATATTAATAATTCAGCAAGAATCTGCAAAACAAGAATTAGAAGCATTATTAAACGGTGAAGTTGATTCTAATGATACGTTTTTACAAATTAATGCTGGTGCAGGTGGAACGGAAAGTTGTGATTGGGCAAACATGCTTGCGCGAATGTACGTAAGGTGGGCTGAACAAAAAGGTTATCAAGTAGATAGAATGGAAGAAAGTGTAGGTGATGAAGCTGGTATAAAGTCTGTTACATATCAAATTAAAGGCCATAACGCTTATGGCTGGATGAAATCTGAAAGTGGCGTTCATCGCTTGGTAAGGATTTCACCATTTGATAGTAATGCAAAACGCCATACTTCATTCTCATCTGTATGGGTTTATCCTGTTGTTGACGATAATATTGATATAGAAATTAATCCATCTGAAATCCGCGTTGATACTTACAGGTCATCTGGAGCTGGAGGTCAGCATGTTAACACAACAGATTCAGCCGTAAGAATTACTCACATTCCAACAAATATAGTTGTGCAAAGCTCTGAAAAATCTCAACATCAGAACAGAGCTAATTGTATGGCAGCGCTTAAATCAAGATTATACGAGTTAGAAATGCGTAAAAGGACAGAAGGTATCCAAGAAGCTCATGATAATAAAGGTGATGCAGGTTGGGGTAACCAAATTAGATCTTATGTTTTGCATCCTTACCAAATGGTAAAAGACTTAAGAACAAATGTTGAGACATCAGATAGTCAGGGTGTATTAAACGGAGATCTTGATATGTTTATGGCAGCCACACTGGCACTAGATGTGGCTGGCAAAACACGCGCTGAAGCTCAATTAGATAATTAACTTATTCATAAATGTATTATCGATTAATAAAAAATAATACTAATTTTAAATCTTTTAGCTATTTATTCTGGGGATTTGATTGGAGCTTTGACCTTCGCAGAAGTAGAATTTAGAGGGTCATCCTGTCTGGTAACCGATCCTTCAAAATGCGCACCACTTTCTATTGCGATTGTTTTATGAATAATATCACCTTCTACTCTGGCAGTAGCTGTTAAGCGTACTTTAAGTCCTCTAACTCTTCCAATTACTCTACCATGCACAACAATATCATCAGCCACTATTTCACCTTTGACTGTTGAACCTTCACCTACAGTGAGCAAGTGAGCGCGAATATCACCATCGACTGTACCAGATATTTGAATATCTCCAGAAGTTTTTACATTACCTTTTATGTGAATGTCTGTTGATAATGTTGAAGCAGGGGGTTTTGCCTTTAATGATGTTGGATTGCCGCTCATAGGACTAGGAGGTGCCGTTGGTGCACCTGTAGGTTTTGACGGAGTAGTGTTACCAATATTTGATGGTTTTTGTGGGTCTGGTTTCTTAGAAAACATTTTTTGTAGCCTTCATGTAATTTATTGCGTTAATTGGCTTTCCGCCAAGTCTTATTTCATAATGTAGATGCACTCCAGTGCTTCTACCCGAGTTCCCCATAGATCCAATTTTTTCACCCTGTAATACTTTTTGGCCCTTTTTCACGTTAATTTTGTGCAAATGAGCGTAGTAAGTGATAAAACCTTGACTATGTCGAATTTTAATCAAGCGGCCATAACCGCCATTGTTACCTGCGAATATAACAACACCATCTCCAGTGGCAACTATTTTCGTACCTAATGGGGCAGCTAAATCAGTACCGTTATGCATCCTGCGTTTGCCATTTACTGGATCCTTACGGTATCCAAATCCACTTGTGTATCTGTGTGATCCTGCAACAGGATGACCTAATGGAACTTTAGAAATTGCTAACTTTAATAAACTTACTTCATCCAGATCTCTAAGTACCTTTGACGCACGTTCTGACATGTGATCGTGTAATACGCTTTCTGAGGAAGTTTCTATTGGCGTAATGGCACCCCCAGTTCCAGAATAACCTCTTCTTACCTCATTGACTAAAGATTTTGTATTTATACCTTTTTTATTCAGTACTTTAGAAAGAGGAGCTAATGCTATATCAACAGCTTCTTCTAATCTGTTAAATATTTGGTTGCCACGCTCTTGAAGTAGAGCAGTATCTAACTCAAGCGTTTCCACTTGAGTTTCCATTGTCCTTGTCTCTTTGTAAAGTTTATCTCGTTCAGAAGAAGTTCTTACTAGAGCGTTTGATAAAAACGCAAGTGTATCTTTGTTATCTGTAGATTTTCCAAATTCTGAATTAATTTCATTTGAAACTGTTCTGAATTTATTTTGTAAATTATTTGCTATCTCAATTGCATTATCACGAGACTTTATTGCATCCTGTAGCTTACGCTGCATTATGTTTAAACCCTTGCCAAGTTCGCGCCGTTGTTCTTCTAATTCTAAAAGCTCAGATTGCTGGATAGAAACCTGCTCAAGTGCAATATAAAAACGTTCTAATGATGTTTGTGCTTCTAATGATCGTTTATTTCGCTCATTGGACAACTGTTCAAGGCGGCTTTCATATGCTTGTTGCAATACGCCAGCTTGTTCCTTGTCTGTTTTTGCTGAAATTGCTTGAACTGCAAGCATTACTGTCGCTATCACCATCCAACAAAATAACAATGCAAATGTAGTTCCTGCAAAAGTTTGAATAATTGGGGTTAATCGAACATACCTTGCGGTTTTATCTGATCGCAAATATATTCTTTGCTCAGGTATCCTATTGCTTAAAAAACTATTTATAGTTGCAAAATTTATTGGCATTCAATGTTTCTTCCAATTATGAAATAATTATATGTTATTCATTAAGATTAATTATGCTGTTACTCAATGAATTTTACCGAATGATTTGTTTTAGTTTTTCAAAAGCCTGAAAATAAGCAAATTATTGCCAATTTTAGTCAACTAATTGCAATTGGCCAATAAAAGTCTAACGGAATTCCAGCTTCGGCCCGCTTTTCATCATTAAAAGGTGGTTTTAAACTACTTTTAAAATATTTACTTACCAATTCATGAAATACAATCTTGGGATCCTTATTATGTCTTCCACATAAAAAGTGAAACCATTTAGATCCAAATGCAACATGACCTACTTCTTCAGCATATATTAACTCCAAAGTTTTTACAGTTTCATTATCATTTATTTTTTCAAAAAGTTTTATCATACCTGGTGTTACGTCTAAACCTCTTGCTTCAAGGACCATTGGAACTATAGCAAGTCTTCCTAGAAAATCTTCTGATGTTTCTTCTGCAGAACTCCACATTCCAGCATGAGCAGGCAAATCTCCATAGTATGACCCCATTGCTTCTAAGCGTTCGCACAATAAACTAAAATGTTTACTTTCTTCTTGAGCAGCCTTTACCCAATCGTCATAATAACCATTTGGCATTTCTACATCTGCAAACCTTGCTATTATATCCCAATGTAAATCAACTGCATTCAATTCAATATGTGCTATTGCATGTAAGAGTGCTATCCGACCTTTTTCAGTGCCATACTTACGCTTAGGCATATTTCTTGGTGGTAACAATAAAGGATTTTTTGGACGGGAGGGTTGAGATGGAGGTTTTGTATTCCCTATTTCTAGTCTTTGATTAGACATATTCGACGCAAACCATTTGTCTGAATAGTCCTTTGATTTAAGTACTTTTAAGTGAGGATCGGATGTAGTTAAAATATCAACAGCCATCTGTGTAAGGGTCATAATGATTAAAGTTCCCT
>ENA-OUOG01004730-OUOG01004730.1-marine-metagenome-genome-assembly--contig:-NODE-4730-length-11532-cov-3.664601_pt1 | contig 11532 bp, 12 predicted proteins | sample MGYA00248635_ERZ508505 | MGnify/ENA primary metagenome ERZ508505 (study PRJEB26176, sample SAMN06267871) | marine metagenome | isolation source: Saanich Inlet, British Columbia, Canada | place: Pacific...
AGAAGCGTGATTTTAGAAGATCTTTTACAGTGCGCTTAAGTTTAGTCATTTCGGCGACTCCTACAACTTTGGTCTAAATAATGGCGCGAAGTATATAGAACCCATTCCGAAAGAGTTACTGATCAAATTTCAGCCAATAGATGAGAAAAACTTAGCCTTTAGTCTAACGACATTAAAACTCACTCAGACTGAGCTCAGCGCGACGGCGTTTTTTAGATTTTTATCGTCAGGCCGGCATCCGTGCGACTAGACTCGCATCCTCGGCACGTCGTTAGGATCGAGTTTCAACTCAATCAATAGAGGTTTGGTGCGGTTTTCAATCGCGGCGATTGCCCGATCAAGATCGGCTTCGGTGGAGACCTCTGTACCCTCTCCGCCCAACGCGGTACCGACAGCAGCGAAAGATGGCCAGTTGAACTGCGACAGCCCGGGATCCATATGACGATCGACGAACTGGATATGCTCCGCACCGTAAGCCGAGTCGTTACAGATAATCAGAATCAGGTCACGATTCAGACGCACAGCCGTATTGAACTCGTTAATACCGCCCATCATAAAGCCGCCATCGCCACTGAATACCACGACCGGTCGATCGGTAACCGCCAAGCTCGCTCCCAACCCCACCTGTACACCCAAACCGATAGAGCCGAAGTGCGCAGTGACTAGAAAACTCAATGGATCTGGCACTGACATGCGGCACCAGACTTCCGTCATAAAGCGGCCGCCGTCGGTCGTTAAAACACGGTTTTTAGGCAGAGCTTGCTCCAATTTTTCCAGCGCACTGACATAGTTTATGCAGCCCTCTTGGGTCGATTTACTTACTGAAGCCGGGTGCTTATTGAGGGAGAAGGGTTCCAGCTCTTGGGTAAACTGGCTTGAGGGTATTTCAGCCTCATCCAACCAGTGAATAATGTTCTCGGCTGTAAGCTGCGCATCCGCCGCGAGCGCCACCGATGGATGAAAATTCTTGCTGATCTCGGTCACTTCGTTATTGATCTGCACCACGCGCTTGCCCTTCACCAGTTTGCCGCGATCGGTCGTAAATGGGTGCAAGCTTGTGCCAAAGCAGATGATACAGTCTGACTGCGCAATCAGATCGTAGGCCTGAGGCGTACTTAGGGTTCCAAAGATATCCATATTGAACGGATGGTCATTAAACAGTCCTTTGGCTTTTAACGTTGTACCCAAAGGTGCCTCCAGGCGATTCGCCAGTTGCACGATCGCCTCTTTAGCTTTCACCGCTCCACCACCGGCCAAGATAATTGGGCGACGAGCTGAGGCGATAATCCCGATCGCGTTATCGAAGTCATCCCCCTCGGGAACCATCGAGGGTGCACTAAAAACTGGGTACCTGATCGGTTCATGTTTAACTTCGTGCCACATGTAATCCGCTGGCATATTCACTACGACTGGACGCTTCTCTGCCCGCGCGCGGTAAAACGCGTTCGCCACATCCTGCGCAGCCGTCTCGGGGGAGCGGATCTGCACAAAACCCGCGCCGGTAGTCTTAATAATTTCACGCTGATCAATATTCTGTAGATTCTGAGTGTCTGCTGCAGGGGTATCGCCACACAGCAGCACCATCGGCATATGAGCACGTGCACCCTCAACCAACGCGGTTATACAGTTCGTCAGTGCAGGGCCATGGGTAATAGTCGCTACACCCACTTTACCCGAGGTTTTAGAGTACGCTAGCGCCATCAGCACAGAGCTTCCCTCAATCGCCACAGGTACGAACTCGCCGCCACAATGACGCACATAGTGCTCGACCATAAAGAGGTTGGCGTCGCCCATGAGACCAAAGAGTGTCGTTATATCGTGGTCAACAATAGATTGAGCAATGGATTGATAAACAAAGGTTGGGGAGGCACTCATGGTCGCTAGTCACATCCTGAAGCATCGATTCGAAAACTAGTTTCATCTTAGTCAAAAACTATGGTAATTCTTCCCTATATCAACCCATAAAATGCTATAAATCGGTTATATTTACCAAGATAAAACAAACAGTCGAAATATTTATTCATATGCAGTTAACTTCACGAGATAGAAAGATACTGAAGCTACTGGCGAGCGACAGTCGAATGCCAAACGCTGAGATAGCCGAGCAGGTTGGGATGTCGAGTTCGGCCTGCTGGCGGCGCATCAAAGCCTTTGAGGAGCAGGGCATCATCAACCGCTACGGCGTGCTGCTAGATGAGGAGAAGATCGGCCTGCATTTTCGCGCGATCGTTATGGTGACACTTATTCGTCATGATCCGCAAAGCGGTGAAAAGTTTGAGCGGGCAATGGCCGAATCTGACCGAGTGACTGGCTGCTTCGCCACAACCGGCAAAGAGGACTACAACCTGCACGTTATCTGTGAAAATATCAAAGCCTATAACGACTTCCTGGAGCGCTTTCTATTTAAGCTGGGCGTCGTTGAGAGTGTGCAGACCAACGTAGTTCTGCGCGATATCAAACGTAGAGGCCTAGGGTTTTGAGACCAGTTATCAAGTAGGAGCGATCTACGCGAAGCGTATGTTCGCGACAGATCGTTCCGTCAGTAGTGTTAGCCGGTCGCGAAATGCGGCTTCGCCGCACATCGCTCGTACAGCATTAAGCGAGTACGACGGTTTTTAAACCGTTCACAAAGACACGGTGTTCAGAGTGTGCCTTAACAGCTTTAGAGAGCGCAAGGTTCTCCATATTGCGACCCATATCACGCAGATCGTCGGGTTCGAAACCGTGATCCACGCGTCCCACTTCCTGTTCGATGATCGGACCCTCATCGAGATCCGAGGTTACATAGTGGGCGGTCGCACCAATCTGCTTAACTCCGCGGTCAAACGCCTGATAATAAGGACGCGCACCCTTGAAGCCCGGCAGGAACGAGTGGTGAATATTGATACACTGACCGGCCAAAGCCGAGCAAAGCTCTGGCGAGAGAATCTGCATGTAGCGCGCAAGGATCACTAACTCAGAACCGGTCTCATTAAACGCTTGTAGGATGCGTTTTTCGCGCGCGGCTTTGGTTTCCAGCTGAGTCTCTAGTTTAGGCAACAACTCAAAGCTCAAGCCGTAGAACTTAGCGATCGGCTCAAGTTCTGGGTGGTTCGACAAAATACCTGTTACTTCGATATTGAGCTCGCCGCGCTTCTGGCGGTAGAGCAGCTCCATCAAACAGTGATCGTGCTGCGAGACCAGAATCAGCGTTTTCATCGGCGCTGAAACTTTTGCGAAGTGCGCCACCATATTGAGTCCATCGGCAACTTCGCTGTCGAATTCAGCGCTCAGTTCGTTCAAATTCTGGACTGACTCATTGGTAAATTCGATGCGACAGAAAAAACGACCCGAATTCCTATCATCAAACTGCTTCATCTCGGTGATAAAGCACCCTCGATCTGCCAGAAATCCAGAAATAGCTGCAACGAGACCGGTCTGGCCAGGGCATTCAACTTTTAGGATATAGGCGTTCGCATTACTCATAGTAGAATTCCAATAGGGTACATTTTGTCACGGCTTATCAGCCGGCGGCCTTCAGCACTGCTTTCAAATTTACAGATGCATCAGCTAACTGTTTAGGTTCAATTCGCGCCCGTTTGTTGATCAGGCGCTCGCTAAGTTTTACATCCTTGGCAACGGCGTTACCGGGTCCGATGCCCGATACAGCAACCAGCCATCTGCAGGCTCATATCATACTGATCTGACCAGAACCAAGGTAGGCCTCGCAACACACTATTTTCTCCATTAAGGATCTGATCGGCCACGTGATGACCCTGCTCTAGAGCATTGCGCCATGACTCTACACGCACACGCTCACCATTAAGCGCCAGCGGGAAGGAACAGCAGTCGCCTACTGCATAGATATCTGCAGCGCTGGTTTCGAGATGCTCGTTAACGGCAATACCGTTAGCAAGCTCAAGGAAGACGGAATCAGAGCTCGCATTCACATCGACTATGTGAGCGACTTACACCAGCAAGGCTGGCACCGATGATAATGATCGATTAGACATCGCGCTCTCGCTAGAGACAGAAGAGTGCCATCAGGGATCCGCTGCTCGAGGCAGCGGATTCGGTAGAGGGTTTAGCCAAGTATCTCAGATACTTTAACCATGCGACCTTCAGCTGCTGAACGCACAGCCGCCTCAGCCAGTACCAGTGCCATCAAACCATCCTCGCCAGTCGTTGGCGGAGTTGCACCCTGCTCAACCGCAGCAACGAAGGCGCGAATTTCAGCCTGGTAAGCTGGCATGTAGCGCTCCATGAAAAAGTTCATCAATGGACGACGCTTGTAGCCAGCGGCTGTTGCAATCTGTACGGTGTTCTCGTGGTGGTTATCAGCCTGCGCCATTCCTTCAGAGCCCAACACTTCAATACGCTGGTCGTAACCGTAGGTCGCACGACGGGTATTTGTGATAACAGCCTGGCGGCCCGATGCAGTCTTCATCAGCACGTTAACTGAGTCGTAGTCACCCGCTTTTCCAATCTCTTCATCCACCAGTACTGAACCGGTCGCCTGTACTTCAGCAACTTCCTCACCCAACAACCAGCGAGCGATGTCAAAATCATGAATAGTCATATCTCGGAAAATGCCACCCGAGCGCTTGATGTACTCTACAGGTGGTGCACCTGGGTCACGGCTGGTGATAGTCACCATCTCAACCTTACCGATAGAACCGTCATCAATGGCATCTTTAACACCGGTGAAGTCAGGATCGAAGCGGCGGTTAAAACCAACCATCAGTGTGCCTTTGGTCTCTTCAACGACTTTTAGACACTCCTGTACGCGCTTGATGCTTAGATCAACAGGCTTCTCACAGAATACCGCCTTGCCTGCCTTACAGAACTGCTCAATAAGATCTGCATGCGTGTCGGTTGGGGTACAGATGATTACGCCGTCGATATCAGCTGAGGCAGCAATCTCATCAATGGTGCGAATATCACAACCATACTGGTCAGCCATCGCCTGCGCAGCATCTGCAAACGGCTCTGCCACAGCGACAAACTCTGCACCAGCAGTAGCGCTAATAGCAGCAGCGTGAGCTTTACCGATACGGCCAGCGCCCAAAATACCAATACGAACTGTCATTTAATTTCTCCTGGGAAAGGCTCAACTCTGAACCGATATTCATGGACCGGAGGCCCATTTTTGCTAGTCAAGCGACTCTAGCAATCTATTTTTCAACTATCAATAACTTTGGAATGAATATTCCAATGATTAAAAACCAGTCATCTTTTACTGGTGTTTGTTACCTCATTTGCTGAGCAAATAAGCCTCTAACAAAGGCCGCGCACGTCTGTTTCGATCGCTTGTCACCTCATTCGCTTTGCGAATAAACTTCCTACAGGGCGTCAGATGTAGCCTCTGTGAGAGGCTTATCGACCGCAGGGATATGAGGCGAAAAAAACGCCCTCAAATGAGGGCGTCTATCAAAGTTAAAGAAACCAACTCGCTTTACGCGTTCTCTGCATACTCTGGGGCTGTTTTAGCACCCGTAATGTAAGCAACCACGTCTTCGCCAGAGGTCTCCTCTTTGCGCAAATTGGCAACGATACGGCCACGACGGAACACCACGATACGGTCTACCAGATCAAACACCTGACGCATATTGTGGCTGATCAGAATCAAGGGCTCACCCGCCTCTTTCAACGTGCGGATGATGTTCTCAACCTGCGCCGTCTCCTGCACACCCAGAGCCGCCGTTGGCTCATCCATGATGGTCAGTTTTGAGTGGAAGGTCGCTGTGCGAGCGATTGCTACACACTGGCGCTGACCGCCGGACATATTGCTGATGGAGTTATTGACGTTCGGAATCTTTACTCCCGTCTTCTCCAACGAGGCCATAGTCGCTTCGCGCATCGCTTTGTAGTCCAAGATCGAGAAGGGGCCCAACTTGAACTTGAAGATTTCACGTCCGAGGAAGAGGTTATCCGGAACGTTCAACGCATCTGCCAACGCAAGGTTCTGGAACACGGTTTCGATGCCGGCTTCACGCGCCTCCAGAGGACCTGCGAACTCAACGTCGGAACCATCAAACCAGATTTTGCCCGATGTACGTTGTTCTACACCTGTGATCTGACGCACGAAAGTCGATTTGCCCGCACCGTTATCACCCATGATGGCAACGTGCTCGCCTTTGCGGATCTCAAAATCAGCCCCTTCAAGAGCATGTACACCACCGTAGTGCTTGGTGAGGCCTTCTGTCTTTAGAATAATTTCACTCATCGCCACACCTCCTATGCTCTAGCCGCTTGTTTCTGCGCACGCCACTGATCAAGGATTACCGCAGCGACTATGATCGTCCCTTTAGCCATCTCTTGGTAGAAGGCATCGAGGCGCATGAATGTGAAACCGGAGATGATAACGCCAAAAATCAGCGCACCAAGACAGGTGCCCAGAATAGAACCGCGCCCGCCTGCCAGCGAGGTGCCGCCGATAACAGCCATAGCGATAGCGTCGAGCTCATACATCAAACCCATGCCCGCCTGACCTGTCAGCGCTTTGGAGCTCATAACAATTGCAGCTAAAGCTGAAAGTACACCTGCAATGCCGTAAATCAGCACTTTGAGGCGATCAACATTGATCCCTGACATACGCGCGGCTTGCTCGTTGGAGCCGATAGCGTAGGTGTGCTTGCCGTATTTAGTGTATTTAAGCAGCAGGTGCATGATGATCGCGATACCAAGGAAAATGAACACCGGATTCATACCTGTGCCGATCGCGACATAGTCTTCCTGTAGGAAAGAAATTGGACGGCCTTTGGTAACAAATGTCGCAACACCGCGCATAAACAGCATCATGCCAAGGGTAACAATGAACGGCGGGATCTTGAACTTCGCAATTAGAAGACCGTTTACGACACCGGCCAACAATCCGACACTGAGCCCGACAGCCAGTGGCACAATGATGGGCAGATCGAGCCATTCAGCACCTAGAATAGGCTTAACGTTCTCCATGCCATATTCATTCAGCGCACTCTGCGCAAATGCGGTTGTGATCATTGCCACACCGCCGACGATCGATCCGGAGCTGAGATCAATACCGCCAGAGATAATTACCTGCGTCACGCCCAACGCGATGATACCGATAATCGAAACCTGCAAAATAATAATTTTGAGACGCTGTTCGTTGAACAAAGTATCGACTTTGTCCCGCGTGTTGAACAGAAAGCTGTCTCCGATAATTGTACGACCGAGGATTTCAAACAGCGCAATGATTGCAACAAGCGCTACAAAAACGTTCAACTCGGGCGGACGATGGCGCTTCTTGGGATCGTACTTCAACCCACCCAGGCCATGTGTAGAACTAGACATTGGAACTACTCCGGGAAATCAGACAATTACTAAACATAAGAGCAGAGCTCCAAAACGGAGCTCTGCCTGGAGTCGAACTTACTTGCTAAGTTCTGGGTGAGTCTTCAGGATCTCAGGAGTGATCAGTTCGAAAGGAACGTAGTACTCGCGTGGAACGCTATCACCGTTAATCAACTTCAGAACTGCGTCTACTGCACCTTCACCCTGCGCCTTAGCGTTCTGGAAGACAGTTACATCCAGATCACCGCCGCGCATTGCTGCTAGCGCATCATCAGTAGCGTCTACGCCACCAACAACGACTTCGTCCATGCTGATACCCGCTGCTTTCATCGCCTGAATAGCACCCAGCGCCATTTCATCGTTGTTAGCGATAACGAAGTCGAAATCTTCGCCGGTTGACAGCCAGTTGGTCATCAAATCCTGCGCTTCGTTACGCTGCCACATCGCAGTCTCTTTACCGATGATCTCCATAAAGTTACACATGTCGAGCTGTACCACCTGCTCAGCATCAATCGTACGCTGAACCGCTGCTTCAGACGCCAAGTCACCTACCAACAGGTAACCCTTCGCGCCGCCGCTCTTCCCTTCAGCGCGCAGCTGCAAACACATCTGGTAGGTCTGGTAAGTGCCTGACTCCACTTCGTTAGAAGCAACATATGCCTGACCTTGAGCCATTGACTCGAGCGGAGTCGGCTTACGGTTAACAAACACTGTCGGTACGCCTGCTTCTGCAGCTATTTTAGACATCGGGCCCGCAGCAGTTGAGTCAACTGACTGAATGATCAGTGCATCAACGCCGTTTGCGATGAAGTTACGAACCTGGTCGAGCTGACGACCAACATCGAGCTGCGCATCAACCTGGATCATCTCATGACCGAGAGACTCAGCGTATGCCTGTGAACCGTTACGCAGGATAGTAGAGAACTTGTCGTCAAAGTGGTGAGTTGCATAACCAATAGTTAGCGCAGAAGCAGCTGGAGCCTGAGTAAGAACGGCAGCCGCTAGGCTTGCAGCAAGGATTGATTTTTTCATTTTTTTCGTCTCCTGTTGGTGTCTGGCACACCGATTATTGTTGTTGAACCAGAAATCCCCGAAAGGACAATTTTCACGCTGAGTTAACTGCGTCAGGCGGCTAACTCACTTGCAATGAAATCGAATGATTGAGCGATCGCCTCGGATGGGTCATCCAACCCGTGCACCTCTGGCGAGAAGGGCTCAAATGAGACTGGGCCTAAGTAACCCGCCTCTTGTAACTCTCGAATTTGATCTACATTACCAATAAGGTCACGCGCGTCAACCAAAATCCTATGTTCATCCTGCATATCCAACGGACCTAGACGTGGATCTGTCACACCGGAGATTTCTACGACGCCGGTGTATTCAGGAAAGATTGGTGCACCTGTAGCACGGCCATTAGCAATGAAATGATGGAAGGTATCGTGCACCAGCATAAAGGTGCCCCGTCCCTCGACCGCCTCAATAGCTTCAACTGCTTCGGTCTTATGACGCAGTGAACATTGCGCAAATCCAAGTGGTTCAATGAAGCCTTTAATGCCCGCAGCTTTTAACAGCGGCTTCAGCTGGGTCAGGGCGAATTTCAGTTTCTCCTGACGCTCGCCTTCGGCTATACCTGTACCGTCGTTAACCGGAATCAGGCCGATACCTGCCGCACCAATAGCAGCTGCCGTTTCAATCAATGAAGCAGCTTGTTCAGCACGCTCTGAGTTCCAATCATTGAAACGCTCCAGCTGCGCCAAACCCGAAATTTGCATCCCTAACTCGACAGCCGACTGGCGCACCTGCTCGGGCGGATCACCGTTAAACAGCGGCCTTCCCAAATCGTTGCGATAATGAACCCCAACACAACCGAGTTGCTTTGCCATGCGCATAAAATCGTCATAACGCATGTTCGGACTGGTCATATGGTTAAGTGCTTTTAACAGCATTAAGTTCTTGCTCTGCGATTATCGTATAGCGACAATAACAATCAATTTTTCAATTCGCAATATTTTAGAACACATATTCCATAAAAATACGCTTTTTTGAGATCTTCATGAAATGAACGCTCTCTCTTTACAAAATCTCGGACCAAGAGTCGCCTTTCAAGGCTGCTACTGAAGGGCTCGCAACAGCTCTCTGGTGCTTGAAACAATCCGCCCTTCCAGATCAGCAAAGATCTCTATGCGATCGAAACGATGCGGATGCTCTGCCAACACTTGCCGCAGATCACGCCCAAACGCCTGCCGTAACTCAGTTCCGATATTGTATTTGCAGATAGCCGAACCCCGCGCCAGCGCCACACGCTGAGGTACAGGCACACCGGTACCACCATGAATCACAAGTGGTACCTCAGTAGCCGCCTCGATCCGAGCCAATAGATCTTCATCAAGATCGGTCTGCGAATCGGTCTGCAGATGTACATTCCCGATAGAGATCGCCATCGCATCAACACCCGTCTCAATCGCGAAGCGCCGCGCTTCCTCAGGATCGGTTCCCGCAGACGACTCGCCCGCAGCATAACCAACAAAGCCGATCTCACCCTCCACCGAGATACCCGCGGCATGCGCCATACGTACAACCTCTGAGGTGCAGCGGATATTCTCCTCCAACGGGAGCCGAGAACCGTCATACATAACGCCGGTAAAACCCGCCTCTATCGCTGTACGACACTCCTCAAGATCGCGAGAGTGGTCCAGATGCACCACCACAGGCACACTGACCGACTCAGCGACAGAGCGCATCATCGCAGCCAGAACCGGGATAGGTGTGTGAGCGCGACAACCAGGGCCAGCCTGCAGGATCACCGGCACACCCTCCGCCTCGGCTGCGCGGGCATAAGCGCGCATATCCTCCCAGCCCAAGCAGACCAACCCAGCAACTGCGTAGCGGTTTTTCAGCGCATCCTGAAGAACCTCGGCCAGTGATACTATCATTTAAACTTCGACCACATGGACTTCATCCCAGGAATCGTCTCCAGCTGGCCGGCATGAGTCGGCTGGAAGTACGGTGACAGGCCGCGTTGTGCAGCGCCACCAAGAATGGTGAAGTAGTACATCTGATAGCCAGGCATCACACAGCAGGGGTGGTAGCCGTCATCGATTAGGAAGGTTGAGCCATCAACGACGTGGAAGGCTTCACCTGGGTCGTCTTCGGACTTCTGCAGCAACTGCAGTGCTGAGCCAGTATTAGGCTTAAAGCGGAAGTTGTAAGTCTCGTCGTGACGTGTCTCTAAACCTTCGCGATCATTACCGTGCTTGTGGCTTGGGAAGCCAGACCAGCCGCCCTCACCAACGGTGAATAGCTCAGAGACAAGGAGCTTCCCAACCTTACCCTGCTGCTTCATACCGAGAATATGTTTGATCTTACGGTGCGTTTTGGTGTCGTCAGAGCCGTACTGAATCATCTCAATATCATCGGCCATCACGGCAAACGGCTCTAAAACCTCTTCAAACGGAGCGCCCGCAATAAACACCTCGGCGCTATCAGACTCACAGACGAATGCGGCCTTTTGACCCGTGGGCACATAAACACCCTCGGGCTCGCCATCCCAGACATCCTCGGTACGCAAGCCGATAGTCGCTATATTTGCACCATCAACGCTGACGCTAACACGCCCCGTTGCAGGCACGATACAGGTCTCAAACCCAGGAACTTCGTAGCCAAAACGCTCACCGCGCTTAAGTTTGACGATATTGAAGTAGTTAAGGGGAACTGTCTCGTTATTCACATCAACGATCGGTTGATTATTGTTATCGAATGGAGCGATATGCATGGTTAAACTCCTGACACTGTTTGTGTCGTGTTACGTGTACGTCTGAATTGATTAATATCATCGAGATCAGGCATAGCCGGCGCACAGCCTACTCGAGTCACTACAATGGCAGCTGCCGCGCTACCGATTTGAATTGCCTCAGTGATCAATTCACCGCGGCACAAACTAGCAAGCACTCCCCCGAGGAAGGCGTCGCCGGCCCCCGTGGGTTTGAGCGGTGTAACGGCGAAGACTCCGGTCTGAATCATCCGGCCGTCTGTCAGTAAGCTTTTAGAGCCGTACTCACCCTGCTTGTAAATACAGTTACAGCCCTGCGCGGTTAACAGCGCTGCCTCGGCCAAGCCTCGCTCGTAATCGCCTGCCAGATGCCCAAACTCCTCATCATTACCAACCAGTAGATCCACATACTCTACCGCCTGGTGGTAAACAGTCTGCGCCATCGCTGGACTCTCCCAGGAGTAAGGACG
>ENA-OUOG01004731-OUOG01004731.1-marine-metagenome-genome-assembly--contig:-NODE-4731-length-11532-cov-2.922654_pt1 | contig 11532 bp, 3 predicted proteins | sample MGYA00248635_ERZ508505 | MGnify/ENA primary metagenome ERZ508505 (study PRJEB26176, sample SAMN06267871) | marine metagenome | isolation source: Saanich Inlet, British Columbia, Canada | place: Pacific...
CTTCATCTTTATTTTTAGAATACTCTGAGGTTTGATTATTATCCATTGCATACAAGGCAGTTTTGTATTTTCTGCTCATATTGCTTATCTCTCTTTCCATAGAGGCTAACTGCTGTTCTAAACCATTTTTTGCCTCTTCGTTTTCTTCTAAACTATATTGTTCCGCTATAAAATTATAATTTTCGCTATATTCATTTAATTTTTGTTTTATTTCTTCAGGCATAAGTAATCCTTCTGCATAAGAACGTTGAGCTTTATTAGAGCCAGCCATAGAAGAAACCATGCTTGTGCCCGACCCCATTAACCACCCAACAACACCATCATCAATTAATTCATTTTTAATTTCGCTAAATTTAAATTCTCGACCTAATATTAATTCGTCTAAATATTTAGTTGCAACATTTTGGACTACTTCTGTTGATGCTTCCCCAGGTCCGATTACTAATTTTTTAACAATTTTCCCAAGGCCATTGCTTAAATATTCTTTTGCTTGACTTGCTGTCCCTTGTTTAGCAATAACCCCTGCATTAGTTAATAAACCTCTAAATAAAAGATCAGATCCAGCTTCTAAGGCTCCTGTAGCTAGTGCGTTGTAACCAATTGCTTCAGCTGTACTATTAGGACTTTGTTCCATTTCATCTGCATATTTTTCCCCTGCGATAAGAGACCCGTGCACAAAAATTGCTCCCGGTCCCGCAAGAGAAAACGCTATACTAGGTAAAGACTGAATAGCCGCGTCTGCAGCTAAAAAAGCGCTGTCAACATAATTGCCTTTTTCAAATGCTACAGACAAACTTTTTTCAGACGTTTCCATCTGTTTATTTTCTATATTTTTTATTATCTGTTTTGATTTTTCTGATACATCAACAGATCCTGATATACCAATTCCAGGTAAAGCTAAACCAAAAGCGGAAGGCATTTTTTCAATAAATTCTTTACGTTCCTGATTGGTCATTGAAGGATTAGATAATTGAACAACAGGATCTAATAAAAATGTTCTTAAATTATCCGTTTGTTTTCTTATGTTAAAAGGAATTTTTGTAAAAGATAAACCAATTGATTTTAAGAATCCAGCTCTTCCATCATCTTTTTCTTGTTCTAAATCTAGTGTTGAATCAACTGTATCAGTTTTTACTTCTGGTAAATCCAAAGAAATATCTACCGATGGTGATTCCGTAAGAGTCAATTCGGGTGCTGCAGTTTCCTCCACAACCGCACCCGGTGTTGTGGGAGTTGTCTTTCCCTCTCTTAAATCTTTTATGCCATAAATATTTACATATTGATCAAGAGTTTTATTATCTTCTTTAGCCCAGCCTTCTACTGTTGCTAAATCAAATTGTTGACCGTCTAATTCAAACATATTAAATTAATTTTTATTTCTTAAATGCGGTGGAGTAATAGTAGATACGGATGGTCCTGTTTCTTCAACCATTGTGTCTCTAAGGGTTTTTCCAATGTAATCTTGAATTAAATCAAATTGTGCATCAGATCCGTATTTAGCTCTAGCAAAATCATTTAAAAAAGCTTCTCTACCCTCAATGGTATTTGTATTATATTGTTGACCTTCAACTACTTTTCCATCATCATCACTACTTAAAAGAGTAACTACGCCATTAACATCTCTAAATTCTGTTGAAGGAGAAATTGAAAGTATAAAAGATTGAACACCTTCTTCTAATTTTTTAATAAGCATATCTCCTCTTTCAGTTGCTTTTTCTTCGTTATACTTTTGAGTTTGTGTTAATCCACTATCATCAACATCATCTTTTTTAGCATAGTGTCCATTAAATTGATTCCATGTTTCTTCTACACCTATCTTAAAGGAATCTTTAATAAACTTATCTAATTCATCATAAACACCATTATCATTTTCATCTTCAATAGTCTCTACAATAGTGCCTTTCTCATCTTTTTTATAAAATGAAATGCCACCGGCATATTCCTCAGTTTCAAACCCTAATTCATCAACGGCAATAGATAATTTTTCTTCGTCTGTTAATTCTAAACTATTTATTACACTATTTACTTTGTCATCAACAAATGATCTATCAAATCTTTCTTTAGCAAGTTTTGGTATAATTTCATCATGCACTTTTTGCATTGTTTCTTTATACCTTTTGGTTTGAGTTTGAAAAGGAATATATTCAGAATACAATTTTCCAATTGGTATGATTAAATCACCAGTTTGTTTATTAAAAATTGGATTACCATCTTCATCTACTTTTTTTGCATAATTAGCAACAGTTTCTTCTGGAAATTGTTCGGCATTAAATACAGCAACTGGATTACCATCTTTATCGTCCATTATTTTAAAATCCCCAATAACTCTTAGCTTATCAAGCTGCATTGTAAATGAATCATTTGCTTTGCTATTTGTAGTGGGCATAGTTATTACGCCACCTTTTCCATCATCTCTAGTTGTTCTTTCCCTATCTATATAATCAAGCTTGGCTTGCTTTGCGGTATCCATAATGTCTTTTAACGATGCTATCTTAAGATTTATATCGTTAAGATACATACTTTTTCTTGGATCACCCGCATATTCTTTTGATGCTTGCACATACATATTGCGATATGCATCTAATTTTTGAGTAAAATATGGTCTATATTCATTTGGAGTAGCTGCAGGATCAAAATTAGTCATATTTTTAAAGTCATTTGCAAGTTCTTTATTTCTTTCTTGCATGACTTTTTGGTAAGCAATACGTTCGCGTTCAAGTTTAATAGCTTGCGCGTTTCTAAAGTTTTTATAATCTTTAAGACCTTCTTGTAGTGCGTCTTTCCAAGATGTGTATTGTGGGGCAGCCATAGCTGCGCCTCTTATTAATGCAATATTAGCCATATTAAATTATTGTTTTGGTAATTCCGGTATTGGAGGCATACCCGTAGCTGCTTGTGCAACCGCACCTCCAACTTTAGCAACGCCGCCAATAAGATCTTGTGTCGCTTGTTGTCTAGCCGCAGTAGCTGCAGCTTTTCTTTGCTGAGCCATTCCAAACAATGTTTCAGTTCTTCCAAATTCAGCAGCTTGTTTTTGTGCAGCGCCTTGTGCTCTTGCTTGTTGTAATTGTTGTTGTCCTCGGGCTGCAGCCATTTGATTAGCAGATTCTTGTTGTCCAATACTAGCAGATGCGGCCTGAAGATTTTGTGATTGTTGCCCAGCCATTGCCTGTGCTAATGCTGCAATTCCGGATCCACCCGCTGCAGCCTGCATACCAGATAGCGTACTAGCTAAACCTTGTTGCTGTTGTTGAGCTTGAAACTGTGCCTGTTGTTGATTAACAGTTAAATCTTCAAAAGGATTTGTCATTTGAGCAGAAGGATCCTTAAACTCAAATGTTTCATAAGATTGTCTACGCTGTGCTAATTCAGCTTTAGCTGCCCTTTCTTCGCGTCTTCTGGCTCTTCCTCCAATCATAGAGCCTACAATCATTCCTACGCCTTCAACAGCGCCAGATATTGGATCTGCCATAATATTTTATTTTTAATTACTACTTATATTTATTTCAGAATTTACCGCGTATAATTCAGTAAAATCTGTTGAATTATTTGTCATTTTAACATTAGCATTATAGCCAAGTACACCATTACTATTTATTACATTATTTTTAGCAAACATAAAGTAATCACCTATGCTAGGTCTTGGTGTGGTGCTACTTACATCAACAGTAAAACTATATTTATCAGATGAAATTGCAGTACAACTTCCTAATTCAACTAATTGATTATTTTTTTTGTAATAAACAATATCGCCAGTCTGTAGTGATGTGTTTAATTTTTGATTGAAGTTTATAGTTAAATTTGCCATTATGATCTTAGTTTTATAAGATTAGTACGTGGAGTATTAACAGCAATTTTGAGTCCACCATATGAGTTTGAACTATTACTATGATGAACGCCATGGCGCCATCCGCTGTTAGCTACACTATAATTACTCCAAACTTCATTCAACCCTCTTCCAAGAGAATAACCGCTGCTATATGGAGTATCCACACTTCTAAAATTAATACTAAAAGGAGGTTTTACCCAAACAATATGTGGAGTAGAAGTAGTACTTACGTAGCGCTTTAAAAACACACCAAAATTTATTGTAATATATTCATAATTAGGACCCACAACTAATCCACTGCCAAAACTTTCACAAATATAAATATTATCATTAGTAATATAATAGTTTTTATATCCTACGGCAGTTTCTGTATCTGATCTAAAAGACTCTAAAGCAGCAGTACCACCATTTAAATCAATTGTAGTAGTTGAAAATCTTTTAAGTGGTACACGCGTTTTATCGCTATACTTATAAGTACCGTCTATTAATTCAATTGGTATTTTTACACTGGTTATGGTTCCATCATTTATTTTATTCCACATACCAACATAATTTGTTAGAGCATTTATATTTCCTTGTAAAGAGGATTGAAGTATTTTTATACGCATGCCAGCATGTAAATATTGCTGTGATCCACTAATTGGACCATTATCTGAAGTAAATGTTAAATTTGTTATACCATCAAACTTCCAGCTAGCATAAGATAAAATTTCTGCAGCAGAACCGCCATTTAAGTACTCTACTAATGGTTTGCCATCGGTAGCATAATCAGGAAGCGTTGATATATCAGCCACATTTCCTTCATAACCATTTGGACCAACAGTTGGTGTATTTGTAGTTATTCTATTTGAAGTGCCATCAAAATCACCAGTACCATCATCATATCTTGTTAATGAAGATGTTGTATTATAATCATCAAAAACAATATATTTATTTAAGTTTTCTTGAGAAATGTGATCGTTATTGTCTTTATCCTCAGTTGCTCTTCTTCTCATTTCAAAAGAAGTTCCAGAAAGTTTATTAAATATGCTATCAGAAGTAATATCATCAAAAGTAAAGTCTAATTTATATTCACCGGCTCCTCGCAATAAATTAAAATCAAAACTAGAGTTACCGTTGCTATCAAAATAGGCATCATACGTAAATGTTAGATTATTAGTATCAACATTAGCTCCTTGTACTGGTTTTATATTAAATCCTTTAGAAGAAATATCTTGAACTATAGCATCGTAATTTGCTTTATTATTTATTTTAATGCTACCCGTTAAAGTTTGTTTTTCATTTTTAAATATTGTACTACTAATAGGATAACTGTATTTTATTATATCATTATATAGCTCATGCTTTTTAGTATTTGTAAATAATTTTAAATGCGATCCATCTAAAGAGCAAGTCCCATTGTTAAACAACCACCCTGCTTGTGTGCCTGAAGTTATGTTTTTAGTGCTTACTGTAAATAATTTTTCATTATTTTTTTGTATCAGATTAGTTGCTGTAAACGAAGCTAAGTTGCCAGGTATTGTTTCATTTGAATTATTTCTAACAAATATTCTTACATTTTCATCAAGTAAAGAACTTGTGGCATAGTATTTTGGGTATACATTAGAAGATTCGTTTATTGGTGACCAAGATCTATTATTTTCGTTAGGGCCATTAACTTGCTCTGCACACCCTGCTAATTTAACTTCAACTAAATAATATTTACTAATAACATTGCCAGATGCGTCTATTGTTTTGTTAGAATTTAAATTTACATTTATATTTACTTCATTAAATGAAATAGTAGCATCACTATCTAAATCAACAAGTAAATTTGTTGTTAAAGAGTTATTAGAAGGATTAAATTCAAATTCACCAGTAGTTGTTACTGCATTGCCACTATCGTTTGTGTAAGATCCCGCTGTGGCTAACGTAACCTCAGTATTATTGGCGTTATCTATAAAGAATAAACTACTATCTGTAAATTGTGTTGTATCAATAATTCCTAAATTAGCTAATTGAGTTAAAGATTGATATATAGGAAATAACGTAGCAGCTGTAGAATCAAAATTAGTTCTGCTTCTAGTAGCTGTATTTATATTATTTAAAACACCGTCTACCGTATAATTAATATTTACTTTTAAAGTGTATTTAGTTACATTAGTTGTAACCTCAGCTTGAGTTAATGTAACACCAACTTTTGGTCTTAAAGTAAATGTAGATGTTGCTGAAGGCTGTATAAAAGTTTTTGATTTAAATCCAACCTCTATTGTATCACCAACTTTACGTAATAATAATTCTCCATTAGCAGCATAGTCAGCTGTTACATCATTGTTGCTAGCATCTAATAGTTCAAAATCATCAGCATCAATAGTACTGTCAAATTCAAATGAAGCAGAAGGTGTTAATGTAAAAAAGAATTCTGTTTCAGCAGGAGTTGAATTCAAGCCTGCTCCACCATCAACAGTGTATGATGTAGCTGCTATTGTAAAATTACCAGCAGGATTACCGTCACTAGCATTTATAGAAGATGCAAATGTTGTTGTAACATTTTTTCCAACAAACGGTGATATATCTAAAGTGTAGGTTTCATCTTCTTGAAAATCACTAACAAATAAAGTACCGGAAACAGTAAGTACGTTTGTATTTACAGCATCAAATTCTATATTATTTAATAATACAAAAGCACCATTATTATTGTCTCCAAGAACAACATCTGTTGATGCCGGTTGTTTTCCTATAGTATAAGTACCAGCGGGAAGAGTTAAATCAAATGTAAATTGTCTATTTGTGCCTTGCCCTATGTAATCTTCAATAGAAAAAGTGTTGTTTATAGTGTTAGAGTATTTAACTAAAAAACTTGCTGTTTTTCTACCTTTTTGGTTTCGAGTCAATGTTATTGTTTGATTACCAAAACCTGTATCTACATCTGTACCTGTTATGTTGTTTATTTTCAATGTATAGGTTTCCGCAGCATCAGAACTATCAAATATTACAGGTATTGTTTTTTTACCAGTTACATCAATAGTATAAGTTTCTTTTGATATTAAACCAGATGTATCAGATAGTGTAACTTCAAATTGAGCGTTTGGCTCTCCATTAACTATAAGTTCTCTAGTTTCTGCAATATTAGGAATTATACCTGTATTTATTGTTTTAGATATAATTTTAGGATCTGGTAAAACAACTTCTAACGGCGTAACCGTAATAGTATAATTATTATTACTTGTTGTATTTTTAGGCACAAACACAGTCTCTATTATTTTATAAGACTTATCAGATAATTTAATTTTTTCTAAAAACACATTAGGATTATCTATTGTAATAGAATCAGCAGTTAAATAATAGCCATCATCAGCAGTTATAATTCTTTCAAAAATAATTTTTTCTTCACCATAGTTACCACTAACTTGATAACTATCAACATCTGTATTATCTACAGTTGCATTGGTAAGACTTAATTGCGGAGTACCTTTAATCTCTATAGGTTTTTTGTCAGCAGTTCCAGTAACATTATAAATTAAAGTATTATCGGCTGAGCTTTGATTTTCATTAATTGTAACGGTAGCTTTTACGTTGTCACCATCTTGCTCAAATACTATATTATCATTTGAAGCAAAATCAGATGCTGTTATTTGATAACCGTCTTCAGGGTATATTGTAAATACAGCTTGTGATATTTGCTTACCGGGTTTTTGTGTTATCTTAATAGGTTTAGTGTAAAAGCCAGTACCATTTAAATTTAAATCTACTGTGGTTGTTGTGTTAGCAGTATCACCTAATTGATCGCTATAATCATCTTCAGTCGTAATATCAGTATTATCACCTCCTGTGTCAGAAAAATCACCTGTACCATCACTAGAACCATCGCTGCTGCCTCCGCCGCCTCCGTCATTAGCAACTATAGAGCCTCCCCCTGTACTTATAGTATCACCACCAGTAGTATCACCTGTACCGCTTCCTCCGTTTATGCCATCACCTGTAACTACTATTTCATTATTATCACCCCATTTCCATTTTAATCCACCGCCGCTTAATATATAATCGGGTCCAACAGCTGTATTACCAGCGCCTAATATTATTATTTCACCGTTTTGTCCAGCAACAACATCTCCTGTTGTAAATGATATTGACGTTTTTTTAACTGATTTACCTAGGCCTTGTGCAGAAAAGTTTTTTGTATCAATAGTATTTAGCTCTTTAGCTTCACCAGTTATGTTTACAAAATATTTGTTTTCTTTTTCTTTAAAAGTTAATTCTGAACTTGTTTGTTGGTCAGTAATAACACTGGCTTTCCAGCCTTCAGTTCCTTCATATCCTAAAGTTTTATATTTTTTAACTACAGAAGGATTGTCGTTTATATTAAGTTCAATTGATGAATAATATTGTTCACCATAAAATCCATTTCTTATAGCATTTGCAAAATCATGTTGCCATAGTTCAGCATCATAATAACTATAATAAATATTATTCAGTGATATACCATTTTGTGGTAAAAAGCTTTTAAAAGTTACCCAACCATTTACATCTTCACTAAAACATATTGTATTTTCATTATAGGAAAGATTATATAATTTGTTTCTATTATCGTAGGAGCCTATTATTTCATTATCATAACCAAACAATGTGTTTCTAAAATAGCTTCCCATATTAGCAGCACTAATAGGTGTAATTCCGTCTCGCGACAATCTTAGTACAACACCGCGTTTTGGATCAGCATTATATGCTCTAAAACCATAAAAAGCAAATGATTCGGGATTTTGTGATATACCATATTCTCCAGCAAAAGGAATTACGTTACCTATTACATTTCGACTTGCCGTAACGTTTGCAGATCCATCAGCATTATACAATATATCTTTGTCGGCTAGAGCTCTTACAATTTTATCTTCACAATAAATAACAATATCACCATCTCTAGCAAATAACTTTTGCACACTACCGTAGGAAGGTAATAAATCCTTCGTTATAGTGTTTGCCATATTAAATTGATTAGACTGATTTGTACCTGATCTTGAATTAATAATACCAGACCAAATTAATCCATTAAACTTATGCTCTTCTTTAAAGGGCTCTGCAAGCACGGTTGATGCTCTAACACCTGTATCTATAAATATCGCGTTAAAATCATCCCTAATGCGATTAGATTCAACACCATTGCCAAAAGAAATAGCGTTATACCAGTTTAATGTATGGTTTTGTCCATGCTCTTCAATTGATATTGCTTTTTCAGTTTCGTAGTATATATCAAGCTCTGTTTTTCTTTCTAATGGCTCAGTTTCAAATATTGCTGGATCTTTTATTAAAATTTTTTCTTCATCTAACTCTTGAAGAATTTCCATTATAATTTCAATATCTTGATTTTTTGAAACTAAAGTTTGGACAAAAGGTTTTGGTTCAGCGGTTTCGGGGTCAATTAAATATAAAGATATATCTTTAATTGTTCTTTTTTGTCCAGGTGATCTTCCTGACCATCTTTTTTGTTCTCTATCATTATTATATTTTGCTCCGATTTCATAAATTTCATCGTGGTGCAATTCGCCATTAACATTTTTAAATCTTACATAATCACCTACTTTTATATTTTGTGCAATTTTTTCAAACTGATCAGTTGATTTCCAAGTAGCCTGCTCAAATGTTATATTTGTTGTTTGTGTTCCAATAATCTTACCTCCACTTGTTGATCCTCCATCTGAAACTATAAATGGGGCGGGTGGCTCTTCATTTGGTTTAGCTTTATATCTTGCTACATTATCAAAATTACCATCATTTCTATTCCCAGGATCATATGATTTTCTATATACACCATTTATTAACACACCCTGTTTGACCAAGTAAGACTTACCGCCTATTGACTCAGTTACAATTGAATTAGTTAATACACTATTTGTTTTTAACTTAATAAAAAATCTACCATCAAATTCTTTGTCTCCAGCAGCAGAATATTCCTCTAATATGTCTATAGATACACCACTAGCATTTGCCCTATCGTTAGAAGTTGAACCTAGATTATAAGGACTTACTTTTTCATATATAATATGAACGTCATCACCAAAAGGTTCTGTTACTGTTAATTTTATTTCATTAGAACCTGCATAATCTTGCTGTAAAGATTTTATTTCGTAAGTATCACTTTGTTTATCACCAAAAGTAAATCTTATAAATCTACCAGGTTTTAACTCATTGGCGTCGTCAAGAGGTACACCATCCCATATACCATTAGAATTTTGACCACCATTAGCGCCTTTTATTTGCACTTCGCTATATCCTTCTAATGGCGCAGTACCACCTATAGTTGGTTTTTGTAAAACTTCTGTACCGCCACCAGATCCAGTGTAATTATCTGTAAATACTAAATCACCTATAGAATAAATAGACTTTTTTCTATTCGTAATGAACTCAGGTGGATCACTAAATATATCTATAATTTTGTATCTATTATCTTTGTCTAAAACAGCTTCATTAGCACCGTGTTTTTTCTTTAGTATAAGATAATGATCATTGGTTACTTTATTTCTATCTGAAGATGGAAACGATATATATGTAAAACCATTCTCTATATCTTGATAATATCTATCAGCAGATAAATTGTAATACTCACCAGAAGTATCTTTTATATAATACTTAAAGTGTTTAGCCCATGCTGGTGGTTGATTATTAAGAGTTAAAGAAAATTGATTTTTTAATACAGAATTATCTTTTGTAATTTCAAAAGCTCCAGTATCATTAGAAAGAACAGGTGTGTGTCTATTATATTCATCTATATAAGCTACACCTATTTGATATGTTCTATTAGACTTTATTGTTCTATTTAAATCATCTTGTCTAGCTACAGTAGATACACTTATATCTGGTTCACTATATACGTCGTAGTTTTGAGTATAATTACCATATATAACTCTATTAGCTGTAACTTCTTGTGCCTTAGCTCTTTTAGGTACATTATCCCATGCTCTTAATAGCTGATCATTGGGTATTACAGAGTGTATTTGTTCTTTAGTAATTATATACTCATTAGTAAAATCTAACTTTTTAATTGTTTTAAGAACATATATATTTTGATTACGACCTTCTTTAAATAATATATCTATTTCTGATATATCATCTTTGCCTAAATCAAAGTTATTTAATATGACTCGCTGTAGCTTATTAATCATTCCATAATTAAAAGCTTCTTTACCGTCATATTTAAATTCATCCGGAATAAATGCTGGCTCTGTAAAAGGCGACAATGTAGAATACTCGCCGTTTTTATATTTCCATCTATACGCAAATCTTACAAAATTAAGCTCATATAAAGCTTTCTTTTGTTTTAAATCAATATTACAGTCATACGATTGATTATCAATGTCCCCAGATATAGTAGCTAAACTTAATTCAACAGCTGTATCTGAAACAGATTTAACAGATGCGTCTAAAGCAAAGTCAGCAGCATCAGATTGTATTGTAACAAAATCACCAATATTCCATGATGGTACTTCTGTTAAATTACTCAATGTAAATATTTGACCTATATATAAGTTTGATAAATTTAAAGTATATTTAATATCAACTATACCGTCTGTTACAGAATCATATAATCCCATAGACGGTGCATACATAGGAGATTTCTTAATTACAGAAATATCGTCTTCGGTAAAGTTTCTTTTGAGTTTTGTTATTTGTTTAGTTGTTGGATCTTTTTCAGCATATTCTATTTGTGTGTCTTTTTTAAACTCATCGTC
>ENA-OUOG01004733-OUOG01004733.1-marine-metagenome-genome-assembly--contig:-NODE-4733-length-11531-cov-3.467697_pt1 | contig 11531 bp, 8 predicted proteins | sample MGYA00248635_ERZ508505 | MGnify/ENA primary metagenome ERZ508505 (study PRJEB26176, sample SAMN06267871) | marine metagenome | isolation source: Saanich Inlet, British Columbia, Canada | place: Pacific...
CAAGCCAGCAGCCGCAGCAGCAGTTGTGCTCTTTGGAATTGAAACGTTCTGCACATCATCACCTGCCGAGCCTTGGCCATGCACGGTGAGCGTTACAGTGTAGGCTTTGTCAGCAGGTCCACCAGCAACCGTAACAGTACCGACGTCGTCCGCTGTGGTAGACGGTGCCTTTGTAACCGAAACCGTTATTGGTGCAAGCACAGGTGGCTTAGGTGGCGACGATGCCGCTGCCGCTATTCCACCCCAATGATGATCCTTGAGGAAAGCCGCTGATGGCTTGCCCAGCTCCTTTGCCCCAAATGACTTGCCGTTGGCGGTCATCCAGGCGTCAAACGACTTTTTTTCGTACATTTTGGCTTCAGCCCAGTGTAGATAAAAGCCGTTGCCAGTATCCGTGAACGCTGGCTCGACATCGTCATATTTAAAGTTTAAAACATCAAGAGCAACTGCCATTTAATTCACCTTTATAAAATAGTTGACCGCAAAGCTGTCTGGTCTGGTTTCTAAGTCGCCACCGGTAACAGTGTGAACGTGGTTGCCTTCGTTAGACGTATACGGCAAGGAGGCAGGGTATAAAGTCACCGAGTTCATGTTGACGTATTGGCTCCCTCTATTCAGCGCCCTACCGTACTGCGTAGCCGCATAGTCATCACTGGATTGATAACGTCCACCTATGTGGTGGTGATTTCCTGGATTGCTAACAGTCCAAGCCTTCCTAGGCTCTCCCGTCAACCAATTTTGGAACGATTTTAAAGCTCCACCAACCCAGCCTCTTCTGGTGGCGTTGGTTCCAGCCATTCTGAGGTAAGCACCTCGTAAGTCTGGGACGTTAGCGTCTCCGGTAATCGTTTCGTAAGCCGTGCCGCTCACAGATCGACCGTCAGCAACCACCCACTTTGCCGCTTCTGTTGCCGACATTGTGCCGGCAAACTGAGCTGGAGCAAGCAATGACTGCTGTATTGATCCAACGCGGAACTGCTCAGCACCACCACCGCCAGCCGCGCCACTTGCAACCTGCACCCAGATTGTGCCGTTCCAGTGCCATAGCTGAGAAACGGATTCGATCAAGTGCGTCTCTGCTTGCTTTGGAGCAACAAATCGCCATGCACCGTTTTCGTAATAGGCAACCTCACCTAAATGCCCAGCAACTGCCGGGTCAACAGCGTCTGGCATAATTAAATAGGCGTCGCCTTCGCTTGGGCTTGTTGGCAGACTGGTCAATGCGTTAACAAAGTCTCTGAGCGCGATACCGTGCTCAAATCCTTGTGTCAGCGCGTCAACCTTTGCGTCAACCTCTGTCTTGCTGTATGTCGCAGATCTGTGATAAGCATCAGCGGCAACAACGTGCCAGTTTGCGCCTGTGGCAAAGTAGACCTCAGCAGCATCAGTGACAAAAATGATTCGTCCCTGTGATGCCGTTTGTGTTCTTGCCTGCGCCTGCGTCATAAACTCGACGTTATCGTGGCGCCATACTCCGCCCACTCTTATATAAGAGGTTTGAGTGTCTTGAGCAAAGCCACGCTCGCCGTCATCTGCGTTGGTCGCTAACAACGCAACCTCTGTGGGGTAAATCACCAATGCGGGAGCCGTAGGGACCCACTTCTGCTTGGTTGCGTCCCAAGATATATTGTCGTGATCCTTGAGCTGTCTGTCGCCCGGATTTGGGCTGACTATTTGAACGTCATCAAGGTTCGCCAGCGTTGAGTGATCCTTGTACTGGCGCCAGTTGTATTTAGTGCCAGCCTTATCGGTAGCCAATACAAACTGCTTGTCAGCAAGCAGGCTTGCGTTAACGTCAGGAAGAACCGTACCACCAAGGTTAAACTCAACCTGATGCGGCCCCTTCCTGTTTGCGCTCATTGAGTCAATGAACGATGGCAAGTTGCCGGGCGCAGGGCCAGCCTGATGAATGGGTGATCTGGTTGCGTAAGATGCGAATGTTGGCGCCGTAAGTTTTAACGTGACGGCCATAAACACCATATTGGTTCCGGCATCAATCTTGCCTAGGCCCACTGTGTCCATTGTTGCGCCGTTGGTGCCCGTAAAGTCCACCGTGGCGGTGTGCGCCGTGCTAGACGTGGCAACCGAAACCGCCGGCATTGCAGTCAACGCTCGTCGTGACATTGTGTCACCAGGATCGTTAACAGCCAAATAGGCGGCAGTCCTCATGTCGTCAACCGTGACATACGTAGGAAGGGTGAACGTAATCGACTCGCCGATGGTGTTGACGTCAATGCTTCCGCCGTACGCTCCGGTTATTGCTGTGTACCAAGCATCTCCGTCTACGTCCAGGAAGCTTTGATTGAACTGAATCACCCTCCACTGGTTGTCCTTCGGCGTAGCGAAATCGTTGGCGGTGTCCAGCTCACCATTTGGGTTTGCATTGTTTCTGAACAATAGCAGCGTGGCCATCATTGGCGCATTTACAACCTTTGATGGATCAAACGCATCGCCAGCGGGCGGATGCGGAACCTGTCCATCACCAACAACCCACTTACCTTTGATTGCATCGTAGGAAAGGATTTGGTTGGCCTGGGGAGTTGAGTAATCAACGTCAGACAATGTGCTGATGGCTGACTGAGGTGTTATGTCAACCCACTTTGATCCTACCGCGCCTGGTGCGGCGTCGGTTGCAAGTATTGGTGCGCTTGACCGATAGTAATGAATCGGGGCTCCGGGTGATGTTCTGAAGCGAACCAGGGAGTCCTGCTCATACGTGTTGCCGGTGACAAAGTTTTGGAAGCTTCCAAGGCCAAGCCAGCGCTGCCTAGAGAGCAAGTCGCCAGGGACGTGAGTCCAAATGAAGCTGCCAGGCGTCGCGCCCGGAGCGACCTGGATCCAGTCACCCACCTGCAGCGTTCTGCCGTTAAGGTCGGTACCGATGCCTGCATCGCCAGGAGCCACAAGATGGTTTGAGTTGCCTGTCCAAGTGAAATACCAGCCAACGTTGGTTGCGCCAGGGGTTGGCAAGCCCGCAAGGCCGGCAGTGTCAACGGTTCCACGGAATAAAGAGCCAGCAGAAATCCACTGATGCACCTGGTCTTCGTCGTAGATCAAATCCCACAAGCCAGAAGTGGCATCAACTGCCTTGATCTGTCGGCGCCCAATCTCAGTCGTGAACTGAACTGAAGCGCTTGGCAATCCTGCTGTTGGCGCATCTGCGTCACTGGTCAAGGCCTTCATAAAGCCTTCGATCAGTTGCCCAGACTTGCCCACTGGAACCCATGTGGTTCCGTCGTAAATGTAAGATCCATTGTATTGCGCATCAGAAGCGCCGCCACCAGAAACAACAACAAGGTCAGCGGTCTGAGGAAAGCCAAGAGCAGGGAACAGCGCAGGGAAGTTGCCTCGCAACGCCTGAACCGTTCCAGCAGGGTTTGCAGCCTTGATCTGTGCGGCATTTATGCGCATGATCCTGGAGCCACCGCCGCCGGTCACATTAGAGAGGTCTACAGCGTGAACCCAGCTACCACTCTGCATGCGCCAGATGCCGGCAAGCGTGTTGTCTCCGCCAGGGCGACCGTCCCAGCCGACGTAAATGACTGACCCATTTTGAGGGCCAATTGGGCTCATTGAGGCGGATAGCTTGGCGTTAGTAGTTCCACCAGTGTAGGCCTGAACAGCCTGAGAGTTTGCCTCGTAATGATCTGGGTGAAGCTTGCTGTCAACGTACTGTCTGCTGGCAGCATCCTGAAGTCCAGCAAGGCCAGGGCGTGGCATTGGAAGCCCGGTGATTGTCTTGCCGTTCATTGTTGCAGCGCCTGAGCCTAGGTAGCTTCCTGTGGCAGTAAACACACCACCACCGCCGCCACCGCCGCCACCGCCGCCAGAACCGCCGCCGTGCATCAGTGTCCAGCTATCGCCCAGACCGGAGGGCTGCTCTTTAGTATTCTTCAGGCACAACCACAAGCCATCAAAGCTTGTGACAACATCGCCTTTTGCGTATGACTTGCTTGTGTGCCAATCGCCTGCGTAGCGCTTGATCTCGGCGTCAATGTCTTTTTCTTCAGGCACAGCTATATCAAGGAGGAGCTCCTTGACTTCACCGTTAGTTAGCTCAACGATCAGCATGTTCTTTTCGGCCATGACGTCGGCAATGCCTACGCCATCAAGACCCTTCTCACCTTTCTCGCCGTCATCGCCCTTGTAGCCTTTGCGACCACGAGAGCCACGCAGATCAACCTCAAGCCATTCCTCATCACGGAACAGGCGGAGCACGGTCCCGTCAAGGTAAAAGTCACCTTCAACGCTCTTGTGCTCTCCTGGAGGCAGATAAGCCGGCGCACGATCGAATTCCAGGACCTGCTTCTTGCCAGTGGTTAGCTCAATTTCAAAAGAGTGCTTACCTTCTGACTTATCGAAACCGTGATATACATCAGCAATGCCGTCACAAATGCTAGACCAACCGTGAGGATCGCGATCGGGGTTACCAGCAACATCTCGCACAGCCTGAAACAGTCCGCCGCGGTGATAGACGACAGAGCCTTTCTTAACTTGCTGATCGTCTTCGATCTCAATGGGCTGGATAAGCTGTCGATCAACGCCGTCACGTCCATTTATGCCGTCCTTGCCGTCCTGGACGGTCTCTAATCTTGCCTTGACTTCTTCATCTATCTCGCGAGCCTTGACTTCAAACCTTGCGTCAATAGATCCCTCAGCCTTGGCGATCTTCTCGCCCAGGTAGGTCTCGGTAAAGTCGCGCGTGTAGTCCTCGACGGTCTTGTCGATGCGTGCAAATACTTCTGTGTGGTCAAGAGCAAGCTCAGAACGCAGCTCAGCCGTGCTCAATCGCTCTGACAGCGATTCAATGGCCTTCTCAACCTCGTCGGCAAGGCTGTTGATCTCTGCCGTTACAAGCTCGTCAGAGGCCTCCTCGTATATGCCTCGCTCCTGGCGAATCATCTGCTCCAGGTCAGCGATGTTCTTTTCAAGCATCTCGACAGTGGCAGACTTGTCGTTAGCATCATTAAGGCGCTTCTCGAGATCAGCGATTGATTCAAGGGCCTTGCTATGGCTCTCAGCTACCAGGTCAGTGACAGACTTGTTGGCGGCATCTCGACCAGAGGCCTCAGCCTCGATTAGTGAGCGAACCTCATTGATGCGCGCTTCAATAGCTTGGCGCTCATCATTGAGTACGGCTGCAACAGCGTTGAGTGTCGTCTTATCCATCGTTCATCATACCTTTTAAGTAATAAATTGCCGCACCCTTTGCTGCTTCAGGGTCTTCTTCAGGCTCATCTACTGGCTTCGGCTCAACCGCTGGGGCCTCTGGCTTAGGTGGCTCATATCCAAGAGGCTGCATTTGCGCTTGGGCATAAACTTGATCGCCCTTGTCAACAGCGGGAAGGCCGCCCATCTTGGCTCGCGCTTCGTTAGGTGTGAACAAGCCCTGCTCTATGCCTTTAGTCAAGCCATCAACGCGCCCGGCAAAGTCAGTGCGGAGCAATGCGTCAACATCGAACTCTGTGAACTGCCCGCGAGGCAAGCCAAAGAACTTGTCAAAGCTGAGCTCAATGTGCTCTAGGATAAAGCCAAGGCCTGTTGACAGCCAGCTTGAGATGAGCTGCTCAACGTTGTTGTAAGTTGCGTGGCGATAGTCGCCAACTAGGGGGAGTGGTACGCGGAAGGCCCGTGCTACGTCTTCAACGGTCATCTGGAAGGCCTGGACAAGCTGAGCGTCCTGGCTGCTGATGCTCATTGGCTCCCACTTGATGCCGTTTGATAAGATGGGGATGCGTCCGCTGTTCATGTCCTTAGACTGCGCTTCCCAGGCTGAGCGTAATTGACCCATCTGATCCGCTGTCAGCTTCATCTCTGTCGATAATACGCCAGAAGGTCGGCTCATGTTGTTAAAGAACGCCGCCTGATGGCCTGTAATGGCCGCATTAGCCGCGATACTTGCCGCTGCATGCTCAATGGGGGATACGCCAATCAGTGGATGGCGTGGCGTGTGGAGCCTTATGTGCATGACGTCCCTGGCTGGGATCATCATGTCAATCTTCTCCAGAAAGGGGTTCTCGCCGCAAGCGTAGAACACTTCTTTGGATTCGGGCTCGATGTATGCCGCTGTGCTCGTGCTGCGCACTAGGTGCAGGCTGCCGAACTCGTTGCGGTTGTTGCGTATACCGACAACGTAGGCGTTGCCGTTCAATAGTAGGTCTTTCACCAGGTTAAGCATGAAGTCAGAGCGTGTCTGATATTCATTGGGCTGGTGCAGGAGGCGCGATAAAGCAGACGCCCCAACCGGGTTCTTTGACCCGTCCTTGTCGTATTTGAAGTGATCGCCGTACAGGCTGGCGATGGTTTGAGCGTAGGCATCAACGCAAGCATTGACAATGGCGGTTTCTCCGCCAAAACGCTGAACGTTCTTGCCCTCTTGCCACCAGTTGGCATGCCAATGATCGGGCAAGTATCCGCCAGTGATAGGCAGGTACCCCTTCTCCTCGGTCTCAGCCTTGGTGTCGGGCTTCTTAAAAAAATCAAATATCGCCATTTAGATAGGCCTCAACGTCTGCTTTCTTCACCTTCATGGTGGGCTTGCCGATAGCTTCACCAACCTCTTTGCGATATGATCGCCATTCTGTCAAGTCAACTTCTTCTTTCTCTTCTTCAGGAGCCGGAGCAATTGGCTTCTCAGCTCTCATTTCCCTGGTCTTGTAACCAGTGAACTGATGACGGTAACGAAAATGAGAGTTGCCGTGAATGGTCTCATCCTCTGCCTTATCTTCAGCGATGAGTCGCTTCGCTTCTTCAATAGTTACCTGCAGGAAATTAAGCCCATCCCAAATGATCTTCATTGACATTACGCCACCTCGTTAAATTAGAAAGGGGGAGCGAACTCCCCCAAGTATTACTTTAAATTACCAGCCAACAGAGCTAAGTGCTGCAACAGAACCAGAACGCACGAGACCCCAAGAAGTTGGGAGAACCATACGAACGGCTGTGCTGTACACCTGGTACATGCTGAGTGCCTGGTACCCAGTAACAGACGCGCCAGTAGGTGCGCCAGCAGTGTCACCAGTAACGATGATGCCGCCATCAGGCTTGACTTCGCCAGCAGTGCCTAAGCCGCCGCCAGTGTAGTCGCTCTTGTCACCAGCCATGGTAGGTGCAGTGCCGTCAGCGTTCGCCTGAACGATTGTGGCCTGGTCGCTAACCATGAACTCAGGAGCCGCGTTAGCAGCCGCAAAGCTGTCTGCGTCAACAACGATCACGCTTGCAGCGGGGACGTTAGCAGAAGCGATGACAGGAACGCCCAACAATGTGCCAGAACGTACTTCGTCACGGAACATGAACGAGCCAGTTGCGTTTGTGATGGTGCTGAGACCAAGCAAACGAGCTGAGTTCATGATGATGACAGGCTTGGCGCCCAGGTTAGAAGCAGCCATTGCGTTGAGCAACACTTTCAAGTCAGTGATGATGTCAGCAGCAGTTGAACCAGCAGACGCTGTAGCAGATACGCCGTTCATCAAGCCAGCAGGACGAACACCAGCAACAGCACCTGAGTTGTCAAGAAGAGCTGAGTCAAGCTTGAATGCTGTGTCGTTGATCATAGCTTCGCGAACGAGAGCCTCGATGTTTGGAGTTGATTGCTCCAAAAGCTCGTTGGTGAAGTTAGAAATGATCGCAACTTTGTAGCGGTTCAATGTCTGTGAAGCAAGGCTCATCTTGCCAACAGGAATTACGCCGCCTTCTCCAACGAATGCTGGGGCCATGCCGCGATCGTTCGCTGCACGTGAAGGGATGCGAATGCTGTTAGCATTGCCAAAGTCAAGAGATAGGCCCTTAGCACGTAGAGCTGCGTAAACAGACACAGGCTCAAGGTGACGCATAAAGCCTTGCACGTCGTAGTTGACGAGCTCCGCTGCCCAGCCAGTTGTAGTTGTGTCTGCAGGCAATACAGCAGTCTTGTTAACTAGACCATGAACAGCCTTGACGCGGTCATCGTGAGAGTAACGCTCAGCGATTACTTGCTCAGGACGCTTGCGCTCCATGTGAGCAACAAGCTCAACGGTTGCGGCTTTGGCTAACAATTCGCCGCCTTTTTCTTCAACGGGGAACGCGCCTGATGTGCCGTAGTTCATAGCTTGCGCCTTATTTACTGGTTGAGCCTTCTTGGCTAGGTTCTGCTCGATCTTCTCAAGCGCTTCAACTGACTTGATGACTGCGTCTTGCTCTTCAGTCAATGCGTCGATGCGTGCAACCTGCTCAGATGACAGATCTTCGGCGTCGTCAGACTCCATCAGTGCTTTGATTTCAGTCAGCTCGTCCTTGATCGCAACGAGTCGGTCTTGCTTTGCAGACATTTTCTCTTGTAAATTCATTTTATTTTCCTAAGTGTTTTTCGATGCGCTCGATCGCGCTAGTTACGTCTGCCAACTTAGAGTTGGTCATAGGTCGGTACTTCTTCAGCGCGCGAACGTCATCGGACACACCTTGGTGATCCTCAGCTTGGCTGAATATCTTGGCGGGATCAGCGCCTAGATTCTTTGCAATGGCCAGGGCATTAGCATTGGCCGGAACCGCAACAAGTGAGCACTCGTGCAGCTTCTGCGTAATAAACTCGTAGCCACCGCTCTTGAGTGGCTTTGCCTCGACTGGCTGGAAGCCAACAGAGACAGATTTGAGGATTCGTTGCTCAACAAGGCTGCGGATCGTGTCGATCTCTGCAGATGTGCCTTGCTTGGCTAGTCTCAGCTTGCCGACAAGCTTCTTGCCTACAACCCGGACATTCTCCCAAACACCGATGGGCTTGTCATGGTTATGGCCGAATAGGGCAACTGGGTTCTTTTCAAAGTCTTTGAGGTCCCATCCGCTCGCTCTGATGACGTCACCAACGCGGTCGGTGCTCTCGTCGCTCATTACAAACTCAAATGGATCGTCGCTAGACTGTACGCCTTTAGTGAATTGCTCTTTCATAGATTTTCTCTCGCAGATGGTAACTGATATGCCAGCAGGGAAGTCGTCAGAGAGAACCCGGAAGCTGTTCTCAACTGCGTCTGCTGCGTCAAATTGAATGAAGCGATGGTGCGTAAGCTCGCCGTTCTTTAGCTTCTCGCTGTAATTGGCGGTGCTGAAGTCGTGAGCCTCGCACCAGGCGGCAGCTTGTGCCTTTGTGTAATGCTTGGTCTGAAACCAAACGGTCTGGACTATCATGCAATCATTGCTCCTACGTCAAAGCCTCCGCCGGCTGTTTCTGACTCCGAGACCTCAAAGACGGCCATTACGGCTGCTACAAGGGGGTCTATCCTCAGCGAAGCCTTGCTTTTGTCAAGTTTCTTGCTTCCTGCCGGGTCAGTAGTGGCGATTGCGTTAGCAGCAGCCATGTTTAGCAGCGGGTGTGCTCCGTGGTGTATCTTGCCCGAAAGTAATAATGACTCAAAGGCTTCAAGCCTGGGAGACATATCACGGTATCCCTGACCAACTGAGACCCATTCGGCAAAGCTGAAAGCGCCTGAATCCTCGCAAGCCTTCTTGAATAAGTCGATTCTCCAGCGGTCAAACGCCACTTTAGTAACCTCAACCCCTTCCTCACCCAGCTTTAAGTGCAAATATTCCGCCACCCAATCGTAATCAATGGTAGATCCTGGCACGGCGACCAAATAACCGTCTCGCACCCAGTCTGCGTAAGGAGCCCGGTCTCTTTGTGACCTTTCCTCTAGTCCGCGCATTGGTGTGAACACGTAGGGGTAAAGGTGAACAACGCCGTCCTCATCAGCAGACGCTATGACAGCCGCTGTAAGGTCCGTACGCATCGATAAGTCCAACCCTATGGTAACCCCCTGCTCTCGGAATAAATCCCAGTCAGGGGCCTCTGAGCACTCTCTCCAGGGGGCTGGAGCAAGCCACACGCTCTCCAAGGCTATGCGTTGGTTAAGTAGCAGGTTCCTGGCGCTGGCTTCCATGCTAGGGAGCCGTTCAGCCTGCTTCATCTGCTCTTCAAGGTCTGCTTCTGATCGAAACAGCCCGAGAGCCGGGTTAGCCTTGACCCACTGGTCACGATCCATCAGATCACAGTCAGGGTCAGCAGCGTATAAGTGGCAGACCGTCTTAGGGTCATCAGTACGCATTGCGTCATCGATCATCTGGCTCAAGAAGTCAGCGTCGTTTGATGCCTGGGTGCTGATGAATATCTGCAAGGGCTCGTCGTGTGCGCCTTGAGATGTGAGAATAGCCTCAACGAATGGGGTCATGCCGCCTTTGATCTGTCCAACCTCGTCCAGGATAGCTAGGACCGGAGACAGACCGTGAGCCGTTGTTCCGTCTGCAGCCAGGGCTCGATACTCAACGTTCTGGCTCAGCCCGATAATGCGCTTGCTTGACGGTATGATGCGTGTAACGCCCATCAGTCGATCATCGAGCTGGATCATCTTAACTGCTAGGGCGAATACCAAAGCTGCCTGGTCGCGTGACATAGCGCCTGAGACGATCTGCGTGTTCTGCTTGGCCTCGGGTCCTGCTATGTGTGCGAGTAGTAAACCAGCGATTAGGGCTGACTTGCCGTTCTTCCTGGCGATTCCCATGATAGCTCGCCTGGTGCCTGCCGGATTGTCGTAAATATCAAGTATGAATCTCTTCTGAAACTCAGCAAGCTCAATGCGCTGTCCAACCTTTGAACCTTCGGGAACTCTGCAGAATTCAGAGATGAAAGCAATAACCTTCTCGCCTCTTGTCATATCTTCCTTCTTTATCGCGCGCGCGTGCGTGAAAGGTTAGTGGTCACTCACTTACGGTCCAACCCTTTGGGTATTTAATAGGAAACCAATCACCTCGACCTTCGTGGTCATCAGGATCGTGATCCCATCCCTTGCAGTGCAGACGCTCGTGCCTCATTGCGTCGGCTATTGAATAATTGCCATACATCTTCGGAGTTGGCAGCCATATCTCGCAGCGGTCTTTGTAGTGCTTAGCGCATGCTGAGGCGCCATCTATCTGGCAAGCTCTCTCAATATTGACGTGATGGTGGACAGTAACCTCAATGTGTGGCCTGAAGTTGAAGCATTCCATGTGTAGCGCCAGAGTACACGTCGCCAGGAGACTCACGCCAGGAGGCTAAGGTGTTCGTTCTTAGCAGCAGCGTCTTTGGCCTTAGCAACCTCTTTGGCCTTGTCGTGTGACCTCTTGTGGCCAGAGCCCTCAAGGGCGGGTGAATAGACGTGAAGCTTAGCCTCTGCTGACATGGCTAGGCGCTCAAGATTATCACGGGCTGTAAGTAAGGGGTTGCTGATAGGAGTGCCCCTTTGGTTAAGTACCACAAGGCCTTCGTCTTTAATCTGTCGCTTAATCTCATCGATCTCAGCCATCCATCCGCATAACCTTTCCAGGCGTACAATGTCACCAGGTGACCAATCCTCGATCATTCTACAGGTTGAGTAGCGATCAAAGTATGCCAGCTCCGCCTTGGTCAGCTTGTTCACTGGCTCCAGCTTGCTTGTCGCGTTCGCGAGTATCTGGCGCTTGCCGTCAACACTGTCGTTCCGTGTCCGTGCCATAAATACCCCCTCATGGCTTACTGTGAATATTTAAATAAC
>ENA-OUOG01004734-OUOG01004734.1-marine-metagenome-genome-assembly--contig:-NODE-4734-length-11527-cov-3.639738_pt1 | contig 11527 bp, 18 predicted proteins | sample MGYA00248635_ERZ508505 | MGnify/ENA primary metagenome ERZ508505 (study PRJEB26176, sample SAMN06267871) | marine metagenome | isolation source: Saanich Inlet, British Columbia, Canada | place: Pacific...
AGCAGCTTCTTCTGAACCTACTGGCATATAATTGAGTAATACATCAACTTTACGATCTTTAAGAATTGCACGATACTCTGCAGCTGTAATAGCTTTTGTTACTGTGTCTTCTAAGAATGAAATGTTTTCGTTTAGATCATTCATATGAGGTGCGATACCATCAAGAGTTGGTGAACGATATACAAGCGATTCATTAGCAATACAACTCATATCATGACCTGGAGGAAATACTTCCATGTTACAATTTGGTTTAGCATAGATTGCTTTGTTTAATCGTTGACCCACTTTACGGGAATCAACATCGAATCCAACTACGAAATTAAAATTCGGAGCTGAATATCCACCAATGTCTTGAAACATTAGGCCAATTGTATCTTCTGGATTTTCGTTATAGTATTGAACACCTTGAACAAGTGCTGATGAACAGTTGCCGACGCCGGCGATTGCGATATTAATTTTAGACATTTTTTTGTTTCCTTTTATTTCAGTTTATTTACGTGAGGTTGGCTGGTTTTTAATCAGAGTAGCTCACGGTTTGTTAATTTACATAAGTAGTTATAAGGTATATTATAACACATTTTTGATCAAATGTAAAGGGAATTTGCAATATGAAATGCAATATTATTTAATAAAAATATCAACCCAATACCATTAAGTAATATAAGAGCTCTATCCTGCCAGAGAATAGACACCCATAACCATAACATAATTCCAATAGCAGACAAAGATAGATCTACAAATTGTAGACCATCAACGCCTCTAATAGACATAGCAGATAGAACAAAAACTGAAGCTACCCACTTTACATACCAATCTAAAGTTTTCTTATCCTTCTTAATCATTTCCATCCCAGTTAAGATCTTGCTGAGATTTAATTTCATCCTTATACGACTTACGATCATATTTAGACTCGTCTTTATGAGGCTGTGTAGTAGCATGATCTGGTGTTACCTTACGGGTTTTTATATCAAGTTTTTTACCAAAGATTGCTTCCCAATTATCTGAGTATGCTTTATCATCTTGGTTTGTTCTGCGGCCGGAACCCTTTCCACCGTGCCAGTTACTTTTTTTCATTATTCTTTCCTAAAATAGTTCTAGTTGATCGAGTTCACCAAATGTCTCACGACTATCAGTCTTTCTAAAAAACAGATTTCCATTTGAGTTTTGAGTTAGGACAAAAGTATCGCCAATTCTAAATGGTGTATTTTCTATCTTTAACACACAATCTGGTTCTAGTGTTGTATTTATATCTGTAAATGTTAAACCAGCTTCTGTCATTTCAAATTTATAATCTATGTAAAGCATTTTACCACCTTCCTACATTGTTCAAGATTTTTCATACTGTACCTTACACCATATAAATCATCAGTATTCTTTACAGAAAATGACAACCATATTAATAATAAGGCTCTTAATAATAATATACCAATTCTATTCACCTTCTCTCCTGGGCACCATTCATTCAATTATTTTGCTTGAGGAATGAAACTCAAGGGCCGAGTGCACCACCTATTGATTGAGGCAATAGGACCTATTGTGGAGTATACCACTCTAAAAGCTTGCGATGCGCTGCAAGTTGTTCAGTGTAAACTTTAAGATCTTCAGGATGAGCAGATTCAGGGTTCTGCATATAATCTTCTAGATCTCCTATAGAAATATTTAGTCTTGCTACAAATATATCATCAATAAAATCTTGATGCATATCCATTTTTATAAATTGTGTACCATCTTCATTTTTTACTAAATTCATAATCATCACCTTTGTTATTTGGCGCGCCCATCAGGATTCGAACCTGAGACCCTCGGCTTAGAAGGCCGATGCTCTATCCAGCTGAGCTATGAGCGCATTAAGTTATTTTACAATACCTTTAAGATTATCTATATCACGCAGCATTGACATATATTCTTTGTCGTGTTCACGCACGTCATCTAAATAAACTTCAAGCTTCTGATGCTTTATAAGCTCTTCAAAAATATGCCACATCTTTTCAAAGCGTAGTTCAGTGATAGACCTTAAACCTAATAGTTGGTTTTGTAGGTTATCACAGTCCTCAGCGTTTAGATCAAAATTATCAGTGTTGTGATAAATCAAATCAATATCTTCGCATGTACCCCATGCAACCATGATAGCTTGTTCTAAATCAAATCGATCATATTTAGATAAAGTCATATGTTACTCCAGCTTCCTCAAACATTTGTTTAGTTAATTGTGTTGATTCAACCCAACGTTCTGGCATTGAATCATCTATTTCTTTTGTTACAACTCGTTTAATACCAACTTGTATAATACCCTTAGCGCATTCTGAACAAACTGGTAAACCATGAATGTACATAGTAGCTCCATCTAAAGAAGTTCCATTATACGTTGCATTATATATGCAGTTCATTTCAGCATGTACTACACGTTGATACTTAGTTACTTTGTTTTGATACATAGTATCATCATCTGAGATTCCACGTGGAAATCCATTATATCCTTGAGCAAGCACTTGACCTTTAGATCCTACTGCAACTGCTCCAATCTTTCGCGAAGGATCCTTTGACCATTCTGCAATATGAGCAGCTAAACTAATATAGCGCTTATCCCATTTATAAGTTTTTGATATATCCCAGCTCATTATTTTACCATACCAAAGTGACGTTCATAGACATGTAAGTTTTGTACTTGCCAATGAATATCACCAACATCAATAGAAAGATCGTTTGCTAGGTGGCGAAGAACATAGTCTTGCCAAGCATAATCATTTCGATAACCAAAGATAACATCATTAGAACGCATTTGAACAACACAATGTAAAGCATGATCACGAATATAATATGTGACTGAGTTAGTACATATAAAATCATTCTTACCATTTTCGTTATATTCAATCCAAATAGATGGACGAGTATAGATCATTGAAGCTCTACGAGAATCAGGATTATTGGTCAACTCAATAAGAACTTGATCATACTGTGTATGATACTTAGCACTATAGATTAGATGACCATAATTAGAATTGATTTCACCATGAGCATTTGCGGTCATTAACCACGCGGCTGGAGCTTCTCGATAACCATCGTATATGTCATTTACATTTGTAGATTCTGATTCATACCATTCAAGTTCAGTTTCAATGTAATCACGATTTGGTTTGCCGAATATAGCCTCTTCATCTGCAATAAACGATGCGCCAAGCAATTCAATAGTATTACTACCATTACGATCAGTAGTATAGTTTTCATTTGCGAGTTCTTCAATAAAATGATTTCTAATATCTGTTATGTTCATTTACCATACCTATCGTCTACTTGAGGATGTTCAATTGCATGAGTCATAAGAATCATGATTTGTGTTGCTGCATGAGCTAAGTGAGACATGCCTGATTCTGGATCAGTATCTTCACCACTATGCCAAGCATTTAAATGTCGTTGTACAGATGAATATGTTCTGATCCAGCTTGTTGAATCGCCATCGATTCGCCAATTGTTAACACCATACTTTTCAGCGCCAAAGCCTAGAACATCAGCGACTTGAGCTAATGCTTCAGGCGGGACTAAGCCAAATGGAGTTTTGTTTTCATCGAATTTTGCCATGGTGTACCCTTTTAATAATATACATATATTATATCATAGTTCTTATGTAATGTAAACAATTATTTCACCTTATTTTAAAATAATTTGATGCATTCGCCATCGGAATTTGCAGCGTTATGATCGTAATACGAAGTCTTAGATTCTGCGTACTTAGATCGTCTTGAGTAGAATTTAAAGGTCTTAGGTTCAATGATAAGCCTAGGTGTTACAACATAGTAGTCATCTTCTTCAACGTAATTAGCGGTAACTAGATAATCAAACGCCTGATGCTCGATATTCCTTATCATAGTCGCGACTTTCTTTGGATAGAATGTGTACCATTGTTCTTTGTGTAATTTAACTTCTATTCGGTTTTTGCACTTTAGGTTACTCCATACGTCCCACGCATACGTATCTCTAATCTTATGATCAAACACCTGTTCATTTAAACGACCACATAACATACCAACTCCAACTTCGCAAATAACACCACTTAAAGTGTCTGTGTAGATTTTTTCATCAGTTCTGGTGTCTGTAGGTTTCTTATTTAATATAATACCATTAGCCATCCAGTTAGTTCTACGATCTACAACGCCTTTGTCGACAATAACAGAATATTTTAGTTGTTCTTTCAATTGTTCTTTCATAATTTAGCCTTCGTAAATGATTCCCTGTTCATTTAATGCTTTTCTATTAGCCATGTGATGTTCGTTAGTAAGATCTTTGTTACCACCATAATATGGAACAGCATGATGATGATCAATCATTAATTGATTAACAGATTTCTCTTCGCCTTCAATAAAGATTTCACCAAGGATTCTACCAAACTTACCTTTCTCATGAGAGATCAAAGTAACTTCGTCTTCAACCGATTGAATCAAATCCTGTAAAAAATACTTAGATTCTTTACCATAAAACTTTTCTTCAAGATCGAGAGTTCGAGATTCTGGAGTATCAATAGCCATCATACGAACGCGTTGATTCTTGTAGACCATACCAAAACCAAGATCGATATCGACATCAATGGTATCACCATCAACAACTCTTGTTACGTGTGCTTTATATGTATACATTACGAAATCACCGCTTTAATCCAATCAAGGTCGATAATCGCTGCAGCTTCACCTTCATAATCGACCGGCATAGCTTTATTCCAATCAAGAAATACTCTTTGACCTGATTGAACTTCATCGATAGCCAATGGTCCAACAGCCAAAACTAAACCTGGCTTAGATCCTTTAGTTGTATCAGCAGTAAGAATAATACCGCCTGAAGTTGTTTGCTCTTTTACTACAGCTGTTACTAGAACTTTATTGCCTAACATTTTAATACCCATCTTTTTCTCCTATATATTATTTCGAAAGACAAAATCAATTGCTCTTTCAGCTTCTTTAATCATATCTCGTTTTCCATACCAACCACCGGTTTCATTGTCCAAGTCTGAACAAATCCAAGCAACTTCACGAGCCGAGATTGGATAACCTCGTTGCATCGCATTACCTGCAGTTGACACCATAATTTTGTACATCTGTAAATACCAACCTGAGCCAGTAATACCTTTGTAGTCTTCTACCTGTTTTTTATTTACAAAAGGGCAGTCTTTGTATCCAGTCCATGAAAAGTTAGTGTTGTTGAGTTGGTTTTTTCTGTGTTCAACAAGTCCGTTCCTAATTGCTTCTGGTAACTTATCGAAAAACGATTCATTTGATACGACGTATCGGTGTTGTTCCATAAGTTTGTTTGGATCCATGACGAGTCCATCGTGTGTGAATATAAAGTTGTAGGCATTTTTATACCTTGAAGGGACATAGTACATTCTACTAAGATCTTTTGTTTGTGCATCTGCGATATCTCCTATCTCTTTATTTAATGCGAACCAAAAATGTTTAATCTTATCAGCATCAACTGATTCAGTCAATGGGAATACTAATCTAAATTTTGGATGTTCTTTAGTTGAACTTGCTGTTGAATAACAAACATATTTGTATTTTGAATATTTTTCATGAATATCTTCAATAGATCCTTCATAGTCATCAACATCGACAATGCCGAAACCACCCCAACTAACAACATTAGCATTAGCTCGAGTGGTTTCGGTCTTATATGTGGCTGGTGATATTAAGGGAGCATCAGTTTTCTTTTGATACTTATCACCATCTGCCAAACGGTATAATACTTTTTCAAAATCATCAAAAGACTTATAATCAATTCTTTTAACAGTTTTGTTATCATATATACTATCAAATATTGTCAGAGATACCATTGTTAACTCATATTATAAATTTACTAAAAGACCATGATTACCAGTGTGGTCAGGAGCTTTCCAGCCTTCGGGTTTAACTAAATCAGGAAGACCGAGTGGATTTGGTCGTGATTCTTTTACGCCAACTTCTTTTGCCATATTAGCTTTGTGAACATTATACCAAGCTTCATCAGCATCGATACCCATAACATCCAGTGTTCCAATAGCAACTACACATAGATCAATAAGACCATCAACTATTTCTTCAGCGTCTTTCTCACCAGTAGCTTTAAATGTTTCATCAAACTCTTCCTTAAGAAACGCTACACGAAAATGTAGTAGCTGTTCCAGTTTTTCTGGATTGTTTTTAACCCATTCATGTACACCATACTTAGCGTGCATATCTTTAATATCTTTTACCCAGTTCATAAAATAATACCTTGTGGTTGCGTAATTTGAATAACACTAGTAGCAGATTTGTATTGATCTAGTACTTCACTGATAGGATCAACTTCAAATAGAATATGTTCTGATTTAATAGTTAGTCCATCTTCAGCCTTTGTGTATGGAACATAAGGCATAAAGCCTAATTTACCTTCTTCAGCAGCATATAACGCTACAGGCTTTTCAAATGTAACTGAGTCTGAAGTAGAGCCAGTAATAGTTGCGATGATTTCTTCACCTGAAGTAAGTCTTAATAATTTAATTGTCATTTATATCTCCTTTCATAATAGTTATATTATATCATAGTTTTGGTTGAATGTAAAGGTTTATTTTAAAAGAATTCATCAAGCGTTGCTATGTCCTTTGAGTTCCAACCAACAGCTTGAAGTATTGGATCAATAACACCTAAGAATGTTTTATCAAACTGAGTGTCGTAATCGATGTAGCGATGTAGACCAAACTCTTCAGGCAAATAATCAAGGAAAGATATTACGTTTTCCTTTATATGATTAGGTGTTCGAAGATAGATAAACTTAATCTTTTCGCCATTCTGAATCTTGTTATATTGCTTTGTAAGCGATTTGTCTACTAGCATTTTGTTATACATGATACTACCACGAGCATGGATTGGTGTACCCTTTTTATATATAGTTTGATTATCCATATAGTTAGTAAGGTTAGTTATACCTCGTGGAAACGCAATCTCATCGGGTGGAAGAGTTTTAAAGTATGTTCTAAACGTTTCAATATCTTGCTGAACTTTTGATTCAGAACCACTAATGATTGTTTTAAACATTTGCTTAAGCGCTTCACGACATGGAGCTGGTGTAGAAGACTTAATAGCTTCGATACCCATAATTTTAAGCTTTGGTTCAGCATATCGAACGCCTTCGTTATCAAGAACGTTTAGGATATATCTTTTCTTTGCTGTCCAGATACCGCGATCAGCAATTGCTTCACGTTTCATAACCATTCTGTTTTCGATACCACCCATGACTTTAAACAAGTCGGCATAGCTTTCTTCAAGAACAGTTTCAAGCTTTTCCTTACAAACAGTATCGACAAATTCCAATGGATTCTTAGGACTAACAGCTTTAACAAGATCATCGAGTACTACGTAGACAGAATCTGTGTCGATAGCAATAACATAGTCTTTTTTAGTTTTAAGAATCTTATTGAGATATTCGTTGATAGCCTTTTCAGCCCAGCGAATAGTAAGCTGACCAGATAAAGTAATACCTTCAGCAATACGTTGATCAAAGAATCTAAAGTACTTGTTACCAAGTGCGCCATAAAGACTGTTTAGAAGAATCTTAATAGACATTTGTTGATTTTCTGCGATGTTAATATCGCGTTGAACTCGATACAATTCTTGTTTGTTGTTTTTGTCAACCTTTTCAAGTTCCTTTTGACCATTGATCATTGCGCGTTTAATTACAACACGTTCACTGTACATTTCGTCAATGATTTTTGGTAGGATACCTTGTTCATCAGTAGTAAAGTACTGGCCTGAAGCTGAAGCACATTCATTAGCTTCAAGCTTAGGTTTAACATCACCACTTAGAAGACTATCAACAGTAACATTAGCAACTTTACCATTGATAATAGTTTCAGGAGACATGTTATTTTGCATAATGATTGATGGATACAGTGAGTTCAAATCAAAAGAAACAACCCATTCGTGCATTCCAACATGTGGATCTTTTACAAAGCCGCCTGGATATGGTGATTTAAACTTTTCTTCGCCAAATGGAACAATGACGTTATTTGCATGTAGATTACGAAAGATAATAGAATCCCATATAGCAGTTGTACCCATAACATCGCCATAGTTAACGCCACCACGATAAGCCATAGTAAGAGCTAATGTAATAAGACCCATCTTATCTTCGAAGCGATCTACCAAGTCTACGTCTTTAATGTTGTAGTCAATAAACTTTTGATGATCGTGTATGTAAAGAGTGTGAAGGTTACCATGTTCTTCATAAGAAAGCTTACGTTCTCCAAGTACTACGTGAGCAATATTGTCAAGCTTGTATGATTCTTGTGGACCATACGAGTAACCGAATTTACGAAATAGATCAAGGTAATCCATTTGAGCGATACCTTGAATTTCATAAGCGCACTGTTTACGCTGCATTGTATTGACATCACGACGATCGATCAAACCCCAGGGAGATAATCTACGAACGAACTCTTCGCCATGGATTTTAATGATACGATTAACAAGGTATGGTATATCGAAGAACCTCGAATTCCACCCAGTGATTACATCAGGGCACTGCGATGGTAAAGACCAATGAGCAATGAATTTCAATAGAAGTTCTGATTCAGTCATACACTTTTCGTATACTACACGATTTTCTGTCATGTAAGTATTTTCTACGTCGTAATCTTTAAGACCCCAGACATAGAATGTGTTATCAATATTGTTTTTCATACAGATTGCTGTTACTTCATGAGCTGCATGTTCTGGTTCAGGGAAGCCAGCATCTGATTGTACTTCAATATCGATTGTTGTTACGTTAATAAGGTTACGATCAAACTTAATATTGCCAGGGAATGCTTCATTGATATACGCTGGAATATGTTTGTTGTTACCGTAAATATGTCGGCCTGCAGTATGTTGATTTGCTGCTAGCCAATCTTTAGCTTCACGCATATCTTCAAATTTGATAGGCGCAACTTTTGTTCCATCTAAGGCTTTAAATGGTGTAGTATTAGGTGTATTGACATAGAATGTCGGTTTGTACTTGATTTTTGTTTGGATTTTTTTACCATTGCTATAACCTCTGTAAAGAAGATTATTGCCATAGCGTGAGATAGATGTGTAAAATTTCATAGTATAACCATATCGAATAATAGTATATTATATCATACTTTTCAATGAATGTAAACGTTTATTTAAAAAAAGTTGGGAAGGATCACTCCCTCCCGTCTTCTTAAAATGACTTAGTATGAACTCGCAGCTACCATCATAATAAATGGAGATATGCATAGTATCCCAGCTATTAATAAAGTTGCTTCGAATCCAGACCTAATGTCGTGCTTGTGCTTACGTATGTAACCCATAGTCTGACTCCAGTAGATAGTTTATTACAACCCACTGAGTTTTCGCTGCTCACCGGAATTACTCATTGAGTAAACCCTTCTTCTTTGATGTCCCAGTAGATCCGATTTCGATCTTCCGAGGACGCCTCTCTTCTGGAACTTCGACTCTGGCGTTAACCACAAGTATCCCATTCACAAGATCAGCCCCGTCAATTACAACAAATTCGGAGAGTCGGAAGGACTTCTCGAACTTGCGGGATGATATACCCTTGTGTGCGTATTCACGATCATCATCATGTGCCCTTTCACCTTTTACTAATAGAATACCATCTTTTACTTCGATAGAGATATCGTCATTTGTAAAACCCGCAACAGCAAGTTCAATGATGAAATTTTCAGCATCGATCTTAACAACATTATGGGGTGGATAGTTATCTTGAGCTCTACCAGCAGTGTGTATCCTTTCAAGCTCGTTTAGTATTGGTTCAAAACCAATGAATAGTGAACGTGGTACGTTCATAGTATTTCTTACCATTTTAGTTTCCTCCTATGTATAGCAAGGTTAATATATGGACCCGACCAATTCGGCATCCACATTTATTTATAAAGCTTTTATTGTTACTTTAAACATTTTTTGCAAACTTTATTTAGTCTGCCAGATTTCATAAACTTATGAAATACATTCCAAATATGCTTAATTTTTTTCTCCATTGTTATTTCCTATATTGTACTTAGGGCATAACGTCCATTCCGTCTTTTCTTTGTATGGAATAACTTTGATTTGTCGTAATGGCGCAATATCCTTTGCTTGTTCTGCGTCAACAAAAGTAACTAAACCCCAATCAGCTAACAACGTAGCTATTGTGTTCCTACGTTGAATATCATTTAGCAATAGATTAGAAGGTTTCCCATCTAATAAGAATAGCTCTTTGAAATGCACAATAAAGTATCTACCCTGTTTATGCAATATATGACATGATTGATATAGTTTTTGATCTTTTCTAGAAGCAACTCCAATTCGCGTTAATGTTTCTCTAATCTTTAGAAAATCATCTGGTTCATTTAAAGTAATTTCTAGCATCGATGCTGGAGTCCAATGGACTTCCGTGTTATTTTCGTTTTCCACCTTTGTAAATCCTCATCTTCAATTCGTTAATTTGATCATCGTTTAGTAATGACAGAACAGATTTAGCTTTTTCATTGCTATATCCATAATATTCTTTTATCAGCTCTAGGTTTTCTATATTCATAGGCTTAGCCCATTTTGAAAACCTTCGTTTCTTCTTAATTATATTTATAAGAAAATCGAACTGAAGACGACTGTCAATGTGATGATTCAAATTCATTTCATTTGCATAGAGGATTGTATCAGGAAAATACGACAGTCCACGGTTTACCATAAATGGACTGTACGTTTTTTCCGATATATCGTCAACCATCAAATCCTTTTTGGTTGTGTTAATGGCATTTAAATATTCAAAAGGGTTCATTTGAAAGAAACCCCAGCCATTATTTCAGTAAGACAAGCAACAGTATTAAGTTCATGATCAGCAACAAATGAGTTCTTATATTGATAATCAGCCAAAATAAGTACCAATTGAGGTATACTTTGTGGATCAATATAGTCATTCATATTATCATAGATTTTACGATAAATTGCAGCTGGTTCAGAATCAATGTTATTGCTTACCCATTGTCTCATACCCTTAAAGTTTTTTCCTTTCAAATGAATCATAAGATCATTAAGAGAAACTTCAGATAAAGATACAAGAATGCCTGTATCAATAGTACCACTACTACCATAACGCTGAAGCTCATTAAGAACTTTACGCCAATCAGGCATGTGTTTCATAATTAATTCGGCAACTACCTTTTCGTCATAACTGATACCTTCATCTTTTAGAATGTTAGTACATCGTTTGAGAAACTGTCCACATAGTGGTGCTGCGTCCTTTTTAGAAACGTTAAACTCGATTGTAGTACAACGAGAATGTAGTGGTTCAATGATACGATTTTTAAAATTACATGTGAGAATAAATCGGCAGTTATTACTAAACTCTTCAATAAAACCACGTAATGCTGGTTGCGTTGATTGAGCGTTTAGGTAATCTGCCTCATCCAAGATGACTACTTTGTAGCCACCCTGGAGAGAAACAGAAGACGCAAACTGCTTAATTTTATTACGCAATGTATCAATGCCAGACTCTTCAGATCCATTGATCAAGAGAAAGTCTA
>ENA-OUOG01004735-OUOG01004735.1-marine-metagenome-genome-assembly--contig:-NODE-4735-length-11527-cov-2.937817_pt1 | contig 11527 bp, 10 predicted proteins | sample MGYA00248635_ERZ508505 | MGnify/ENA primary metagenome ERZ508505 (study PRJEB26176, sample SAMN06267871) | marine metagenome | isolation source: Saanich Inlet, British Columbia, Canada | place: Pacific...
CGCAAGGGGGCTGGGCGGGGGGCAGGTGTTGCAAAGACGATCAACCCCATCACATCTTCTCCACGATCTTGGCGAATAGGGGCTTCGGTGATCTGCGGCGGGGCAAAGCCCGCTTGTGCCAGAAGATCGGTGATATATCCCTGTGAATGGGTGAAGCGGCGCGATGCCATCAGACGCAGGGGCGCATCCCCAGCCTCAACCGTGAAACAAAGCCGCCCTTCGGGCAAAAGCGCATCGGCGCACCAGCCAATCACCTGTTCCAAAGCGCCGATATAATTGAACACATCCGCCGCAACGATCAGATCATAACTTGGGCCGATAAGGGCCAGTTCCGTGATGTCGCATTTTTCCAGCCTGTCGTAACAGCCCTTTTCTTGCGCCTCTGACAACATGGCCGCAGAGAGGTCATACCCAACAAGCTGCGCCGCAAGGGGCCGCAACAGAACCCCCATCAGACCTGTGCCGCATCCCAAATCCAGCGCAGCATCGGCGTGGCGTAGGCCTGCGCGCGCCAATCCTTCGGCAATCAATTCTGGGGCGCGATATCCAAGCCCCTCGCGCAGGGATTTCTCAAAGCGCGGCGCATATTGATCGAATAATGTTTCGACAAAGGCTGCGGGCATGCGGTCGGTAATGGGGTCAACCCGCGCCACAAGATCACATTTCATCGCCGCGCCAAAAGGATCACTTGGGTCAAGGGCCATGGCCTTGCGCCAAGCTGCAAGGGCCAAATCTGCTTCGCCTGTGGCCTCGTGATATTCCCCCAAACGATACCATCCAGCCGCCCAATCAGGCGAGAGTTCAAGCGCGGATTTCAACGCCTCAACCGCGCCTGCCGCATCGCCTAAATGGGCCAGTGTCTCAGCAAATGAGGCACGCCGATCTGCCGCTGCATCGCCAGAGGAAAAGGTCTTAAACCCCATGATCGTATCACTGTAGATAGCAGCCCTGCGCCAATGCCGCGCCCGTAGCCATGATGCTGCGGCCAAGTCCCCGCATCACTTCGCCATCTAGGCCCGCGCCCCTTTACAGTCAAGGGAAATGGCGCGCGTGCCACGATCCGTTATGGCGTGGGTTTTGGCCCATCATAGGTAGACAGAAACCGTGGCGGTATCGGCCCCTTATTGCGGCCGCCTTGTTGGGTTTGCTCCCATGCATGGGCAAGGATCCCCACGGATCGCGACAGGCAAAACAACCCTCGCGCCAACGGGGGGGCGCAGCCAAGCTCCGCAAAGATGACGGCAGTGGCCCCGTCAATATTCATCGGCAAGGGGCGCGTACGGCCCTGACCCAAAGATTGCTCAACAGCATGACCAATATCGGCAAAGCGGCCCGTGATGCTGCCTTTGGCCGCCCTGTCGCGGACAAGTGCCATTAAGCGGGGCGCGCGCGGATCGCCATCTTTGTGGAAGCGATGCCCAAACCCGGGCACGAATTTACCATTGCTGGCCTGCCAGTCTGCAATCGCCTCCGCAGTGGCCGCAGTCAAACCCGCGCCTTGTGCCATGCGGGCATCAATGTCGTAGTAGAGTTCAAGCGCCTGTTGCCCCGCCCCCCCATGCACATCGCCCAACATATTCACCGCACTCGCCATTGCATTGTTGAGGGGCAAGCCACAGGTGACCGCCATCCGCGCCGCCGCAATCGAAGGGGCCTGTGGCCCATGATCCACCGCCGCAACAAGGGCCGCCTCCAAGAGCGCCGCCTCATCGGCGTTGGGCAAACGCCCCGCAACCATCAACCAGATCATTGCGGGAAAGCTGACAGTGCCGATCAACTCCTCAATCGGCAGACCGCGAAACCGGATCACGCCCGGCTCCATCTCGATGATTGAGCTGCGCCACCAATCGCGAACCTCGTCTGCATCTGTGCTCATATCTCGCCCCTTTCGCGCATTGTGCTGATTTCGTCTGCCTCATAGCCAAGCGCGCGCAGGATCGCGTCAGCATCCTCCCCCAAGGCAGGGGGTGGTGTCGTGACTGACAGCGCCGCGCCGTCAATTTTCACGCCCGTGCGCAGAACCGATACAGGGCGCGCTACGCCTGCCACAGCATCGAATGTGGCAATCAGGTCGCGCCCCCGGATCACGGGGTGATCCAAAATAGCGGGCAGGTCAAAAACCTCGCCTGCGGGCACGCCCAATTTGTTCAAGTCTTCGGCCCAATCAGCGGCGGGTTTGGCGGCCAAGGCCGCATCAATTTCCGCCTTTAGGGCCGCGCGGTTGCGCTTGCGCAATTCGCGGGTGGCATATTCAGGGCGCGCCAACAAATCCGCACGCCCAATATGCTGAGCAAGGATCACCCATTGCTCGTCCTTATTGGCGGCGATGTTTAAGGGGCCATCTTTGGCGCGAAACGTGCCCGATGGCGCGGATGTCAGATTCTCATTGCCGTTCGCCGTTGGGCGCTGATCTGCGACCAAGTAATTCGAAACGGCCCATCCCATTGTCGCAATCAGGCTTTCTAACATTGAGATATCAATATAGGCCCCACGCTTGGGTGCGTTGAGGGCGGCGGAAATCGCCATGGCAGCGGTCAATCCCCCCACCGTATCCGCCACCGGAAACCCCACCCGCAAAGGCGCGCTATCAGTGTCGCCCGTAATCGCCATGACGCCCGATGCCCCTTGGACGATCTGATCATAGGCGGGCCTGTCTGACCAATCCCCCGTTTGACCAAAGCCCGAAATGGCGCAGTAAATGAGGCGCGGGTTGATATCGCGCAACGCCTCATACCCCACGCCAAGCCTGTCCATCACGCCGGGGCGATAGTTCTCCACCAAAACATCGGCGCTTGCCACCAGACGGCGCAAGACATCTTTGCCGCCTTCAGATTTAAGATTGGCTGTAACCGATTTTTTCCCTGCATTTTGAGCAAGAAACGAAACCCCCATCCCGATCTTGTTGAGCTCAGGGTCAGCCCCCAATTGGCGGGCCAAATCCCCCGTTTTTGGCACCTCTACCTTAATCACCTCAGCGCCAAGATGCGCCAGTTGATGACAGCAAAACGGCCCTGCAAGCACATTGGTTAAATCCAATACGCGAATTCCGTGAAGCGGGGTTTGTCGATCCACTTAGGTTTGCCTTATGCTTGTGTTCTATTTGGCAGAACAAAATTGCTAATAATAGAACAGGCTGATAGGATTTTGGGGATGAGTCAAGAATATAAGGGCAAAAGGCATGGCAGAGACGAAAGGTGTGGATGCGGTGGAACGCGCGCTGTCGATCCTAGAATGCTTTACGGCGGATCAGCCCGATCTTGGCCTTGCTGATCTGGCCCGTGCCACAGGCCTCTACAAAAGCACCATTCTGCGCTTGGCTGTGTCGCTTGAAAAATTTGGCCTGCTGCAGCGCGCGGCAGACGGGCGGTTTCGGCTTGGCGCAGGCGCATTGCGTCTTGGTTCGGCCTATCGGCACGGGTTCGATCTGGCGCATGTCTTGCGCCCAGAATTGCGCGCTTTGTCGGATGCAACGGGCGAGACAGCCTCGTTTTATGTGCGTGATGGCGAAAGCCGCCTCTGCCTTTATCGCAGCGAGCCCGCGCGTGCGATCCGCCATTCGGTCACCGAAGGGGCGACCATGCCATTAACCTATGGGGCCAGTGGTAAAATCTTGCGCGCCTATTCGGGCCAAGCGGCCAAGGCGGACGCACAAATTTTGCAAGATGGATATGCGATTTCACGCGGTGAGCGTGATCCCGATGTGGCGGCCATATCTGTGCCCCTTTTCGCCCCTGATGGAAGCTTAGTTGGTGCTTTGGCCCTCTCAGGGCCGATCTCGCGATTTGATGACGCGCATACGGCCCGTTTTGTGAAGGCGCTCAGGCAAAGCCAAACCCGCCTTGAAGGGCAGCTTGCACTTGGGTCGTGATATTGGGGGGATGTGGCAGCCCGTAGGGGAATCGAACCCCTCTTTCCAGGTTGAAAACCTGGCGTCCTAACCGATAGACGAACGGGCCACGCTTGGTGTGGGCGGTTATTAGGAAATGCACGGCGGGGGCGCAAGAGGATTCTGCATCACGATGCGCGAATTTTTTGCGGCTGCAAACTGGCCCTATTGGGGCTTAGCTCGGCGCGCCCTCCGCCCATGCGGCATCCTCAAGGCGCAGTTGCACTTTGGTGCGGCCCTGCCAATGGTTTAATTCAAGACGCCCCGCCAAATGCATTTTCCGCCCCGATCGCTGCGCCTCTTGCAAGGCGGGGCCAAGCGGGCCGTCCATCGCGCCAAAGGCGATGCCCTCTATGGCAACGGGCCCGCCATCGGTGGCGGTGAATTTCAGATGCGCCTCGCCCACAGGTTTCGTGAAACTGATCCTCAGGCTTGGCAGCGCAAAACGCGGGGCAGGGGCAGAAGCGCCGAATGGCCCCGCCTGCTCCAACATCTCGAGCAAGTCAGGTGTAGCACCTGAGGGCAGGATCACGGCATCAACCCGCAAATCCTGATATGTGCTCTCGCCCGCGCCTTGGCGGGCCAACAGATCAGATAGGCGCGCCATTGCAGGCTCGAGTTGCGCACGATGAAGGCTCAGACCTGCGGCCATCTTATGCCCGCCGCCCTTTTCAATCAGCCCTTCTGCGGCAAGCTTTTGGATTGCAGCCCCCAGATCAACACCTGCAACCGAACGCCCCGACCCTTTGCCCGCATCCCCGTCAAAACCGATGACGATAGAGGGGCGGTTTGCTGTCTCCTTCAGGCGGCTCGCAACAATGCCCACCACGCCTGCGTGCCACCCATCGCCTGCGGCCCACACAAGCGGGGCATCCAGACCACGCGCTTCGGCTTGGGCGAGGGCAGCCTCCCGCACGGCGGCTTCAATCTCGCGGCGGTCGGTGTTCAGGCTTTCGAGGCGGGTTGCCATCGCTTGGGCCTTATGCGGATCGGTTTCGCATAACAGCCTCGCGCCGAGATCTGCCTCACCGATGCGCCCGCCCGCATTGACCCGTGGCCCAAGGACAAAGCCCAAATGATAGGCGTTTGGCGCGCGATCAAGGCGCGCCACATCGCACAGCGCCACAAGCCCCGCCCGCGCGCGCCGCGCCATAACCGTCAGACCTTGACGCACAAAGGCGCGATTTACCCCCACAAGGGGCGCCACATCCGCCACTGTGGCAAGCGCCACAAGATCCAGCATCGCCATCAGGTCGGGGCCTGTTGTGCCATGATCCTCGCGCAGGCGGCGGTTCATCTCGACCAAAACCAAGAAGACCACCGCAGCGGCGCACAGATGGCCTAAGTCGCCTGTCTCATCTTGGCGGTTTGGGTTCACCACGGCCACGCAGGTTGGTAAATCTGCACCGCCCAAATGGTGATCGAGAACAACAACATCGCAGCCCGCAGCCGCAATCGGTTCATGGGACAATGTCCCACAATCCACACAGATGATCAGATCATGTGTCGCGCCCAACTCCTGCATTGCGGGGATGTTCGGGCCATAGCCTTCGTCAATTCTATCTGGCACATAGAGGGTCGCATTGTGGCCCATTTGGCGCAGCCAATCGACCAATAGCGCAGCCGAACTGCCGCCATCGACATCATAATCTGCGAAAATTGCAATTTTTTGGCGCGCGCTCAGGGCATCCAAGATACGCGCGGCGGCCTTGTCCATATCGCGCAAATTGCGCGGGTCAGGTAGGAGGTTGCGCAAAGCAGGGGTTAAAAACGCCTTTGCCTGTTCGGGCAAAACGCCCCGCTGTGCCAACAAGATCGCTACCGCCTCGGGCAGGTCTGCCTCGCGTTTGATGGCGGCGGCATGGCGCATTACCTCAGAGGCGGGCGCGATCCATCGTTTTGGGCCGAGTGACAGGCCGACATCAAGGCAGAGAGGTTGTGCGAGATCATCATTCATCACAGGCTTTTCAGGATTTCGTCACAAGATTGCGCGCGGGCAAATTCGCCATGCAAATGCGCAACGGCGATCTGGTGGCTGGTTTCAGGGTCAATCGCAATGCTTGCGTCAGACCACGACATATTCCCGTTGCGCGCGAAGGTCGCACAGGCGTCATGTGCAAGGATAACTTCGAAACCCAAATTGGCAGCCATGCGGGCGCTGGTTGAGACGCAATGAGGCGTGGTCAGCCCCGCAATAACAACCGCCTTTATGCTGTGATTGCGAAGATATGCCTCAAGTCCCGTGCCGATAAATGCAGAATTCACGGATTTCTCAAACACAGGCTCATCGCCCGTGGGGGCAAGCGCATCCATAAAGGCAAAGCCTGCACTGCCTTTGGCAAGGGGGCTGCCCGCCTGCGCAGAGGCGTGGCGCACACGCACAACAGGCGCATGGCCTGCGCGCCATGCCGCAAGCAGCCCTGCGGCGTTTGGTTCTGCGTCCTTATTGTTGCGCTGCCCCCATATCGGCGCTTCGAAGCCTTTTTGAAAATCAATCAGGATCAGCGCCCGCGTCATTCAACGCCCCGTTGGGTCGGGTGGCGATAGCTCATTCGGCGGATCGACCCTGTTTTAGAACGCATCAAGATTGTTTCGGTGGTCAGCCATCCAGGTTCGCGCTTGATCCCCGACAGGATTGAGCCCGAGGTCACGCCTGTTGCCGCGAAGATCACATCTTCGGTCACCATTTCATCGCGTGTGTAGACGCGGTCAAAATCGCTGATGCCTGCCTTAGTGGCGCGGGCGCGTTCATCGTCATTGCGGAACACCAAGCGGCCCCACATCTGACCACCCATGCATTTCAGGGCCGCTGCAGCCAATACCCCTTCGGGCGCGCCGCCTTGGCCCATATACATATCGATCCCTGTCAGATTGGCCTCTGCCGTATGGATCACCCCTGCGACATCACCATCCGTAATCAAACGGATTGAGGCGCCTGTGCCGCGAATTTCTGCAATCATCGCCTCATGGCGGGGGCGTTCGAGAACACAAACTGTAATGTCATTTGGGCTGCATCCGCGTGCTTTGGCCAAGGCCATGACACGTTCTGCAGGGGTCATATCCAGATTAAGGACGCCCTCAGGATAGCCCGGCCCAATGGCAAGCTTATCCATGTATGTGTCAGGGGCGTGCAGCATGGAGCCACGCGGCCCCATCGCGATTACTGTCAAAGCGTTGGGCATATCCTTTGCGGTCAGGGTTGTCCCTTCTAGGGGATCAAGCGCAATATCAACCGCGGGGCCAGTTCCCGTGCCGACCTCTTCGCCGATATAGAGCATGGGGGCCTCGTCCCGCTCGCCCTCACCGATGACAACCACACCTTGGATATCAAGCAGGTTCAACTGCTCGCGCATGGCGTTGACCGCGGCTTGGTCGGCTGCCTTTTCATCGCCGCGGCCAATAAGATCTGCCGAGGCAATCGCCGCCGCTTCAGAAACACGGGCCAAGCCCAAAGAGAGCATACGATCATTGAAATCGGATTTTTGCGACATGGGCGGTATGGCCTTTCTTTCAGACGTCTTCGATGCGCAGGGCGACAGGGGGGCTCATCAGCACACCCGTCTGCGGCAGGGCGGCAAGCGCCTCTTGCAACGCGGGCTGTGCGGCTTTGTGGGTCACAATCAAAACAGGCGCGGCCTCGTCTGGGTGATCATATTGGCGCATCCGATCAATAGAAATGCCATTATCGCCCAAAACTGTGGCAATTTTTGCCAAAGCGCCTGGTTTGTCGGTCAAGGTCATGCGGATATAGTAGCAGGCCGCCGAAGCCGCTGATGCAGGTGGGGCTGCCTTGAGGGTTTTTGCAGGTTGGCCAAAGGTCGCAACCCGTATGCCGCGCGCAATGTCGCAAATATCAGACAGCACCGCGCTGGCGGTTGGGCCTTCGCCTGCACCCGCGCCCCGCAGCACGATTTGACCAACATGGTCGCCTTCGACCACCACCATATTCGTTCCGCCCTCAAGCTGCCCCAAGGGGGAGGAGGCGGGAACAAGGCAAGGGCTCATGCGCTGCTCTAGGCCACGGCCTGTCATCCGCGCCACGCCCAAAAGTTTGATCTTGAACCCCAGATCAGCCGCGCGCTTGATATCTTCGATGGTGACAGCGCCGATCCCCTCAAGGCGCATGCCGTCAAAATCAACCTTTGTGCCAAAGGCGATAGAGGACAGAAGCGCCAATTTATGACCCGCATCAATGCCGCCCACATCAAGCTGTGGATCCGCCTCCAAATAGCCAAGACCATCGGCTTCGGCAAAGGCCTCCTCATAGGTGAGGCCCGCATTTTCCATCCGCGTGAGGATGTAGTTGCAGGTTCCGTTCATCACGCCCATCACGCGGGTGATCTGGTTGCCTGCCAAACCTTCGGTCAAGGATTTGATGATTGGAATGCCACCCGCCACTGCAGCCTCAAAGCGCAGGACAAGGTTCTTATCCTCTGCCGCTTCGGCCAATTCTTGCCCATGCAAGGCCAAAAGCGCCTTATTGGCCGTAACAACATCTTTGCCTGCGGCAATCGCGGCCTCGGTCGCGGCCTTGGCAGGGCCATCCGAGCCGCCCATCAGTTCAACAAAGACATCCACATCCTCGCGCTTGGCCAGTGCCACGGGATCATCCTCCCATGCATATTTCGCCAAATTCACGCCGCGATCTTTATCACGGCTGCGGGCGCTTACGGCGGAAATGGTGACCTTGCGCCCTGTGCGGGCTTCAATGAGCGCGCCATTGTTCTGAATCATCTTGATGACACCTGTGCCAACGGTGCCAAGACCTGCGATTGCAAGACGCAAAGGGCGTTCCATGATCCCGAACCTCCAAATACCTATGCGCACTGCGCACATTCTTAAGTTGAACCCCTGTTAGCCCCTTCCAATGCAAGGTGCAACGCAGGCAGGGCAACTATTCCACACGGATTTAATTGAGTGGCGCGTTGGCCAAGGCAGCGGCGCGGCGGCGCATGTCTTCTGCGCGCTCGGACAATTCCCCAACAGTGGCCTCAGCGGTGCTTGGTGTCTCGGCGCGGGTCGGGTCACGCACCCCCTCAACTTCAAGCGCGCCAAGCGGCAAAAGCGCGGGGTAACTTGCGGTGCGCAGATCTTGGCGCGCGGTGTTCTGTGCGCTGCAAGCAGACAGCGCGAGAGGCAAGACCAGCAAAAGGGACGTGATATATCGCATGATCTTGCGATAGCGCGCCAATCGGCTTGGGTCTAGCCTTGTTTGCGTGCTCAGGCCTTTGCCATTTGGCAAATTGGTGGTTTTTGTGGTTAGAGTGACGCGGGGAACACGAAAGCGCCGATAAACTGGTCTTAGGCTTGGTGCGATTAGAAAAGGGACATTGCGCCATGGAAGACACAGCCTTGCACCCAACCGCGATCCACGAGAACCCTTATCGCGGGGCGGGTCTGCCTGATTTGCAGTGCTTTCCCAGTCAGGATGCAAGCCCCGTTCAGGCCCTATTGGAACAGTGTCCCGCTTATGCGCCCACGCCCCTTTTGGTGCGCGATGATTTGGCCAAAGCGGCAGGCACAGCTGCGTTTTTCGTCAAAGATGAGCGCGCGCGTATGGGGCTTGGAAGCTTCAAAGCCTTGGGCGCGGCCTATGTTATCGCCCGCGCTGCGCGCGCAGCTATGGAAAATGGGGCCAGTGACTATAGCACAGCCCTGACAGGCCGCGCGTTTATCGCCGCAAGTGCGGGCAATCATGGTCTGTCTGTTGCGGCAGGCGCGCGGGTCTTTGGCGCGCGTGCCATAATCTATCTGTCTGACACTGTCCCTGAGGCTTTTGCCAATCGTCTGCGCGCGCAAGGGGCGGAGCCGCGCCGTGCAGGGGCAACCTATGAGGAAAGCATGAAGGCCGCCGAGGCTGCAGCCGCGGCGGGGGAAGGCACGCTTTTGCCCGATAGCACATGGGCAGGTGAGATGACCCAAGGCTATCTCGTGATGGAGGGGTATTTGCAAATCGGGGCGGAAATGGCCGAAGCACTGGACAGCCCCCCAACCCATATTTTCTTGCAAGCAGGTGTGGGTGGCATGGCAGGGGCCTTGGCCGCCCATGCGCGCGCCACATGGGGGCAGGCCCCGCAGATTATCGTGGTCGAGCCTGACGCAGCCCCCGCCCTGCAAGATGCGATTACCGCGGGTCATGTGGTCGACAGTCACGGCCCTGTCTCAATCATGGGACGGCTTGACTGCAAAACCGCCTCGCTTGTGGCGCTTGCGGGGCTGGCGCGCGATGCGGATCAGTTTTTGACGATCTCAGATGGTCAAGCGGCCTCAGGCGTGGCGCGCCTGACCGAAGCGGGGCTTGCCTCCACGCCATCGGGTGCCGCGGGCGTGATTGCTGCGGCCTATCTTGGCTATGACTTCCCTCCCGATGCGCGGGTTCTTTGTGTGTTGAGCGAAGGGCCAGAGGATGTCTGACCTGTTCCCGCCCTCTGAATATCACCGCCGTCATAGCGCGATTCAGGCCCGCCTACAGGCCGCAGGCCTAGATGCCATTTTGCTGACCCAAGCCGCGGATATTTTCTATGTTACGGGTTTTCTCACCCGCTTTTGGGAAAGTCCCGCCCGGCCTTGGTTTGTGGTGATCCCCGCCACAGGCACCCCAATCGCCGTGATCCCCGAGATTGGGGCTTATCTCATGGGGAAATCGGTGATCTCCGATATCCGCACATGGCCCGCGCCGCGCCCCGAAGATGATGGGGTCAGCTTGTTGGCTGAGGCCTTATGTGACGTCACATCCAAAGACGGAAAGATCGGTGTGGCCATGGGCCTAGAGACGCAGCTGCGGATGCCTTTGGGGGATTTCTTTGCGCTGCAAACCCGTCTCGCCCCCCGCAGTTTTGTGGATGCGACAGATATCATGCACCGCACCCGCGAGATAAAATCAGCGCTTGAGATTGAAAAACTGCGCGCCGCCTGCGCCATGGGCAATCGTGCCTTTGCTCGCGTTGATGAAATTGCCCGTGTTGGCACGCCCTTAGACGCGGTGTTTCGGGCCTTTCAAATCCTGCTGCTCGAGGAGGGGGCCGACTGGGTGTCCTATGTCGCAGGGGGCGCGGGCGAGGGGGGCTATGGTGATGTGATCTCACCTGCCGCGCCTACACCCCTGCACAGTGGCGATATTTTGATGCTTGATACAGGCGCGGTGAAAGACGGCTATTTTTGTGACTTTGATCGCAATTTTGCCATCGGCACCCCAAGCCCTGAGGCGGCCCGCGGGCATCAGATTTTACAAGATGCGATCCATGCGGTGATGGAGGGGATCGCGCCGAATATACGCGCCTCAGACCTGCACGCGATGCTATGCCGCGAAATTACGGCGCGCGGCGGCACGCCTTGTGGTGGTCGCTTAGGGCACGGGTTGGGCGTGACGCTGACCGAATGGCCATCCCTTACACCGCACGATCAGACAATGCTGCCCGCAGGTATGGTTCTCACGCTTGAGCCATCTGTTGATCTAGGGCAGGGGCGGATACTGGTCGCCGAAGAAAATATTGTCCTGACAGAAAACGGGGCGGAGTTTTTAACAAACCCCGCCCCGCGTGACATTACAATTTTATAGGCGCTGTCAGATGCTTGGATAGATGGGGAAGCGCTGGCAGAGGGCCTTTACCTCTGCGGCAACTTTCGCCTCTACGGCGCCAT
>ENA-OUOG01004736-OUOG01004736.1-marine-metagenome-genome-assembly--contig:-NODE-4736-length-11526-cov-5.340204_pt1 | contig 11526 bp, 12 predicted proteins | sample MGYA00248635_ERZ508505 | MGnify/ENA primary metagenome ERZ508505 (study PRJEB26176, sample SAMN06267871) | marine metagenome | isolation source: Saanich Inlet, British Columbia, Canada | place: Pacific...
GAATCTGGAACGTTTAGTGCATCTCTAGAAATCAATTCTCAAGGAACTCAGTATAATAAATACCAAAGCTTAGAAGATAAAGACGAAAAGGATAGAATATTTTTTTACAAAAATAAATACGATAATATTAATAATCTAGAGATAGTCTCTATGCGTTTTAATAATAACAAAGACAATATTGTTTACACAGAAAACTTAAAATTAAAGGCTTCTAAATATGGTTCAAGAGCAGGAAACAGAATTCTATTAATACCAAATGTGTTTAATAAAAATACATACATTCCACCACGATATCAAGAAAGAACCTTGCCTTTTGAGATAGATAGAGGTTTTGTAGATGAAGATGAATATATTTTCACTCTCTCTAATACTTTAACTGTTGAAGCCTTGTTTGATGCAGTTTCATTAACCAGTAAGTTTGGAGAGTACAATGCTAAAATTGAAAAATTAACAGATAATCAGTTAAAGTATACACGAAAATTAACTTTAAATAAAGGTATATATTCAAAGGAAGATTATAAGGCTTTTCGGAAATTTTACAGCAACATAGTAAAGCACGATAAGTCTAAAATAGCATTAAAAAAATAATTTAAAAAAATATGGCATCAATTTTTGGTCATGGATTAGTTGGTTTTACATTAGTCAAAATCGCTAAAGGGAAAACCAATAAATTACTGCTATTCTTAGCTATTGGCTCTGCTTTAGTCCCAGATTTAGATGTTATAACATTTGGTAAAATACCATATTCACATCCTTTTGGACATCGTGGTTTTACTCATTCAATAGTTTTTGCTCTGCTTTGGGCAACAGTTTTGTCGTTCATTTTTACAAAAACAAAAAAGAAACTTTTCTTTATAGTTATCTTTCTTTCTACGCTCTCTCATGGTGTTTTAGATGCTATAACAACAGGAGGAAGAGGTGTTGGTTTTTTTATTCCGTTTAATAATGAACGGTTTTTCTTTCCGTGGAAAGTTATAAAAGTATCACCAATTGGAATTAGCGAATTCTTTTCGAGTTGGGGAATGCAAGTTATTTTAAACGAATTAAAATATATTGGTATTCCATGCCTAATAGTTTTATTATTTTTGCACTATAAAAACAAAGACAATGGACATTAAAAACGCACAACAAGAAGTAGATAATTGGATTAAAAACCATGGTGTTCGTTATTTTAATGAGCTCACCAATATGGCACAACTTACAGAAGAAGTTGGAGAGGTTGCTAGAATTATTGCAAGACGCTATGGAGAGCAGAGTGAAAAAGAAAGTGATAAAAATAAAGATTTAGGCGAAGAATTAGCAGATGTAATGTTTGTTGTTTTATGTCTTGCAAACCAAACAGGAATAGATTTGCAGGAGGCTTTCGATAAAAAGCTAGATATAAAAACGAAGCGTGATCACGATAGACACCACAATAACCAGAAGCTAAAATAAACTTCCAATTCTTCAAAGTATTCAAATTATAACATGAATTTAAAACTCAAACAGTCTGATATAAAACAACAGTCTTCAATCCAAATTACAGGCTCTAAAAGCGAGTCTAATAGATTGTTATTACTTCAAGCATTATATCCAGAGATAAAAATTGAAAACGTCTCTAATAGCGACGATTCTCAATTAATGACAAAAGCCTTAGCTTCCACAGAAGAAGAAATAGACATTCATCACGCAGGAACAGCCATGCGCTTTTTAACAGCCTATTTTGCTACTCAAAAAGATAGAGAAACCATACTTACAGGTTCTAAACGCATGAAAGAAAGACCAATTAAAATTTTGGTCGATGCCTTAAATCAATTAGGCGCTAATATTTCATATCAAGAAAAAGAAGGCTATCCACCACTTTTAATACACGGTAAAGTACTCAATAAAAATAAGGTGACTTTAAAGGCAAATGTTAGTAGCCAATACATTTCGGCGATATTATTAATTGCGTCTAAACTCGAAAATGGTATTGTACTTACTTTAAATGGAAAGATAACATCTGTGCCTTATATTAATATGACTTTAGATTTGTTAAAACGTATTGGTGTAGCCTCAACATTTATAGATAACACCATAACGGTTAGTCCAAAAAGAGAAGCTATAAAAAACACGTTGTTAACTGTGGAATCCGATTGGTCATCTGCCTCATATTATTACAGTATTGTTGCACTTTCTAAAATAGGAACTACTATAGAATTGTCATCATACACTAAAAATAGTTTACAAGGCGACTCTGCTCTAACAGAATTATATAAAAGTTTTGGTGTTAAAACAACCTATAAAGAACAATCTATTGTTATTGAAAAAATAAAAACAATTAGCCAAGAGACTAGTATTGATTTCGATTTGGCAAATGAACCAGATATTGCGCAAACCATCGCAGTAACAGCTTTTGCTTTAGGTTTAAAATCTAATTTAACAGGATTACACACCCTTAAAATCAAAGAGACCGATAGATTAGAAGTGTTAAAAACAGAAATTGAAAAATTAGGTGGGCAAATAAAAATCACAAATGAGAGTCTTCATCTTTCAGCTTCAAAAAAAATAAAAAAACATATGGTAATCGCAACCTACAACGACCATAGAATGGCCATGGCTTTCACACCTTTAGCCTTAAAAGTGCCAGTAGAAATTGAAGATTATACTGTGGTTTCAAAATCGTATCCAACGTTTTGGAAAGACATAAATAGCTTAGGAATAGAAATTAATAAATAATAATCACTCATTTACTTGACAACGCCTATCTTGAGATTGTATATTTGCAACTTTCTAAACCTAAACACGTCAAGCATGAAAATGAAATTATCACACTTTAACTTCGAATTACCCGAGGAGTTATTGGCAGAATATCCATCGGAAAATAGAGACGAAGCACGTTTAATGGTTTTAAATCGTAAAGAGCAAACCATAGAACATAAACAATTTAAAGATATTATAGATTATTTTGATGAGGACGATGTCATGATTCTTAATGATACAAAAGTTTTTCCAGCTCGCCTTTTCGGAAACAAAGAAAAAACAGGAGCCAGAATAGAAGTCTTTTTATTACGCGAATTAAACGAAGAACAACGTCTTTGGGATGTACTTGTAGATCCAGCTCGTAAAATAAGAATAGGAAATAAATTATACTTTGGTGACGACGAAAGTTTAGTTGCAGAGGTTATAGATAATACAACTTCAAGAGGAAGAACACTACGTTTCCTTTACGATGGTTCTTATACAGAGTTCCGTAAAAAATTAACCTCGTTAGGGCAAACACCATTACCTAAATATATTAAAAGAGAAGTAGAACCAGAAGACGAGGAGCGTTATCAAACTATTTTTGCAGAAAAGGAAGGTGCTGTAGCAGCTCCAACTGCAGGAATGCATTTTTCTAAACACTTATTAAAGCGTTTAGAAATTAAAGGAGTAGACTTTGCTAAGGTAACATTACACGTAGGTTTAGGCACCTTTAACTCTGTTGAGGTAGAAGATTTATCTAAACATAAAATGGATAGTGAAGAAGTGCAAATAGGCTCAGAAACAGTAGAGAAAATAAATAAAGCGTTAAAAAATAGACGTCGTATTTGTGCAGTAGGTACAACAGCTATGCGAGCAGTAGAAAGTTCTGTATCTTCAAACCAAACCTTAAATGAAATAGATGGTTGGACTAACAAATTTATTTTTCCTCCATACGATTTTAGTATTGCAAACAGTATGATTACAAATTTTCATACACCAAAATCAACATTAATGATGATGGCTTCTGCTTTTGCAGGACACGATTTTATTAAAAAAGCATATGCCGAAGCGATAAAAGAAAAGTATAAATTCTACAGTTATGGAGACGCAATGTTAATTATCTAATTATCAATAACATACAAAAAAAATAAAACCTCTTTTCGCTCTAAGTTAAAAGAGGTTTTTTTATGGCGTTACCTACTTTTGCTCTTTTAAAGCAAAAGCAGGTCAGGCTCTCGGCAGTCGCTCTCTGCGAGGAGCTTCAACAAGTGCCTCCATCCTTAACGCTGGCTTACCATTAGCTTTTTTAGTAAAAAACAAAAAGTGTTAAGCAAACATCAATAATTAATTACCTTTGTGCTAACACTATGGAAATAAAGAAAAAAGACATTCGAGCATTAACCAAAGAACAACTTCGAGAGTTCTTTGTAAAAGAAGGAGATAAAGCCTTTCGTGGCAACCAAGTGTACGAATGGTTGTGGAGTAAAGGTGCACATACTTTCGAGGATATGACAAATATTTCTAAAGAAACCCGCCAAATGCTAGAAGACAACTTCGTTATTAACCATATTGAGGTAGATACAATGCAACGTAGTAGTGATGGTACAGTAAAAAATGCTGTAAAGTTACACGATGGCTTAATAGTAGAATCTGTACTTATCCCAACCGAAACCAGAACGACAGCCTGTGTGTCTAGTCAAGTTGGCTGTAGTTTAGATTGTAAATTTTGTGCAACATCACGTTTAAAGCGTATGCGTAATTTAAATCCAGATGAGATTTACGACCAAGTAGTTGCCATAGACAGAGAGAGTAGATTATACTTTAATAGACCACTAAGTAATATTGTGTTTATGGGAATGGGAGAACCACTCATGAACTATAATAATGTTATAAAAGCCATAGATAAAATTACATCTCCAGAAGGTTTAGGAATGTCTCCAAAACGAATAGTAGTTTCAACATCTGGTGTTCCAAAAATGATTAAAAAAATGGCAGACGATGCCGTAAAGTTTAATCTTGCAGTATCCTTACACTCTGCAATAGACGAAGTAAGAACAAGTATAATGCCTTTTAACGAAACGTTTCCACTTAAAGATTTAAAAGAAGCTTTAGAATATTGGTATAAAAAAACAGAGCGTAAAATTACTTACGAATATGTAGTTTGGGATGGCATAAATGATAGTATGAAAGATATTGAGGCTTTAGTGAAGTTCTGTAAATATGTGCCTTGTAAGGTAAATATTATAGAATATAATCCAATAGATGATGGCGAGTTTCAACAAGCATCAAATACTGCAATAGACCATTATATTCAAGAATTAGAACGCAATCGTATTGTTGTAAATGTGCGTAGAAGTAGAGGGAAAGATATTGATGCGGCTTGCGGGCAACTGGCTAATAAAACATAATTGTACTATTCTAAGTAAAGTAATATAAAAGCCTCATTTTATTTATAAAAATGAGGCTTTAAAATTTTAAAATAAGTTTGAGAAACTTATTTTTTCACAAATTTAATTGCTTCAGTTCTTCCATCAACACTAACTTTAGCTATGTAAATACCATCTGTTAAATTTGATAGGTTTATAGTTTCATTAGTTTCTGATAGTTTATTGTTTAATACTTGTTGTCCTAAAATACTATAGATTTCTACATTAGTAAATGGTAAACTAGAAGACTTAAAAGTTAAATCATTAGTATTTACATTATAAAAATGAGAGATTGAATTGTTAGATTCAAATTCTTCAGTAGATAATGAAGGGTCCATTTCTGTAGTAAATGTATAAGTAGCACTTGTAACTGTTCCAAGACAGTTTGTAGATGTCACAGTCCAGGTAAAAGTGGTATTGTATGTAAAACTAGTTGATTGAACATCTTGAGGATTTGATGCGCCAGAAAGAGTACCAATTCCTGGGTAATTAATATCATAAGATGTAGCTTCTCCATTATCTGTCCAAGCAAATCCAAGGATAGCTGGAGTAGCACCAGAATTATCAATAGGGATATCAACAGCTCCATCTGCAGGATAAGTTGCTACTGCAGCGTCTGGAGCAGCACCAGCTGTACAACTACAAGAAGCACTTGTACATTGTATTGTTGTTAGTGTATCATCACTTGCTTGCGTAGTACAAGCTGCATCTAAATGCCAAAAAATAAGAATATCTGGTGTAGTTGCTACAAACGATACAGTTGAAGCTCCATGAGTTATTACTGCTCCAATAGATATTCCTGGAGGAGGAGTTGTTTCTGTAACTGTTATATAAATACTGGTAGTGTTTGTTCCAGTAACAGTATAAGTATTACCTATAACTAAATTTTCTATAACAGAATATTCTGCGTTTGGCCAATTGTCTGCCGCTATTTGTTCAGCGGTACCATCATTTGCCATAGTAACACCACCATAATTCCCTCCTGTGAAACTTGTACATTGGCTATAAGACCATGATGTAATTGATAAACATAATAGTAATAAAAAAGTAATTTTTTTCATAATTTTTAAATTTTAGTGTTAAAAAAAATAAAAATACAGTTTTTTTTATTTTCAGTATTACAAAATAACTTAATAGATTAGTTTTTAGGAAGTCAGGCTTTAAATTATATAGAATTTAGATTGTTTTAATTTCGAGTTTTTCAGCAAAATAATCACAAAAATCTTTCATAGTTGCTGTCATTTTATCATCTTGAGTAGCACGATTAAATGTATTACTCATGGCCACTAAGGTTTGATGAAAAAACACTTTCATTTCATCTACAGGCATATCTTTTGTCCATAAATCTATACGTAAAGATTCTTGTGCTTTACTATCCCAAACTGAGAGCATCATTGCCTTAGCTTCAGCATTTGTAATACCACCATCTTGTGCGGTCCAGTTTAGTTTTTCTGGAACACGGTTTTCGTCCAGTGCTACGTTTAGTGTGATTTTAGAGTTTAATTTTGCCATTATTTTCTTGGTTTATATTTTGCATTATCAAATATTTCTTCGGTACTTTTGGTAAGCATTTGTTTAAAAGAAATAGTATTATTTTTCATGTAATCGCGCACTATTTGCCAGCCAATATATTTTCCAATTTCTCCTGGAGACTCGCTGTCTATCTGTTCTAAGTAAAATTTAGAAAAAGGTGCAGGATTAATAAAACGGCTAGGTAGTTTTGTGTCTGTATTAAATAACAATTCTTTATCTACAAAATAGCGCCAAATATACTCTTCGTTGGCTTTAGCCCAATTATATTCGGCTTCTGTATAATTTAATTTTTCTGCATCTGTTTTAAACGGAATGACTTTGTCTTTAAAATACAACAGTTTGCCTTCGAATATTAAATCGTCTAAAAATGTTTTTCTGCGTTGATTAAAAGTATAGTGTTTAGCATAATTTGTAGCTAAATCTACAACTAGGTGTTTAGGTTCTAGATCTTCTGCAATGTATTCTTGAATACCATCGTAAAAAAAATGGTCTTTGCCAAGGTAATTTGCTAATGGTAAAACAACTATAGTGTCTGTTACAATTACTTTATTTCTATAGTCTACATCTGTTGCAACAGTAATGACTCTTGGTGTTTTAAATTCTGGAAAATAATATTTTAAATGTTTAAATAAAGATTCTATTTCTACTGTTTCTTTTTTTAAATTTTCAAATTTTTTAATGGTTTCGTTTTGTAATTCTTGTTGTAAAGTGTCTTTTAATTTGTTTAGCCAAAAAGCATCATCGTAACTTTTTGCAAATAAAAACGGATAGGCTTCCTTAAGTTGAGGTAAGGTATTAGGTGTTACTTCTGCGAAAGCTTTATCAAAACGTTCAACTGTAAAATCAATACTAATTTTAGAGATTTCAGCTTCGATTTTGTCCTCTTTTTCACAAGAAAAAAGTGTTAAAGAAGCCAGTAAAAGAAAATAAATAGGTTTCAAAAGGCTTTTCATTTTTATTCCTAAAGTGTTTACTTTATTTTTGTTAGGCAAAGGTACTATTCTTTGTTTTAAATACTTCAAAAAATGCAAACAGAAAAAGTAGTTAATCATATTGTTAATTGGTTAAAAGACTATGCTACTAACGCAAGAGTTAATGGATTTGTTGTAGGAATTTCTGGTGGAATAGATTCTGCAGTTACTTCTACTTTGTGTGCAAAAACAGGATTAGAGGTTTTGTGCATAGAAATGCCAATACATCAAGCTGCTAGTCATGTGTCTAGAGCAGAAGAGCACATTAAGCAATTAAAATCTCGTTTTCCAAATGTTAGCGATACACGTACAGACTTAACACCTGTTTTTGAGGAGTTTAAAACCGAAGTGTCTCTAGAAGGCAAACAAGAAGTTGTTGATATGGCTTTAGCAAATACTAGAGCGCGATTAAGGATGGCCACTTTATACTATCATGCTGGTTTATTAGGGTTGTTAGTTGCTGGAACAGGAAATAAAGTTGAAGATTTTGGCGTAGGTTTTTACACCAAATATGGAGATGGAGGTGTAGATTTGAGTCCGATTGCTGATTTGCTTAAAAGCGAAGTCTATGCTATTGGTGAGTTTTTAAAAGTGCCAAGTTCAATAATGAAAGCTGCACCAAGCGACGGACTTTTTGGTGAAGCCAGAAGTGATGAAGACCAAATAGGAGCATCTTACCCAGAATTAGAATGGGCTATGCTAGAGAGTGAAAAAGGTAGTACAGCAAATGATTTTAGTGGAAGAAAAAAGGAAGTGTTTACTATTTTTAAACGCTATAACACTGCTAACAGACATAAGATGATACCAATTCCTGTTTGTGAAATTCCTAAAGAAATAATGTAATTTGTTATGGCTAAAAAATATTCGTCTAAAATATCTTATGGATTGTTGGTTGTATTATTTATTGTTTTTTTTAGTCCAATAATTATAAACCTAATTATTGATGGAGTTTATAAAGCATTAGTCTTACTCTTATTATTTTTAATTATAGTTTATGTATTTATATTACATATGTTTTTTAAAACAGAATATTTAATTGAAGAAAGCCAACTACAAGTAAGATGTGGCTTCTTTACTTACAAACCAATTAATATTCTAGATATAAAAGAAATTTCAAAATCAACTAATATTATTTCATCACCAGCAGCTTCATTTGATCGCATTGAAATTAAATATGGAAAATTTGAAGAGTTAATAATTTCACCAAAAAATAAAATTCAATTTGCTAAAGATTTGATGTTTATTAATCCAAATATTAAAAATAATTTGGCTTAATTAGTTCTTAGTCATTTTAAAGTACACGATTTAACTTTCTTGATAACAACATTTTTAAACCAGAATAATCTTTTACTTCTTCTAAAATACTTCTATTAACTTCGTTTTTGTTTTCTATAGTTTTTTGTTGAAAACCAATTACTTTTTTGTCTATTAAATGGCAACGTAAACTTAAAATGGTTTCGCTTACTAATTGTGCAATACTTTCTTTTTTAGACTTTGGGAAAATGTTTTTTCGTTCCCAATCAGACAATTCGTAACGTTCATCTTCCATTAAAATATTAGTAATCTCACTACTAATTTCTTGATTTTCGTTATTAATAAATTGTTCTGATGAAAAATCTGGATTCTGATTTAAAGTTTCTATTATCTTGTAATATAAAGTTTTAAACTGTTCGTTAGAGAATTCCATTTCATCATCTTGCAAATCTAAAAACACTTTTTCAAATACTTTGGCTTGTTGTATTACTGGTTCTAAAATAAGAACACCTTTTTCATTTTCTTTAAGAACGAGGTCTTCAAAATCTTCAGTTTTGTTTCCATATAGCAATAAAATTTCTATAATTTTTCGTTCTAAAACATATTGTACATCAATTTTTGTTATAGGCGTTTGGTGTTTAATAACTTCAAAGGCTTGTTGTGGTTTTTGTTGTTGTTTGGCTTGATCGTTTGCTTCTTTTTGTGTGAGTTGTGCTAGCGTGCTAAAAAGTACGTCTTCGCTAATATCCATAATTCTAGAACATTCTTGTATATAAACTTCGCGTTTAATACGATCTGGAATTTTAGCGATACTGTTAATAATATCTCTAATGGTCTCCGCTTTTTTTATTGGGTCGTTTTGTGACTCTTCAAATAAAACCGATGCTTTAAATTGAATAAAATCTTTAGCATTTTCATTTAGGTAATGCTTTAATTCTTCTAGTGTATTTGTTTTTGCAAAACTATCTGGATCTTCACCTTCTGGAAAGCTACAAACCTTAACATTCATGCCTTGCTCAAGAATAAGATCGATACCTCTTAAAGAGGCTCTCATTCCAGCTGCATCTCCATCAAAAAGTACAGTAATGTTTTTTGTTAATCTGTTTATTAATCGAATTTGATCACTAGTTAAAGCGGTTCCAGAAGAAGACACAACATTGGTAACACCAGTTTGATGAAACTGTATCACATCAGTATATCCTTCAACTAAATAACAATTGTCTTCTTTTGCAATACTTTGTTTTGCATGGTAAATACCATATAACACTTTACTCTTGTGGTAAATATCACTTTCTGGTGAGTTTAAATATTTTGCTGCTTTTTTATCATTGGTTAATATACGTCCACCAAAGCCTAAAACACGACCACTCATACTTTGTATTGGGAACATAACGCGACCTTTAAACCTATCAAACTGTTTATCGCCTTTGTCTATAGTTAAGCCAGTTTCTGCTAAAAATTCTAGCTTGTAACCTTTTTTTAAAGCCTCGTCTGTAAAACCACTCCAAGCCTCTGTACAGTAACCTAAGTCGAATTTTTTGATAGTTTCGTCTGTAAAACCACGTTCTTTAAAATAGCTTAAACCTATGGCTTTACCTTTGTCTGTTTTATGTAAAATATGCTTAAAATAGGTGTTTGCATATTCACTAACTAAATATAGACTTTCGCGTCTGTCTTGTGCCTCTTTTTCTTCGTTAGACTTTTCGGTTTCTTCAATCTCGATATTGTATTTTTTAGCGAGGTATTTTATAGCTTCAGGATAGGTAAAATGTTCGTGTTCCATTAAAAAAGCTACTACGTTTCCACCTTTTCCACTAGAAAAATCTTTCCATATTTGTTTTACTGGTGAGACCATAAAACTTGGTGAACGCTCTTCGCTAAACGGACTTAACCCTTTATAGTTACTACCTGCTTTTTTTAACTGCACAAAATCGCCAATCACCTCCTCTAATCGAGCAGTTTCGTATACTTGGTCTATGGTAGATTTTGAAATCAATTACTTTGAAGTTTTAAGCTTTTGCAGAATAACGGTGTAAATGTAATATAATTAGAATGCTTTTGAAAGTTTACAGATTGTTTAAATAAGTCTGTTTTGAAAAAAATCCGTTTCATATAATTATGAAACGGATTTTTTAATTAAAGAAACTAACACAAATTTTTTAATCTAAGTCTACTCTTAATCCAAGCGATATATTATTTTGCTTTATAGCTTGAGGCTTTTTAAGGGTCTTGTTATTAGTTTGTTTTTTTATTTCTGTCTCTTCAGTTTTAGTAACAACGTCTTGTTTTATAGCTTCAAGAATTTGTTTTGGAGCTTTAATTGTTAGTGTATCTATTTCTGTGTTGTCTTCAACAAGTATAGTGTTTGTGTTAGAGTTTGTTTTGGTGCTAAAAAAGACAGTGTATACCAATAATACACCTACAATGCTTGCTGCAACTGTAAGCCAAAAGAAACCTAGTTTAGTGTTCTTTTTTTCATGGTTGTCTAAACGTTGGGATAATGTGTTCCATGATTTTGCTGAAGGCTGGAGAGTCCTTTTCTCGAGCTTGTCTTTCATGTCTTCTTCAAATTTAATTGGTGCCATAACTCGATGTGTTTAATGTTTTTAGGTTTTGTTGAGGCTTTTTCCGTGTTTTAA
>ENA-OUOG01004739-OUOG01004739.1-marine-metagenome-genome-assembly--contig:-NODE-4739-length-11517-cov-11.442657_pt1 | contig 11517 bp, 9 predicted proteins | sample MGYA00248635_ERZ508505 | MGnify/ENA primary metagenome ERZ508505 (study PRJEB26176, sample SAMN06267871) | marine metagenome | isolation source: Saanich Inlet, British Columbia, Canada | place: Pacific...
GAGGCTAAAACCGAGGTCAAAAGACCAGAGAGAGTTGCATGATTGGATGTTTTCATTTTTCAAAAATAAAAAAACCGATACACTGAAACAGTATAACGGTTATATAATTATAAGTTGCTCCCCCTATTGACGAAAGCTGCAGCTCAACTAAGCCATGGAAAGAAAATGTTTTATTCTGTGGATAATTCAATCTTCTAACAGCAAGACTTATTTTCTTGAATCGGAGGGCACGGAATAGTTCCATATGAACAAAACACACAACAATCACCCTCTTTTGGTTTTAATACTTCTTTACAATTTTCACAGTCGTAGAAGAACTGACAGGCCGTTGTTGGCATTTCTTCTTCTTTTTGATGACCACAGTTTGGGCAAGTAAGAATAGATTTTAAGATTACTTTCACTATTCTATGATTTTATATCCTGTTTTTCGAATAGCGGTAGCTATTTCATCAGGTGTAACCTTACCCTTGTTATACTTCACTGTAGTACTTGATGTTTCGTAGTTGGCATCTACTTCCAAAATACCTTCCAATTGATTGACTTCGTGTTCGATATGGGCCTCGCAACCTGCACAGGTCATACCTTGGATGGAATAGTTCAACTTACCTATATCACTTTCAGATACGTAAATGACCTGTTTTTCAACGTTTGTATCCGGATAGAACAAATGCGAGTAATAAGGAAACGCCAACATCACACCTGCAAAAAGGGTTACCAAAAACAAAAATGTTTTTGAATGGATGAATTTTGGTTTCTTATCATTACATATGCAATCCATACTTTGAGAGAGGGGTTTTAATTTTTGATACCAGGCAAAACTGAGGATTAAGAGAGTCAATCCGATTAACAATGGCCTATACGGCTCTATCCAAGCAAAGGTGGATGAAATACCCACAACCCCAGAAGTCAATGATAAAACAGGGTTAATACAACACATAGAGGCTAAAACCGAGGTCAAAAGACCAGAGAGAGTTGCATGATTGGATGTTTTCATTTTTCAAAAATAAAAAAACCGCTACACTATAACAGTATAACGGTTTTATCATTATAAGTTGCTCCTCCTATTGACAAAAGTTGCAGCACAACTTCTTCTATTGGTGACCTAAGTTTTACTTGCCGTTCTGAATAGGTTCAGTATTTGGCATTAGTTTATTAAGGATGAAATAAACCGGGCAGAATTTTGTCATTGGACTTATAAGTTGAAGTCCGCCAACTGCTACCGCGATCCACACAAAGTTCAAGTTGGATGTGTATAGCGTTAAGCCTGCACTAATTAAATACAAGACACCTACAATAGCATCGTGTGCTCTTACTTTAGAAACATTTTTTCCCAATCAAAGACAATTAGTCCAATACGGATATCACGATCACCCTCAAGAAATCATGTGCAGAGCCATGGCAACTGAGCTAACCAAAAGGTACCTGCGGCAAAGAAAATAATACTCTCTATTCTCAAAAGGAACCCTATCCAACACTATATCTGCCGATCAAAATAGTTATCGTCCAATCTATAATTTTTTGATCGGCAGGCTATTGTGTGCTGATTTGATCTAATATCCTATTGATTGTTTTCTAACCAATTAAGTACATCTTTTTTACGACAACTTTGAGATTCATTCCAAATCATAAACAAACTTTAAATACAATTATTTTGTAGTTTTGAACTCGTATGCAACGAATTGGTCTTCAGATATTTTCATGGGCGATGAGCCTACTCGTCCTTGTTTCTACGGTCTCTTGGACGGTAGATCAGCATATCTGCATGGGTCGTGTAGTGAGCACAGCAGTCTTCTCTGAAGCCGCCGGTTGTGGTATGGCAATGAGTGAAGACAATAAGTGTTGTGACCATAAAACCGATACGCTAAAAGGCCAGGATGACCTCAAGCACAGCGAGGTAATTATTGACTTCGCTCCTGTAGCGATAGTGGTTGATCCTTTCGTTTTATCCATTGTTAAACCTACTGAGATTACCGCTGAGGTACCCTCAATTTTTAGATCCAATCCTCCTGACCCTCCCGAGCGATTGCACCTGATGTTTCAGGTGTTTTTAATTTGATTGATAGGTATTACTGAGCTCTAGGCTAATTGCGCTAGAGTAATACATGTATTATCCTATTAAATCAATGAATTATGCTCAACAAAAGCATTAAATTTTTTCTTCAAAATCAATTATTTGCCTACCTGCTTTTTGCCGTTTTGGTCATCTTGGGGGCAAGAGTTATCCCTTTTCCTTCCTCGAATTCTTGGATAGGAGCCGATTCGGTTGCTATTGACGCTATTCCCGATTTGGGAGAGAATCAACAGATTGTCTTTACTAAATGGGATGGACGCTCCCCAAGAGACATCGAAGATCAGATTACCTATCCGCTCACTTCTTCTTTGTTAGGAATACCGGGGGTGAAAACCATCCGAAGTTCTTCGATGCTTGGCTTTTCAAGTATCTACATCATTTTCGAAGAGGATATTGATTTCTACTGGAGTCGTAGTCGTATTCTAGAAAAACTAAACGCCTTACCAAGTGGTTTATTACCCGAAGGTGTTTCACCGGCGCTTGGACCAGATGCTACGGCACTTGGCCAGGTTTTTTGGTATACCCTTGAGGGTCGAGATTCAGAAGGTAATGCCACTGGCGGATGGAGCCTCGACGAACTTAGAAGCACCCAAGATTACTATGTAAAATACGCCTTGGCATCTTCAGGAGGTGTATCAGAGGTGGCCTCTATCGGAGGTTTTGTAAGAGAGTATCAGATCGATGTTGACCCGGAGCGTTTGAAGGTTTATGGAATCGATCTAGAACAAGTGGTTTCGGCTGTTAAGCAAAGTAACAGAGATGTAGGGGCTCAAACCCTTGAGATTAATAAAGTCGAATACTTAGTTAGAGGTCTAGGTTACCTAAAGTCGATTGATGACCTGAAAAAGGTAACTATTACTAGTTCTGACTTTAAATCGATTCCTCTCAGTGAAGTGGCTCGAGTAAGTTTGGGGCCGGCCGAACGTAGAGGGATGCTTGATAAGGCAGGAGCAGAGGCTGTAGGGGGTGTTGTTGTGGCGCGCTATGGATCGAATCCGCTCGAGGTGATTGATCAGGTGAAAGAAAAGATTGAGGAGTTGCAAAAGGGGCTTCCGTCCAAAGTATTAGCTGACGATACAGAATCAAAGGTCACTTTAGTACCCTTTTACGACCGAAGCGAACTGATTTATGAAACCCTTGATACGCTTAACCTAGCGCTTATACTTGAGATTCTAATTACCATGCTTATTGTCATTGTCATGGTATACAACTTAAGAGCCTCCTTACTTATTTCAGGCTTGTTGCCTGTTGCTATTCTATCAGTATTTATTGCCATGAAATATTTTGGGGTAGATGCGAATATTGTTGCTCTTTCTGGTATAGCGATTGCGATTGGTACCATGGTGGATCTAGGGGTAATACTTACCGAGAACATACTAAATCATTTAAAGAATAAAGAGGGGCCTGTGGTTGAGGTCGTTTATGAGGCGACCACTGAAGTGTCGGGAGCAATTATAACTGCAGTGTTTACGACGATCATCAGTTTTATCCCGGTGTTTACACTAACTGGTGCTGAAGGAAAATTATTTAGTCCCCTGGCTTTTACCAAGACCTTTGCGCTTCTTGCTGCAATTGTGGTAACGCTTTATTTGATACCGACCTTCGCAGTTTTGGTGTTCAAAAAACCAAAAAGTGGTCGTCTGACTAAAATCATTTTAAACACCCTACTGATCGCATTAGGTGTAAGTGGTCTTATCGGTGGATTTACCCTTTCCTTAATACTCCTAGTCTTCGGCGTATTGGGTATTGTTCATCTTTTAAATAAACTAGACAAGGATACTTACACCAAGTTCAGTTTAGGATTTAGCGTCATTACGCTGATTACTTTATTGGCTCAATACTGGAGGCCTCTTGGTTTTGATCGAAGTCTTTTAAGTAATCTGTTATTCGTGAGCATGATTTGCGGAGGTCTCCTTGGCGGTTTCTACCTCTTTAGAAGCTACTATACGCGTATTCTTCGGTGGGCCCTTGCGCACAAGGCTTATTTCTTGAGCCTTCCGCTAGCTATTCTTGTAGCAGGTTACGCGATCATGCGATCTACACCCGAAGAATTCATGCCTTCGCTTAATGAAGGCTCGTTCTTACTCATGCCCACTTCGATGCCTCATACCGGGGTGTCAGAGAATCGAACCATTTTGCAAAATTTAGATAAGGCGGTTGCTCAAATCCCAGAGGTGGAAACCGTAGTGGGTAAGTCGGGAAGAATCGAATCTGCGCTTGACCCTGCACCTCTTTCGATGTTTGAAAATGTGATTATCTATTACCCAGAATACGAATTACGTGAGGGTAAGCCAGCCAAGTTTAAGGTAGATGAATCGGGTCGATTTATTCTTTCGACAGGGGACTTTATTGCGAACCCAAATCTAACTTCAGGTACACAAGAAATGTCGCGATTTGATCACCGATTGTTGATTGAAGACTCTGAAGGTGAGTACTTCAGAAACTGGAGACCGATTATTCAATCTCGCGATGATATTTGGGATGAAATTGTGCGTGTCACCGAGCTGCCTGGGGTAACGTCTGCGCCTAAGCTTCAACCCATCGAAACACGACTAGTGATGTTGCAGTCGGGTATGCGCGCTCCGATGGGAGTGAAGGTGAAAGGCCAAGATTTAAGTACCATCGAATCGTTCGGATTAGAATTAGAATCACTCTTAAAACAGTCTACAGGAGTTAAACCCTCTTCAGTATTTGCTGATCGAATTGTGGGCAAACCTTATTTCCTTATCGACATCGATCGCGATGCTTTGCTGCGCTACGGGGTGTCGGTAGATCAAGTTCAAAAGGTGATTCAAGTGGCTTTGGGAGGTATGCCAATCACCCAAACTGTTGAAGGCCGTGAACGCTATACGGTGAGGGTTCGATATCCGAGAGAACTTAGAAACACTCCAGCTACGATTGCTAATACCTACGTTACCGTCGCTAAGGGGGTGCAAGTTCCCTTGTCAGCATTGGCATCGATTCGTTATGAAAAAGGTCCTCAATCGATTAAAAGTGAAGATACCTTTTTAGTGGGTTATGTGCTTTTTGATAAGAGTGCCGGATATTCAGAAGTCGAAGTCGTCGAAAATGCTCAAGAGCTTATTGAAAACCACATTACTTCAGGTGATCTGGTGGTTCCTCAAGGGATTAGTTTCGAGTTTACCGGTACCTATGAGAATCAGCTAAGAGCAGAACGAACCCTTTCGATTGTGGTGCCTCTTGTCTTGTTGATCATTCTAGTAATTCTCTATTTACAATTTAAATCGATGAGTACTACACTGATGGTGTTCTCAGGGATTGCAGTAGCCTTTGCAGGTGGATTTATCATGATCTGGCTCTATGGACAACCCTGGTTTTTAGATTTATCTTTCTTTGGGGTGAATCTGAGGGAGTTGTTTCAGATACATCCGATCTATTTAAGTGTTGCCGTATGGGTGGGCTTTATCGCCTTATTCGGAATTGCAACGGACGATGGCGTTCTTATGGCTACCTATCTCGACCAATCCTTTAATGCGGCAACGGTTAAGTCGGTTGATGAAATTAGAGATTTGGTAGTCAGTGCAGGCGAGCGACGAATTCGGCCCTGCCTGATGACTACAGCGACTACACTACTCGCTTTACTCCCCATCCTGACCAGCACCGGAAAAGGGAGCGATATTATGATTCCTATGGCGATTCCAAGTTTTGGAGGTATGGCAATTGCCCTGATTACACTATTTGTGGTGCCTGTACTTTACAGTTTTAAGAAAGAATGGCAATTAAAAATGACGTCTGATGAGAAATAAAATGAGATATCTTTTTATCGTATGGATAGTATCGGCAAGTTCTTTCGGACAAAGCCTGCAAGATTATATTCAAATCGCTGAAGAAAACCATCCGCAAATTCAGGCCATACTATTAGCCAATGATATTGCCAATGAAAAGGTCAACCAATCGCGCAGTTTGGCGAATACCGAGCTAAGTCTCGGATACTTTATCAGCGAACCAGAAACACGCACGGGCCCTCAGCAGTCAAGAGTGGCAATAGGGCAAATGATTCCTTGGTTCGGTACTTTATCGGCTCGAGAAACCTATGCTAAGTCTTTGGCAGAAAACTCCTTCATTGAACTAAGTATTGCCAAGCGAAAACTAAGTTTGTCAGTAGCTCAATCTTATTATGAGCTCTACCGTTTAAATAAGAGTTTAGATTTGGTACTTCAAATTCTGGATTGGCTTGAATTAAGAAGAGCGCAATTGCTAGGCTCTTTAACGGCAGGTGAATCGGCACTAAGCGAGTTACTCGAATTAGACATTTTCGAGAATACTCTGAAACAACGTGAGGGGAGTCTGACTTTCGGATTGAAAGCTGCACAACAGAAGTTCAATAACTTGGTAGGTCAGGCTTTAGAAACTTCAATCGAGCTGCCTGTAGACTTGTTACTTGCTGAGGTCATTTTACCTGAAATGCCTGACTTTACCAAACATCCTGAACTACTTCTCTACGACGGTTTATTTGAATCGGTTGAAGACCTAGAACGATTGAATCAAAAAGAACGCCTTCCCGGTATTGCCTTTGGAGTAGACTACCTGTCGGTTGCACCAAGAACAGATTTGGCGGTTACCGACAACGGAAAGGATATTATAATGCCTCGAGTAAATCTATCGATTCCTGTATTTGGAAAGAAGTATGAATCGAAGAGCAAGCAAAACAAGATCGAGTTAAATCGAGTAAAAGCTGAACAGGCATACAGACTTAACTTGATTGAAGACCGTTATTTTGAAACTGTAGCCAAACTTAACGAGGCTCAGTTAACCATAGAATTGCTCGATGACAGTTTGGAGCGACTAAGCCAGACTGAGGAACTTTTACTTAGCGGATACATCGCCGGCGACATCGATTTTCAAAAATTGATTAAACTCAAAGAAAATGAACTTACCCTCCAGCTTCAAAAGGTAGCTGCGATGGTCGCTTATTACAATCAATTATCAGTTATCAATTATTTAATTAACCCTTAATTCACTCTTATGAAAACAACATCAATGGTATCAAAAACCCTAGTAATGGCAGTATTAATGCTGCTTTTCTCCTGCGGAAATGCAAGTAAGAAAGAAGCTAAAACCGCCGAAAAACCAGCAATGGAACACAGCGAGCACCAAATGACTCAGGCTGAAGCAAACCTTGGCCCAGAATTTACCTCGAAGTACGTTTGTCCGATGCATTGTAAAGGCAGTGGAAGCCACGAAGAAGGTAAGTGCCCTGTCTGTGGAATGACCTACGTGCTTAACGAAGATTATCAAGAAGAATCAGAAGAAAATCATAAACACTAAGAAATGGTTAATAGGGTTACCTCTCAAAGAATTAGAAAAACACACCGCTATCTGGGATTATTTTTAGGTGTCCAGTTTTTAATGTGGACCATCAGTGGCCTTTATTTTAGCTGGACTGATATCGATGAAATCCATGGAGATCATTTTATAAGTGAACCGAAGCAACAGGTTTTTACCGATCTCGCTGGGCTTTCAGAGTTTTCCTTTGATCAGCCTGTCGAGAGTTTGGTACTCACCAATCTTTTAGGGGAACCCTATTATTTTGTCAATGAATCTACGCTGATTCATGCGCAATCAGGTGTATTCAAGCCCGGTGTTAGCGAAGAGGAGGCAATTGCTATTGCCCGGGAAAATCTTCGAGAGGATTTAATACCTAACAGTGTTTCGCTCATTGAAGCTACTGATGCGCATCACGAGTATCGCGGCAAAAAATTACCCGCATACCAAATATCATTCGACTCTAAAGAAAAGGTGACCGCCTACGTATCAGTAATTGACGGTTCTTTTCAAACGGTTCGTCACCGTGACTGGAGGTGGTTTGACTTTTTATGGATGACCCACACGATGGATTATCAAACTAGAGACGACTTTAATACGTTATTACTTCGATCGTTCTCACTATTAGGGCTGATTACTGTTCTCAGTGGTTTTGTCTTGTGGGGTGTATCCTCACCAATGATTCGACGTCTTACTAAATAACCTGATTTATGAAAAAGCAACTTTTTCTACTACTCGCCCTAGCTACACTTAGCTGTTCAGATAAAAAGCAATCTGAAGTCAAAGAGGGGTCACATAACCATGAGCAGTCAGTGACCTACACCTGTTCGATGCACCCTCAGATTACTCAAGATGCACCAGGGAGCTGTCTGATATGTGGTATGGCCCTTATTGAAAAGGATCAGAATACAAGTGGTACTGACCCATCTGCCTTATCCTTTACTGAAGAAACACTATCACTGATGAAAGTGGAGACCTTTACGGTGGGTGAGGAAGGCACTGCATCAACTTTGAAAGAGCTTTCAGGGAGTATTCAAGTAGACGAAACCAAGCGGTTTGATCAAACTACTAAATACGATGGAAGAATCGAGCGATTATTTATTCATTCTGAAGGGGAGGTAATTCGAAAAGGTCAAAAGATTGCTAAAATATTTTCTCCTGAAATTTATAAAGCTCAAAAGGAGTTATTGATTGCTGCTGGGTCAAAGAATAGTCAGCCTCAGTACTATCAGGCCATTCGTGAAAAGCTGCGAATTATGAAGTTTTCAGATCAATGGATCGATGCCCTTGAGTCTAGAGGTGAGGCACAAGCTTACTTTGATTTAGTAGCTGAAATGGATGGAACCATCATCGATTTAGCGGTCAGCGAAGGTGATGCCGTTAAAAAAGGTCAGGTACTGTACCGTTCTGCAGATCTATCTAAGGTTTGGGCACAATTAGATGGGTATGAGAATAACCTTGAAAGTGTTTCGGTAGGTCAAAGAGTTCTTCTTAAGAGCCCCAATCTCTCTATGTTTAGTTCAGAGGGCACCATTAGCTTTATCGACCAGGTGATCAATGAAAAAACACGAACCTATAACATTCGAGTTGAAGTCTTAAATGATCGCGGAATCTTAAAGCCTGGAATGTTAGTGCGTGCAACTTTGGAATCTCCTAATTCTAGCGGACTTCAAATTCCTACCAGCGCAGTTCTTTGGACAGGAAAGCGTTCACTGGTATATGTACAGATCACGTCATGGAGTTTTGAACTACGTGAAGTTGAGGTAGGTCAAGAAAGTTCTGATCACTATACCGTGCTGTCGGGTCTATCCGAAGGAGAGTCTGTGGTGGTAAGTGGCGCATTTCAAATAGACGCCTCTGCACAATTAAGAGGACTTCAATCAATGATGAGCTACCAATCAGAAGCTAGCGAAAGCATTACGCCTTTTACTGCTCAAGAAGATTCAATGATGAGTGGTCTTGTTCAGCCTTATCTCACACTTAAAGACGAACTTGTTCGTTCTGATTTTCAAGCTGCTAGCGCAACCGCAAAAGAAATGCTAGTACTTCTTTCAGATAAAAAATATACCTTTTCAAGATCGAATTTAAAGTCACTCCTTGAATCTATTCAGAAAACAGATGACATTGAAGAGCAACGAGAGCTATTTCGTTTAATCTCAAACGAGATGATTCAGTGGGTATCTTCTACTCAGTCGGTTTCGAGCAAACTATACGTTCAGTTTTGCCCAATGGCGAACAACAACAAGGGAGCAAAATGGTTAAGTAGCGAAGAACAGATTCGTAATCCTTTCTACGGAGATGCGATGCTTACTTGTGGAAGTGTGGTTGAAGTAATTGAATAAATATTGATGTATTTGCTATATTTAGTTACACCTAACTAAAACCACATGGCACAGCAACGACATCAAACTTGTTCTTGAGGGTGAAAAACTCCAAAAAAGGTCCTAAGACCTAAACTACTATCTTTTAACTAGTTACAAGGATGAGCTGCAGCTTTCCCAATTTGGTCAATTTTCAAAATGAAAAAGCCCGAACCAGTTTTTTGAAAACGTAAGTTGTTGATTTATAAACAAATGAAAGGTCCAAAAACAAGAAAAGAGATCAAAAATGACCTCTTTTTGTAAGTTGCTCCCCCTATTATTCAAAGTTGCAGCCAAGAATTATTCAATTCACTTTCTTCGCTACATAGAATCCATAACCAAAGTACTCTTTGAACCTTTTATATAAATCAATTTCATTTTGGTAGGATTGAACGATTTCTTTCAACTCATCATCCAGAGAATCTTCCATTTCAATCCTGTGAAGCTCCTCTTCTAATGGGCCATAGTAATTATTGAGCCAACTTTCTTCAGATAGAATGAAATGATCAATGAGTTGATATCCCGATTCATTAATTATTTTGATCTTTCCTTTAGCAGTGTCAATTTTAGGATATTCATTATTCCAAAAGGTTTCAATCTCAGCCGGACGCTCGTTTGTTAACCAAGTGATTTCACTTAATGCTATGACTCCATTCTTTTGGAGGAATGGATGTAAATATTTTAATCCATTTTCAAACCCCATATTATAGATGGCCCCCTCCGACCAAATAAGGTCGAAGCTTTCTTTTTCAAAGGGTAAGTCTTCCATGGATCCTTGAAAAGCGAAAACATTTGGGTTTTTAATTCTATCCTCCAATTCATTTAAGAAGGGTTGAAATAAATCTAATGCAGTAATGGTCCCATTTAGATTATTGCTGAGGACATTGGTTTGAGCACCGGTGCCACATCCCAAGTCCAAAATTTTAAGTGCGGTTGATGCATTTAGTCCTGTGATTTGAATGGCTTTAAGGGTTTCCTCGTCACTTCCCGGTCCTTGTCGGTGAAGTTTTGTGTGTAAGGAAATGATGAAATCAAGTTGTTTTTCGTTCATGCTCAAAAATAAAAAAACCGCTACACTATAACAGTATAACGGTTTTATCATTTTAGTTGCTCCCCTTATTACTCAAAGTTGCAGCATGACTAAGGACAATAGTGGATTTAGTTCACTACTTCAGTAGCATGCCAAAGCATCATTTTCCATGAATCCTCTTTATTCACCCATACTTCAGTAAATTGAACTCGCACGTCAAATGTGGTTCCTGATGCATCTACTACAATTCGACATATGCCTGAAACGACTCCTGTTGTGCCATGGACTCTAACATTCAAATCCTCATCCGTTATTGATTGATATTGAAGTCCTTGTGATCTTAATGCTCCAATAAATTGCTCTTTAGTGTCGACGGCGGCATTCGGATGAGTGAATGTTAGATCATCAGTCATCATGGTGTCTACAGAATCAGCATCACCATTAAGTGTTGCTACTCTTCTTTGTTCGTGAGCCGCTAAAACTTCTCCCTTCATACTTTCGTTATTTTCGGTTTTGCTCGGTATATCTGTACACCCATAGAATAGGATAATCGATGTAAATAGACTTATTAAAAACTTCTTCATATCATGAACTTTAACATGTATTAAAGTTAGATTATTTGAGATACAAGAATGTGGTAAATCAAAAAAACCGCTACACTATAACAGTATAACGGTTTTATCATTATAAGTTGCTCCCCTTATTACTCAAAGTTGCAGTACAAATTAATCTTTTAGTGAATTAAGTAATCACGTTCATCTTTTTATCTA
>ENA-OUOG01004740-OUOG01004740.1-marine-metagenome-genome-assembly--contig:-NODE-4740-length-11517-cov-8.539860_pt1 | contig 11517 bp, 7 predicted proteins | sample MGYA00248635_ERZ508505 | MGnify/ENA primary metagenome ERZ508505 (study PRJEB26176, sample SAMN06267871) | marine metagenome | isolation source: Saanich Inlet, British Columbia, Canada | place: Pacific...
TCGAAGCGCACATGACCGACACGAAAACGTATCAGTTTCGAAATGACTGGCGAGGCGAAGTCAAAGTAGGCGAGCCGCTACACGAGATGCTATTACGCGTCACTATCGATGACAGTTTTACGATAAAAGACATTGAAGCCGCAACCGAGCACAGTCCGTTCGAAATGTGTCCGAGTATCACGCCCAATTACAAAAAAGTGATTGGCATTCAGATGGGTCGCGGCTGGCGCCAAAAGGTGCGCATGCAAGTTGGCGGCACTAACGGCTGCACTCACCTCACCGAACTTCTCTACCCGATGGCCACCGCCGCCATGCAGACCATCTGGCCGCTAATGAAGCATCGCCAGAACAAAGCCGACTCGCATATCGAACCTTCCGATAAACGCCCCGGCGTCATCGACACCTGCCACGCGTGGGCGGCTGATTCGCCGGTGGTAAAGATGAACGCGCCAAAGTTTTACACTGGGGAATAAAGGAGCGCTGTGAATTTTATTAAAGCCCTTTCCCCTAGCCAATCTCAAAGAGGGAATAGGTAGGATTGAACCCAGCTTGTTCTCCTACACCTACTGCAATTACGTCATTTAGCCAGGCATAGCGGTCGTCGCCGCATTCAAACTTTGCCACCGTCACTAGCGAATAGCTTTCCGGCTGAAGTATCTCACCCTGCGCCAGTTTTACCATAGCATCCGACGCACCCTGAAAACGGCCTTCATAGGACAAATAAATTACTGCTCCATCATCCGTTAGCAATGTTAGGCGCACATCAATTAAGAGCGTGCCGTCATCGCGCAGTACAACCCAATCTGCGCCGCCAGGCGCAACCGAGCCGCTGAGCCGTTCGCCTGAAAAGGTACCGCCGCTAATAGGCGCTATCTTGCGTTGGCCGCCAGCCGTTCTGCCAACCGTTGCAGTCGCTGCGGAGTTGACATCGAGGCTTAGCGTTAGGAGATGCCTGTGGGGAAGAGACTTGATCATAGGATTACTCCGCTGCCATATAGGCATCGAGCGTTTGGTGGAAATGACGTATTCGGCTCTCTTGATACTGAGCAAGGGTCGCGCCGGGTTTTCGGCTCGTGCGGAGACCCTTCTGAATTCTCATCAGATTGTCGGTGTCTTGGTCTACTACCATCGCCGCAGACCCCATCGCTTCCACCGTCGACCATGGCTCGTCTTCAGTCAACCAAACCATGTCCGGTGGAGGTGGGTGTGAGCCGTCCTGTGCCTTGGGAAATAAGAAAAACATTTCCATTATGGAGCGCTCAGGATCATCACCATAAGGGCGAAAGCGATAGCCAGCTGCGAGCCCTACGCCTCCAAATTGCACTAAGTTTGGGAACACAGAGTATTGAATAAGGTCGAGCGCAACTGAATCGGAAATATGCGAAACGTCGCGCCCTGATGATTTCGATATTTTAGCGCGTGCGATATCGGCGAACCTCGCACGCGGCGATTGGCCAGCCTCGAGCGGGATCGAAGATTTGTAAAAAGGGGTATCGCGCTCCATCAATGAGCGCGTTTTTTCCGGATCAAAGTCTTTACCCAAAGAAGGACTTGGAACTCCTTGCGCGCTAATCATGCGATTTATGTGGCGAACGCCTGGCCAAGTGTCATATTGAGTATTGCTGTCGCCGTAATAGGGCAGCGATTGAGGGTGTGCGAATGGCACATGGTAAGCCTCAATAAATGCCTCTGCACAGAGCTTCCAATTGCAGGGCATCACCTTGCCGACGTGGATAGCTTTGTAGCGGTTTTCGAGATCGAAGTCTTTGAAATGTTCAGGCAGAATTTCGAGGTAAGAGATTAAATCCTCACTATTAGGATCGAAATTGATAAAGACAAATCCTCCCCAGAGGCCAACTCGCGCCTCGGGCAGGGTGAATTCCTCCCAGTTTATGTGCTCAAAGTCCCACGCACCCGGCACTTCTTTTAAGGTGCCATCCAGATTCCAAGTAAACCCATGAAAAGGACATCGAAACTGTTTTACACAGCCTCCTTCTTTGCGCAGCATCGTCCCTCGGTGAAGACAAGAATTCACATAGGCATGAATATCATCCTGACCCTCTCCGGTGCGCACTACTATTAATGAGTCGTGCACGATAGTGTAAACAACGTGGTCGCCTACATTGGGAATGTCTTCGAGACGACAAGCCCACTGCCACGTCTTACGCCAAATTTTGTCGACCTCCTTGTCGTGATAGCCTTTGTCAAAATAGCGCTCGACGGAGATATCCTTATGGCCCATATCGACCCGCGACTCTTCGCGCATATGCGCAGGAGGGACGATTCGGTCGGTATCGTAAATCTCCTGAAGCGATGGCTTTGGGCGGCCAGGTGGGCTTTTCGCAATGATTTTACTAGGATCGCTGTCGGTGAATTTTGCCATAAGGTTTCGACTCTCTCGTCAATCTAGGTAAGATATAATTCCAACTAAAAAACAGTGTAGTCTGTATGTTAAAAAAGAGTCAATCGAAGTCCTCTTCAAAAGTTGCGGGGAAAGCCGCTAATCGCCAAACGCAAGAGCAGCGCACCGACGCCATGCGCGCTCGCCTGCTAGAAGCCACGCTTGAGCTTATTGCCGAAGAAGGATGGGCCCAAACCAGCACTCTAAAGATTTGTGCTCGCGCCGGCGTTTCGCGCGGTGCACAGACCCATCATTTCCCAACAAAAGATAGCCTGTTAATCGCAGCGGTAAGAGAGATTGTCTTACGCTATCAAAGGGAGCTTGAGAACGCTTCGGATCAAGAGTCTAGCCGGGAGAGGAAATTAGAAGAGCTATTCGACTTCCTATGGGACGCCTGTTTTGAGGGCAATCTCTTAACCTGCTGGATGGAGGTAATGGTCGCCGCTCGCACCGACGCTGCTCTGCGGCCCGCTGTCCGCGAAACTGATTTTAACGCGATAGAATCAATGCGCGCGCTCGGCGCGCGGTGCGAGTCGAACGATGCTCCAAAAGGAATTAGCGCTGCAGACCTAACAGAGCTCACGGTTTACCTCCTTCGCGGTATGGTAGTTCATCGAGGGGTTCATCTAAAAGACGATGACAAAATGAGGCTATTCACACTATGGAAGAAGCTCGTGTTGTCTTCACGCTGACAGAGTTAGCCTGGTCCGCAGGCCATTAAAAGTGCAAGCAGGACGATATATGAATTAGTAATCCACACTTCAACAAAACTTAGAGCAATTAAAATAGATCAACCAAAAAAATTGACTCGATCAATATTCACTAAAGGATATCGTTGGCTTGCCTTTCGAATGTTGAGGTAGTCACGTAGAGCAAGTTGAATATGACTAGGGTTTAGATAAATACCTTGAAAATTGTCAACATCTAGCGTGATAGGGTTAATTCTTTCGGCGTTCTGGACTTCATCCGTCTTGCCTAAAGTTCTATTAGTGTAGGTAGCGTTCCTTTCCATAATCATCGTACTTCCGATAGGCCAATGATCTTTCCCACCCTCCTGATTGTAAAAAGGCGTTCGCCCAAAGTCTGAAGAAACAACGACAATAAGGTTATCGGCAATGCCAGTTTGTTCTGCTAGAGTCCAAAGATAGTCAATGCCTTCAAGCGCATCTACAAGATAACTTTCATGATTTTCGTCATGATCAGCATGCGTATCGAATGAAAAACTACCACCCTGGCTTGAATATACAGGTCCTAGATCCGCACAGACGGTCTGACCAGAGAGAAAGGCAGATATAGCGACCTCGACCTGAGCACCAAATCCAGCCTTGGGCAGAGTAATCGGTAGCGAGATATCGATAAAGTCTTTGAGGCTATCTAGCCTATCCATAGAGTTGCGATAGCTCTCTCTAAGTAATGAGTTACCAGGATTTAATTCGCTCTCCCGGATGACTCGATCTATCGAGGCCTTTTTCTGATCGAGGATTCGCTGATAAATTTTCTCCGGTAATATGGTCTCTGACGACCCACGAACTCGATTCGCACTGATTGCAGATTTGAAAGCATCTATACTGGATATCCGAATAGGTGCAACCATTTCTAGATTCGAGTAAGTTACTCCAGAGCCAAGGGAGAGATGAGGTGTGGCTAGATCCTGACCAAATTCAGTCGCATAAAGAGAGCTAAGAGTGGGAAGGCCCTCTCTTAGAGTGCCGGTGAAGCTCGCCCTTGTCGCTGCGCCGTGTGAATTGGTTTGAGAGTCTATTCCATTTATAACTAGAATATTCTGCCAGTGCTTGGCAAAGAACCAACTATTATTTCCATAATCCGCGAACTGCAAATTCCCCCTCTGTAAGATACCTTTGGTTTTCGCCCATGTATTGATCGTCGGCTCACCGTTTATGTTAAGCTTCGGATCACAGAAGCTGGACACATCCCAACCCCCTGTCATATTGATGGTGACTAGAAACTTACTCCTCGTTATCGTTTCAGCAATAAGTCCGGTATCTACAAAAAGCCCCGCCGCCGCTGCCGCTGCCGCTCGAATAAAAGATCGACGTTTCATAGAGTTATTCAACCAAAAAGTCATAGTCACTCATTAATGCAAACAAAACCGCAGACCATGCCGCCTTGAGCTGGAAAGGATCAAGATTGATATCAGCTGCTAAGGACGCAAAAGTTTGAGATTCATAATTCAATGCTAGCCATCTGTTGTCTTGAATCACGTATATTTCACTTGGTTCTGCATGGTTACGAAATAACGTAAAGTCTATCGCGGGGCTGCATTTATTAAACCAATATTGCCCTGCGCTTTCTTTTAAAGTTGAATCAAATATTTCGTAATAAGCATCGATAATATCGCTATTTTGAGTAACGGATGTGCCGTGCATTTTATAAAGCAAAGATTGAATCTGAGTCTTTATTGCCAGAACCGATGCGTTTTCATTATTATTTTCTATTGAAGCGGGGCCTAAAGAGGAAACAACAATACTTCGGGATTCGCCAACTACTTGGCTATCAACCGATGCCGCAATCTCTAGTTCTGTATTCGTGCCGTATTCTGGTTGATAAGGAATTTCAAATGTACAAAGCCCCCCCATCCAATAGATCGCGTTATTGTAGTAGCAATATTTGCTTCCCGAGAGCGCGTAAAGCGGGATGGGATATGAAACCGACTTATCAATATTTGTTACTGAAAGCGCTGAGATTTTTATCGAACCTGATCCAGTATTTAGCACTGTTATCCCGATCGAAGCAGTATCGGGAGTTAGGCGCTTCGGAATTGTGTAAGTCTGAAAACTTGTGCTCGGCAGATTCGCGAGCTCGAAAGTCGATGAATCTAACGCTCGTGGTGTGGTGTACTGACTGACATTTTTTAGTAGGTAGCGTTCTTCTTCAGCGACCGAAAACTCATTTAGAGTAATCGAGCATGACATTTCCGCTGCGAGCTTGATTGCGGTTGTTAAGCTAACCGGAGTAAGTAACCTATCTCGACTAACTTTTTCGTCGCCATCAATACCGCCGTAGAGTAGTCTGTACTCCCAGACATTAGTAAGCGCATCCTCAATCGACGAGCCATGCTGCAGGATGCGCCATCGCAGACCCGTCAAAGAATAAATCTTTGTTGATAACTCCTCAGGTGACAGGAGTCTCTCGTTTCCTATTGCGATAACGGCTTGTCTTGCCAGTGGACTATCGGCCGGTAATTGTCCAAGGGAGAACCAAGGACTATCTACCATTTGAACCAACAAATCTTTTAAATTGAAATTCCTCTCAAATGCCTGAGAGAACTCAGCAATGCTTGCCTGTTGCGCGTTATAAGCTGCAAGCTTAGTAGCGTAATCGTCCTGTTCCGTATTCGTCGGGACGGGGATAAGCGGCAATCCAAAAACGGCTTCCCACCAAAATTTCACTGTTCCACTCGAAAAATTCGGGTGCGACGCTATAAGATCACCTAATTTTTGTGCTGTATTCCAGGTCTCTTCTATCTCTATTCCCTGCAGTCCTGGCTTGAGCATGTCCCGAAACCAGTGATCACCAATCCTATACAAGCTCGATTCTCTATACTCTTGTGGTAGCGAGTTATCTCCCCAAGGAAGATAAAGATTATTCCTAGTCCAGTTTTGTAACCCGCCAGCTACGGGATCTAGAATTTCATGACAGACTGTGCAATTAGGATTATTTAGAGTTGGGTTATTTGTATCGGATAGCGAAGCTTTATCTAATGGACGATCGGCACTATTTTCAATGTCAATGCCTAAGAAATGATAAAAAATTGCCTTGGCTCGGGCTCTATTCCGATTCGTAGGAGTGAATGGATAGCGCTCCAGAAATGCAGTGTCTGTTAGAACTCCACTCAACGGAACGGCTGTAGGCGTTCCGAGGCTTAATATGTCACATCCTGCATGTGCGGCTTGATAGCAATTCTCAGCAACGACTTCATCATTCTGATAATACTGTTCGATAGTGGCAGGCTTAAATTCGAGAAAATTGCCTCTGTCTTCAAACGTAACAGTCGCCCCCATGGCTTCGGCCATAACAGGATTCATCATCATGTAATTTGCTGTTACAACCTCTGTGTAGCTTTTTTCCTCCTGCGCGATATGGTTAACGAGTTCGCCCGCAGCTCGCTTAGCGCTGAAACCCAATTGGCTTTGGTAGTCAAGAACTGGCTGACTTCGGAATCCGAAAGAAACCGCTAGATCACGCGTTTTTTGACTGGAGATAGGGAAGTTGGGAATGTCATAGTTCAGAGTCACCGATTCAGTTAACAACCTGTCATTAACACCTCGGACTAGAAACTCCCGAAAGTTGACACCTTCCATATATTTTCTAATCGTTGCTCTTAATATTCCGGCGTCTCCTTGGCGAACTTCCTCTACCTCTCTATCCGAAGGTATACGCCCAGCGAAAAGCAACGCAGCTCTTCTCAGTGTATTTAATTTTGACTCAAAAACAGCTCCATCAAAAAGTGAGGCCTGCGACGATACCGATGTGCTGCCGCCCAGGGCAAAAAGCTCAAGAAACTGCTCGAATACTAAATACTCTGAACTCCCTTTCGGAAGCTGAACGCCTCCACCATGGTTTTCACCTGCAATCTTACCGAGCAAAAGTTTGTCATTGCCGATGTCCTCTTGTAAAAATTTGGATAACGCCTCGAAATTGAGATCAACTGATGAGTTCGTTTCAAAGCGTAGACGCGTATTAGAGGCAACTCCTGTTGAGGTATGACATAGGGCACATTTTGATGAAACGATGTCACGAGAAATATCTGATCTGAACAGTTCTTTAGCGGATTTTACTTCCGTATCAACTTCGGAATAATTTACTAATCTGAGAGTTACTGGGTCAGTACTAAAAAGCGATAGCGCTATTCTAAACTTTGAGCCGTTTACGACTAATTTAGGGATAATAAGTTGATTATTTTCAAAACTTATCGCCTCATCAGAATTGGTTACAGTTAGCTCTGAAAACTCAGTCAGTAAGAAATCAAATTCGTTTCCGTTCTGTCGTAAGCTTAAAGACAAACTATAATACTGGATCCCGATCGCAACTTTTGGAATAAAAAGCCTATCGCCGATTAAATAGGCTTCATCTCGTTCGGCGGCCTGCACACTTGATAAACCGCTAACGAAGAGGGGAAGGAGAATAATTAAAAATACAAAGACTAAAAGCCTTATCGCATATAAAGGGGTTACAAATTGGAATGGTCTATTCACAAAGCTAATCCAGCACGCCCATCTTATATTGGGTTATATACGACCGGACTTTACAATAATGACAAATGTAGAGTCCACCTCTGTTTTGCTACAACAAGTATCTATTTCGACCGATTGAAGAATAGAAATTAGAGCATTTTAATTATTTAAATCAGTCGGTTATTTCCTTTTTCGAGTCTGTCTTTCACTAGCTTTGCGACAGCAAATAAGAAGAAGGTGCTATTCACACTATGGAAGAAGCTCGTGTTGTCTTCACGTTAAAAGGCTTAGTGAGACGGGGACGGCCCTCTAAAACAGAACAGAAAACCGCGCGCCGCGTCCCTCGCGGCCAGCTTCCAATTCAACCGAGGCACCATGCGCCATCGCTATCTCGCGCACTATGGCCAACCCTAAGCCGCAGCCCTCGCCGACCGCTGGCGCCGGTCTAAAGAAGCGGTCAAATATCTGAGGCCAGTGCGTTTCGTCAATCCCCGGTCCATTGTCCTCCACGGCAAACACGACGCGGCCATCGGCGTTGCCGACACTCACCCAGACATTGCCACCCTCTTGAGTGTAGATAATCGCGTTCTCAATTAGGTTGCCGATCATTTCGGACACTAGTGTGAGTTCGCCTTCGATAAGCTGCGGGGTTTCTGCAAGATCGAGGCTTAGCGAGATATTTTTGGCTGAGGCCTGCGCTTCAAGTTCGAGGCAGCAGTTGCGCGCGACCTCAGCGAGGTTGATGGGGACGCGGCGCAGGCCACGGCCGGAGGCCGCTTCTGCACGGGCAAGTTTCATGAGCTGCGAGTTAACGTGTGTCATGTTGTCGGCGGCACGGGAAATTTTTTCGAGCGCGTCCCGCGTGTCTGCATCCAGAGTATCGATTTGTGCTAGCTGCGCCTGCAGCTTAATGCCGGCGAGTGGGGTGCGTATCTGGTGGGCGATATTGCCTATGAACTGTTCGCGCGAGCTGATAGCAGTGTCGATGCGCGATAGCAGGGTGTTGGTGTTTTCAACCACGCCACGCAATTCAGAAGGCACGGAGCCGACATCGATTGGCGTAAGATCTTGCGGCGAGCGGTGCCCGAGTTCTTGGCCTAGCAGCGTCAGCGGTCGGAGGCCGCGTCCGAACGCCGTGCCTATCATTAAGAGCGCAAGCAGAACGACGAGCGAATTGGTGATCAGTACGTCGACAAACAGAGAGTAATTATTTTCGCTGCGCCGCTCGATGCTCTCAACTACGGTCAGACGCACCGCGCCCTCTCCGCTGTCGTACTTCAACCCAACTGTGCGCACGAGCACGTCATTGACGTTCAGCGTCTGGTAGACAGGGCTCCCGTCGTTATCTTGCATCGGCACCGATGGCAGCGTGCTATCGCCTGCGATAAATTCGCCGCTGTCGGTCTGTATCACATAGTCGACATCGGCTATTGCACCGGCATAGGCGCCGTTCTTCAGATCGATACCGTCGGCGTAGGCCTGCAGAATCATATTGCCGCGGTCGAGTAACCACTGATCGTAAACCTGGTTCGCGGCGTGCAAACCGATGCGATAGGACACGATCGCCTCGCTCAGTAGCAGCACAACAAAAGGGCCGCCAACCACCAAGAGAAGCTGCGAGCGTAGCGAGAGCGGGCTCATGATGCGGTGTGCCTCACTTTAGGTTCTCGATTGAATAGCCGACGCCGCGCACGGTGCGAATAAACACCCCAGACAGGTCGAGACGACGGCGCAAACGATGAATGTAAACCTCCACCGCATTAGGCCCAATGTCTTCGCTGTGCAACGCAAGACGCTGATTAAGGCGCGCCTTGCCAATAACGCGCGGCGATTGCACGACAAGACTCTCGAGTACCTCAAACTCACGCACAGGCAGCTCCAACAATCTGCCGCCGAGGGTGGCGGTGCGCTGGAAAAGATCGAGATGCAGCGGCCCCAATTCGATTTTCTCTCGTATCTCGGCTGTGCCTCGGCGTAGTAAGGCGCGCACGCGCGCCTGCAGTTCGCGCAGGTCGAAGGGCTTTTCCATGTAGTCATCGGCGCCAGCGTCGAGTGATTCGATCTGCTGGTCCATGCCGTCGCGTGCAGTGAGCACCATAACCGGCACGGCCTGTTTTCGCTGCCTAAGCGCACGTAACACTTCCAAGCCGTCCATATCGGGCAGGCCTAAATCTAAGACGACAAGATCAAATTCATAGGCGCGCAGCTGTTGATCGGCGACGAGTCCGTCGCCGGCATGAGTCACCTTGTAGGAGGCGCGCTCGAGCGCACTTTTAAGCCCTTCGGCGAGCAACTTATCGTCTTCGACGATTAACACGTTCATGACATTTCCCTGTTTTTCGTAGCGTTTACTTTACGCTGACACGAAGTTCGCAGGTGATAAGAAAACCAAAAGTCTCTGCTAAGAAAATCGGATGTATGCACTACACGGCCCACAAATCAGACCCAGAGGTGATTAGACGGAGTAAAGATTCAAAGCTGAAAGGTTAATGAAAGCTTTCATCAATCACACTTCAGCCTCAATAAACCGAGTCTCTTTTTAAGGATAAAAAGTATGTTCTCTGCCGACAGTTTAAAGCGTGATATCCCAGCAAGCCTGGTCGTTTTCTTTGTGGCACTTCCGCTGTGCTTGGGCATCGCGCTCGCCTCAGGCGCGCCACTTTTCGCGGGTCTAATAGCCGGTATCGTAGGCGGTATCGTCGTCGGCTCGCTCAGCAAGGCACCTATCGGTGTATCGGGGCCGGCCGCCGGACTCACAGTTATTGTGCTGACGGCAATCGAGACGCTGGGCTCATACGAATACTTTCTGCTCGCTGTGTTTCTGGCAGGCATCATTCAAATGGTGTTGGGCCTTTTGCGTGCAGGTGTGCTCGGCTATTTTTTCCCGTCGTCGGTAATCAACGGCATGCTTACCGGCATCGGGCTCATTATTATTCTTAAACAAATTCCGTACGCCTTTGGCTTTCTCTCGCCGAACGACAGCAACATGTTGCCTTTCTCAAACGATGGCAGCGGCACGATCGCTGCACTTTTCGATGTCCTCAATTATGTTCACCCCGGCGTAATGCTAATCTCTTTAGTGTCGGTGTTTCTGCTTATTACGTGGGAGCGACCGTGGATTAAACAGAACAAAATACTCGGTGGCATTCCAGGCCCGGTGGTTGCGGTTCTCAGCGCGGTAGCGTTGCAGTTAGCCTTTAGCGGCCTTGCGGTGCTGTCACTCGATACCCACTATCTGGTAAGTGTGCCGGTGGCGTCGACAACGTCGGAGTTCATCGGGCTATTTACTTTGCCCGACTTCAGCCAAATTTTTAACCCGGCAATCTGGACTGTAGCGGTGACACTTGCTGTCGTCGCAAGCATCGAGACGCTCCTGTGTGTTGAGGCCATCGACAAACTCGACCCGCAGAAGCGCACGACGCCTACCAACCGCGAACTTATTGCCCAAGGCGTTGGTAATTCGGTGTCGGGGCTTATCGGCGGCTTGCCGCTCACTCAGGTAATCGTGCGCAGTTCGGCTAATCTGCAAGCTCGCGCCGCGTCAAAGCTTTCGGCGATTCTGCATGGCTTCCTCCTGTTGATCTGCGTGGCCTCGGTGCCAACATTGCTCAACATGATACCGCTTGGCGTGCTCGCCGCAGTGCTAATCCTCACGGGTTACAAGCTTGCGAAACCACAGCTTTTCCGCTCGATGTGGAATCACGGACTCGAGCAGTTCTTGCCCTTTATCGTCACGGTAGCCGGCGTTGTATTTACCGACCTCCTCACCGGCGTCGGCCTCGGCATGGCAACGGCGATTGTGATGCTGCTTCAGCGCAACTATTTAAATTCACATTTCTTGCACATTAAAGAAACTGAGTCCGAAGACGGACGCAACGTGATCACAATGCGCATGGCCGAAGAAGTGACCTTTCTAAACAA
>ENA-OUOG01004741-OUOG01004741.1-marine-metagenome-genome-assembly--contig:-NODE-4741-length-11516-cov-4.888627_pt1 | contig 11516 bp, 15 predicted proteins | sample MGYA00248635_ERZ508505 | MGnify/ENA primary metagenome ERZ508505 (study PRJEB26176, sample SAMN06267871) | marine metagenome | isolation source: Saanich Inlet, British Columbia, Canada | place: Pacific...
CGGATTTGTCATATTGCAAGGTTGATGTGCCTTCCGGAAGGCGCGCAATAACATCATCCCAAATGCGGAAGTCGGTCCCAAGTGAATTTGCGAAAACGACGGGTATGCCGCCATTGCCGGATCTAAAACGAAAGTGTAACACGCGTCCGTTTACGTTAGTGAACTTAGCCATTGGCTTGCGCGACCTCCTTTTTTAGCCCAAGAATTGCCCGAGCTTGCTGCCAAGTGGCGACTGGGCGTTCGTAGGTCTGGCAAAGATCAACAACGCGTTTCACCAATGCTGCATTTGACGGGGCAAGCTTTTCGCGATCGAGGCGGACGTTGTCCTCCAAGCCTGTTCGCGCATGACCACCTGATGAGACGGCCCATTCGTTCAGGGTAAGCTGATGTGCACCAATTCCCGCAGCACACCATGGAGCGTCGTCACCAAACAACCGCTTTACTGTCTTCACGTAGTAATCAAAGACATCGCGGTCCACCGGCATAGCATTCTTAACGCCCATTACGAATTGCACATAGGGTGTGTCTATGATCTGGCCCTCAGCGTGCATCATAGCCGCTTGATGGATGTGGCTAAGGTCAAAGGCTTCAACCTCAGGCTTGATGCCGTAAGTTCGCATTTCCGACGCCAGCCAATCGACTAGATCGGGAGGGTTCTCGTACACTCGAGTGGGAAAGTTGTTTGATCCTACCGACAGTGAGGCCATGTCAGGTGACAGTGGTAGCATTCCACCGCGTGTTTTGCCGGCGCCAGATCTTCCACCAGTAGACAGCTGGATGATCATGCCGGAGCAGTGTTTCTCAACCCCTTCTTTTAGAGCCGCAAATTTCTCGGGGTCTGAAGAAGGGGTTTGGTCATCATTACGTACATGGGCATGCATAATCGCTGCACCTGCCTCGAAGGCTTCATGCGTACTTTCAATTTGCTCTGCAACTGTAATCGGCACAGCGGGGTTGTTTGCTTTAGTCGGTAGAGACCCGGTGATTGCGACACAGATAATGCAAGGTTTAGACATCGAAAAACACCGTTTCATGATCACCCTGTAGGTGGATTGAATGAACATAACCGTTGTCGGTTTTTTCGGCTACAAGTGTTGCAGCACGCTCCCCGGCAATAGCAAAGACTGGATCAGCCGCGTTGTCGTTTTCAGGAAAGTAAACTCGCGTAATCAGCGCCATATTTATTCCGCGAGCAGCAATCCAGAGAAGAATATGTGGTGTTTGGCCGGTAGGTGCGCCTGGCATAAGCGTTTTGAAGATTGCCTCACCGGTTTCGGCATGGGTCGGCTGGCGCCCCCAATGGTTAAAGCCTTCGGTCGGGCCGAATGAGCCTTCTGGACCGGGCTGCCAGGCTTCGATCATCGCATCAGTCATTGGTTCTCCAGCAGCGTCAATGACACGCAGACATAGGGTGATCCGCTCGCCGGCGGGGTTGCCGGTAATCATCGTGTTGCCGAGGTCTTTGCCGCCATACATGCCTTCAAGTCCAGCAAAAGTGGGCACGCAGCCTATATGCACGTAAGGTCCAGCGGTCTGCGACGGAGATTCTTTGAAGTTTGCCATCACGATCCCTCCATCTTGTTTTCAAAGAGTGTCTGATTGCGGCCACGAAGCACTATGTCAAAACGGTAAGCTCGAATGTCCATCGGGATCGTGTTCGACATATCCAATCGTGCAACCAGTGTGTTGATGGCTTGGGTTGAAGGTATCGACTGAACAATTGGACAGAGCGCGATGTGAGGGTCGCCTTCGAAATACATTTGGGTGATCAAGCGCTGTGCAAATCCATCGCCGAAAACCGAAAAATGGATGTGCGCCGGACGCCAGTCATTGCCACCATTGGGCCAGGGGTAGGGGCCTGGCTGAATGGTTTGGAAGCTATAGCTCCCATCCTCCCCAGAGATGAAACGCCCACAGCCCCCAAAGTTTGGATCAAGCGGCGCAGTGTAGCCATCTTTTTTGTGCCGATAGCGACCGCCTGCGTTAGCTTGCCAGACTTCGATCAATTTTCCAGGTAACGGGCGGCGATCTTCGTCTATCAGCTTGCCATGCACGATGATGCGCGGGCCGATGGCAGCTTCGCCAGGATTTGCGTAGTTCAGGATCAAATTGTCATCCAACGCTCCCAGCATGTTATGGCCAAATGTCGGTCCAGTCATCTCAGTTTCAGTCGGATGATAGTGGAGACGCGCATTGGCTGGCGAACGCAAGATTGAGCTACGATAGTCGGGTGCTAGTGGTGGGGGGTGCCAGTCCAAATCACGAGCAGAAATTAGTCCTGTCATATCACTTCCCCTTTAATGCGGATGATCTTTGTCGCAGTGGCATCTGGTGGGTCATGGATGCTCTTCCATTTCGCTGAAGGTCTGTTTTGCGAGTTTGATGGCATGGTTTGCCTTCGGCACTCCTGCATAGATCGCCACATGCAGAAATGCTTGCATTATATCTTCTTTGGAAGCGCCAGTGCGCGCCGTAGCGCGGATATGCATTGGTATTTCCTCGAAGTTGCCGGTTGCAGCCAGAAGGGCAAGCGTTAGCAACGAGCGCTCACGGTAGCTGATTGTGTTATCAGCCCAGACTGTGCCCCATGCACTTTCGGTGATTAACGTTTGAAATGGTTCGTCAAAGGTTGTTTTTGCCGCTTCGGCACGGTCGACATGAGCGTCGCCCAGAACTGAGCGACGTACCTGCATGCCTTTTTGGTGACGCTCGGACAACATTATTCTCCATAATTAGGCTAAGCTTGCCCCATTATATATCATTATTTCGCTTTTTATATTGATTTTATCGGCACATTATATATCAAATATGTTATGAATTTGGATCAGCATCTAAATCTTCGGCACGTTCGAACCTTCCTAGAAATTGCGCGTGCGGAAAGCGTGTCGCTTGCAGCGGACAGGTTAGGGATCACTCAGCCAGCGGTGTCACGCAGTCTGAAAGAGTTGGAGCAGATGCTCGGCGTGCGACTATTCGATCGCGTCGGCCGGCGGCTTAGACTAAATGAGGCCGGGCGTGTATTTCAGGGGCACGCAAGCGCGTCGCTCACTGAGCTAATACGAGGAGCAGAACGCCTTACAGCTGATGGCGAACTAACGACACGTTTATCAATTGGGGTTTTACCGACGGCTGCGACGGATCTGCTTCCTCGAGCAGCTCTGGCATTCCGAAAGGAAATGCCGCATGTCCGCTTGCAAATTCAATCTGGGCCAAACTGGCTTCTTTTCAATCAGTTGCGAGACGGGCAAGTTGATCTGGTGGTTGGAAGAATGCCAGAGCGAGACACTCGAACGGGTGTTACCTTCCAGCAACTCTACATAGAGGATGTGGTCCTCGTCTGCCGTCCTGGCCATCCCATATTACTTGAGCCAGTACCGGAGCAGAAGGTCGAGGGCTATACGTTAATTTTACCTCCGCAGGGTGCGGTTATTTCTCAAACGGTCGAGCGCTACCTCTCCAGTATTGGTTTGCCGGAGATACGTGCAGCCTATGAGACGGTTGCACTTCCAGTGGGGCGTAAGCTTGTGCGTCTCTCGGATGCGCTGTGGTTCATCTCACATGGAGTGGTTGCCGACGAATTGAAAGAAGGAACGCTGGTTGCTGTTGCACTGTCTTCACCTTTGCTTTCCGGCCCTGTTGGCTTCAGCGTAGCAAGAGGAGCGCCAATCAATGTTGAGCGCAGTGTCTTTGCTGAATGCCTGCAATTTGCGGCATCTAAGCAATAGTCAACAAGTGCCCACAATTAGCTGTGCGCTAAAAAAGTGATCAATCTTCTCGGTTGGAACAAAGCGTACGACACATGGCGTCTCAGACATTAATATTTGGAGTGGTTCCCGAGAGCTCTAAGATAAATTGTGGAAGTAACCTATTTTAGCAGTCATTTGCTTGGCATTCCCTTTGGCCTCATGAGCCGTTTTTGCGCAACAATTCTAAAGGGTGCATTTGCTGCGCCATAGCCGTCGTATTGATCGATACGTTGAACAATTTCAAAGAATAAAGCACCCGCAAAAGGCTTGCCATAAAGCTGGTAGAATGCGCCATCTTGATCCTCGTCGTAAAGAATGTTGAGCGCTTTCATTCGCGTTAAATTTTCATCGTTAATTGAAAAACGAGCCTGTAGATCGTGATAGTAATTCTCGGTCATTTCTAGCGGTTCAAAGCCACGCTCTTGCATGCCTACTGCAGTTTTAAAAATGTCTTCTGTTCTGAAGGCCACATGTTGCACAGCACCTGTAAAGCGCTCTGCCAAAAATCTGCCCGCGACAGTTCTATGAGTCTCTGCACCATTAAGAGTTATTCTAATTGAGCCATTTTTTGCTTTAATTGCTTGGCTCCTGACAAGTCCGTCAGGATCGATAACATCCACCATGGGCGTGCGATCCATGTCAAAAATTGAAGTGTAGAACAATGACCAGCTGAGCATTTCATCATAGCTCATAGTTTCTGCCAAGTGATCAATTTGGGTCAGCCCGACCTGATTTTCGATGTTGTTCTCAACTGGGACAAATTCTACATCCCACACATTTGATAATCCGCTATCTTTATCAATAAAATGCATGACGCTGCCCGCAACATTATGAATTGCAGGGATGTCCAGCTCACCCGAAGCGACCTGTTGTGTGAAAGGTTTCGCCGCCAGCGCTTGAGCTCGTTTTACAGTGTCGGATGCGTTGTTCACCAATACGCCAATGTCGCAAATGCTCGTACCATTTGCTACGAAAGATGAATGGCTAAAGCCGGTTTTTTCAGTATTTAACAGAATGCGGATTTCACCTTGCTGCCAGAGCTTAAGTTTTTTTGAAACGTGGTTTCCTACATGTAAAAAGCCCATTGACTTTAATTGGTGGCCTAGCGCCTCAGCTTCATTTTCATCAGTTCCGAATTCAATGAATGCGACCCCTTGTACCTCTATCCTCGGCGGTAAATTGGGCATTGGAACAGTGATGTCGGGTTCGCTTTTGCGAACATCATCCATGAGTGCCACTAAAGAACGGTAGCCATCTCTTGCTAATCCTTTCGGTAGCCCTCCGCGGAATTGGTCATTAAATATTTCCAGACTTATGGGTCCGGTATACCCAGTTGCCATGACGGCTCGCATGAAGTCAGTTACAGCAAGGTCTCCTTCGCCTGGCATGTTTCTAAAATGCCGAGACCAATAAAAAAGGTCCATTTCAATTGAAGGCGCATCTGCTAATTGAACAAAAAATATTTTATCGCCGGGAATACTGCGGATCGTATTAGGATCGATTTTTCTTGCCAAGGAATGAAAGCTGTCAAGGATCACGCCGATATTAGGATGGTCTGCGCGTCTCACAATCTCCCAAGCATCACGATGATCGTAAACGTGCCTACCCCATGCCAAGGCTTCATAACCCACGCGAATGTTGTACGTTGCAGCTATTTCCCCAAGATCTTGGAAATCAGCGGCGGCGCGGTCAATTCCACCTAGCCCATCTGGGCGGGTTGAGGAGCAGAACAAAATCAAATCCGTGCCTAATTCTTGCATCGTGTCGAATTTGTACCGCGCTCTATCAAACGCTTTTTGGCGTGCTACTCGAGTCAGTCCCTCAAAATCTCTAAATGGCTGAAAAAGCGTTATTTCAAGACCATGATCACGGATCATGTCCCCAATCTCGCGGGGCGTCCCACTATCTGCAATAAAATCTTGTTCGAAAATCTCTATGCCCTTGAAGCCTGCTGAGGCGATAGCTTCAAGCTTTTCTCTTAGGTTTCCAGATATAGAAACTGTCGCGATAGAAGTCTTCATGCCACGTCTCCATTGGATATGAGGTCTGATCGAACGCGATTTTCAGCAGGGGGAAGATTAACAAAGTGTGCCCACGCATGTACTCCTTGATAGAAGAACAATTCATATCCAGAAATAACGTCCAATCCCTTCGTTTCTGCATTTTGAAGGAACTCAGTATTTATAGGGGTGTAATGAGCGATATTGTCACCAATAAGGCCAAGATGAAGATTGCTTTTGTTGACCATGAACACTTCCCCAGTGAGCTGTGAGCCGCACTTGGCACCTGCAGCTTTGTGTTCATTGTTTATATTCCATAACTTAACGTCAAATATTTATATGATTATATCATTAACATGATGTTACTTTTATGAGCGGTACCAAGGCCCGTCTTTTACTGCACGTTCCAACTGTCGTTGAAAATGACCTATTGTGTCTTCTGCGAAACGCGAGAGCACCCGGCCTTTTTTGCGAGCGACATATGATTTGATAGGGATATCGTGCACCAGTGGCCGTCGCACCAATCCGGGCATATACACTTCAGCTACCGAAAACTCATCAATAACCGCCACCCCCAAACCGTGTCTGACCAGGCTAACAACGGTTTGAGCAAAGCGTCCACGCATTGCATGATTAACCTCAATACCAGCCTGTAGAAAAGGTTTAGCCAATAGCGCTCCATAAGGATCATTGGGATCGACGCCGATCACAGGCTCCTTAGCAAGATCCAAGGCTGAAATATTCTTATTCTTGGACAGGCTGTGGCCTTCGGGCATAATGGCGACTAACCGCCCCTCTGCGATCTCTTCATTATCAATTGCAGCATTTTCTACAGGGGAGCTCATAATGACAAATTCACCTCTTTCAAGAAGAAGGTAATCAACTGTCTCCTCAATTTTTAGAACATTCATGTCTACAAATAAGTCGCCATACACGCCCCTAACGTTCTGCAAAACTCGTGCAGCGATAAATTGTGCGATTGAAGGTGCAGTAGCGAACGATAGCCTTACATCTTCGCCACACTTAAGTGAGCTGACTGCAGCATTTAAGCTTTCAACTTGCCGGTATACTTCTCGCACCTGATCAAATACGCGACTTGCTTCAACTGATGGTATGAACACGCCAGCTTTTCGCTCAAATAATCGTATTCCAAGCGTTTCTTCAGTATGCTTTACAAGCCGACTAATCCCTGGGGCGGAAACATTTAAGAGCCCTGCTGCTCCTGAAATCGTGCCCGTTAGCATAACAGCACGTATCACTTCAATTTGTCGTAAGGTCATGTCGTGCATTCGCAAAAGCTCCCTACCTTTACGACCACTATAAGATCTTTGTTAAACGGAAGTCAGCATAGTTTCACCATTCAAAATGTATAAGAATTTCGGGATCAAAGTGGGAGGGTTGGATCTTTAAAATCAACACGGAATATAAAAATTTTTATGAAAAAACCATGTCTCGGCACAGGCTTAATCCCGCCCCCGCAACCACTTTTTCCGAATGTCTCAAGTCTAAGCTTTGCTGAGGTTTCTTACTTCATAATTACTGCCCTCATAGTGGGTGAGGGGCAACTATGGAGCTACTACTGGAATGGTTTAGTTATGACTATTGTGTTCCCAAGCATCTAAGATACAATTTTAAGGCGAGTCGATTGTAGTTCTTGGGAGGGATGACATGACACCGTTTATGAAAAGCCTTATCGCACGCCCATGCTATACAGTGGGCCCTAAGGCTACACTGTCGGAAATCATCACGTTATTAGCAGAGCATAATATTGGTGCCGTTGTCGTCGAAAATGGCTCTGGTAAAGTGCAGGGCATTATTTCCGAGCGTGACATTGTGAGACACCTTGCAACTGAGCAAGACCTTAGTGGTTGGATTGCGCAGGACATCATGACCAAAAAAGTTGCTACGGTGACCACAAAGGCTCTGTCATCAGAGATGATGCAAGTGATGGCAGATCATAATTGCCGCCACCTGCCAATTCTAGACGACGGGAAGCTGGTGGGTGTAGTCTCAAATAAAGATGTGATGAACCGTACGCTAGAGAAGTATCAGGATGAGGCTGAAGCTATGAGGGCGTTCATCAATTCTTGATCATAGCAGATCAATTCATCATCCGTTCATGCACAGCTTGCATCCCACGATCCACCATGTCGCTTACCTCAGCGGCATGGCGATGTAACGCCGATACCAGCTCTGGATCGTTTGATGTTTGGGTCACGGCAACGCCGTTTTCGATAACTTCGATTTCAGTATCGATATTCTCGCCGTGCATAAAGAAAACATCCAGCGTTGGGCTTTGAATAATGACTTGTGGGTCATCCTTCGCTTCAACACGTGCAATCATGCCCGTCACATGGCTTACCAGAGCATTGAATGTATTAGGGTCACTGGTGGTTGTTACCGTATATATGCCGTTTTCCAGATTGCTCACCTCACGCTCAATTAATGAGAAGTTACGAAACAAGGTTTGCATTTCGACTGTCTCAGTGCCTGTTGTATTAGCTCCTCGAAGTCCTGGCATGGTATGTTCGTCATGCCCCATGCCATGGCCACCGTGCTGCGCATGAAGCCGGTCATGCCGGGTCATCATCTGTGCTTCAACGATATACGCACCTGCCGCGAGTGTGCTGAGAACTGCTATGCCTGCGAAAAGGTAACGTTTATTCATGGGATAGGTCTTTCTATAATTCTTAAGCACTAAATCAGCAGGGCGTACTTCGTACAAGCCCACGGATTGCCGCATGAGTATTAGCTATTTCAGTGTTGCGGGGTCAAATTAAGCAATGAGAATTTCGTTCGGTATCAAGCAACCGATACGTTGCGCTGATATCCTACAAGATGTTGAGGTTTTGCTAGAAAAGGTCTAATTTCTCTATAAGCCAACCCATGCTTTGATCGCATGTTGCATGCGGGGTCGTTTTTTTCTAGCCTGGCGTCATGGCATTATTACGCAGTGCAATTTTGGGGTGTTTCGTTCTTTTCGGGGCGATGTTTGCTGTGTCGGCGAACGCGCACACTGTTATGTCGGAACCGCACATGACTGTTGCTGGCATGGATGGACATGGCGATGCCGCATGCTGTGACGAGATCAAACACTCTGCTTCAACCTGCTCCGTGTTTATGGCTGTCCTGGCACCCACAGAGATATTACAGATTGTTGCGCAGCAAGCATCTATTGTCTTCGCAACAGATACTGTCTTGCCAGATGGGTTCATCGTGCCACGGCTCAGGACCCCACCACGAGGGTGAGACTGGTCATAGAAGGACGGCTACGCTTCGCCGTCATGACGCAGTGAAAATTTTCTAGTGGTAATAGCGATAGGTCCACTCCCCCTAAGCCTTGGGTGATGTGAAAGGTCGCTTGGTCTTGATCGAATTGGACATAATCAGAAATGAAACGAGCATTAATTCTTGGTGCGGCGGGTGCAGGTTTTGCGGCTGTTGGTTATTTTGTCATGGGCAGCAACCAGCCCGCTCAAGCAGTAACCTTACAGGCTGAAAACCCGATGGTCGTCTTGCAAGGCAGCCAAATTTATCAGAACAACTGTGCGTCTTGTCACGGTGCCAATCTGGAGGGTCAACCCAACTGGCGCCAACGAGATGCAGAAGGGCGTCTGCCCGCGCCTCCGCATAATGAAGATGGCCACACATGGCATCACGATAGTCTTACGCTATTTGGTTTAACCAAATACGGCGTCGCAGCCCTTATTAATGACCCGAGCTATCAGTCAAACATGCCCGCTTATGAGGGCATTTTGACGGACGAAGAGATCATCGCGGTGCTGAGTTACATCAAATCTACTTGGCCAGAAGAAATTAAGGCCATGCATGACGAAATGGAGCGACAACGATGAAACAGGTCTTTTTTGCGTCCCTTTTGGTTCTGGGCAGTTACGCGGCAGCATTCGCGCATTCTGAATCTGAAGAAACGACACCGGCTAATGACTCGCGCGTCACTGCGGTTGATCAAATTGAAATACGATTTGACGATCCGATGCGCGTGACAGCCGTTTCACTTGTGGGGCCGACTGGCGACACCGCCCTTGAGCGTCAAACAGGCCTAGATCCCACGACTGAGTTTGTCGCCACCCCTGAAGATGCGCTTCAGCCCGGCAATTATGAAGTTGAATGGAGGGGGCTGTCTAGCGATGGTCATCCCATGGAGGGCAGCTTCTCTTTTGAGGTGGTTGAGTGATGCTTGATGGCATCATTGCGACCGCAATTGCGCTCAAGGCGGGCAATTACGCAGCGAGCCTTCTGTGTTTAGGAGGGCCGCTATTCTTAGCGGCTTTTCCTAACGCCGATAGCAAGATCAAGAAAGTGGCCAAGCGTGTCGCTATCTTATGCGCGTTAGCCCTGCCGCTTCTTGTTGCCCTGCGGATTGCTGTCCGTTCGGCCCGTATTTCTGGAGGCGGGCTGGAGGGGATGCTTGACCCAATCATGCTTCAGATCGTTTGGGAAAGTCCTTTAGGAAGCTTTGCGCTGCTTCAAGTTGTTGGGTGCACCCTCATTCTGGCTACAATTGCCTCGCGACAGTTACAGCTTGTTTTTGGTCTGACCGGGGCAATCATTGTTGCAACATCATTCGCAACGATCGGTCATTCTCTGGGGGAACCTCGTTATCTCCTTGCGCCGCTGATCGTCCTCCATATCTTGGCAGGGGCATTTTGGGTAGCAGGTCTAGCACCCCTATATCGCGCTTCTTATGAGGCCAATGGAGTTGTGCTCCTGCATAGATTTGGCGTTTTGGCAGGTCTGGCAGTGCCAATACTGGCGATAGTCGGACTGGCATTTGCGTGGTGCATGCTAGGGTCATTGTCGCTTTTGTTCACGACAGACTATGGCGTGGCACTCTTTGCCAAACTTGTCTTGGTTGCGGGGCTTCTAAGTTTAGCGGCTCTTAACAAATTCAGATTAGTCCCAGAAATGGTTCAGTCGGCGCAAGCTGCGAGCAAGAAGCTTCGGCGCTCCATAGCAATTGAGGGTATCGCCATCGGGGCAATTCTTGTCGTGACCGCTACACTTACCAGTGTGACAACTCCCCCTGTTAACATGTAGGCGGCTTGCCTTATTGTATGCAGTATAAGTCAAAGACCGGGCGTATGTTTGCCCACCTGAAGAGGGCTAGCACAGTCCAACATGCTAGCCCTCGAACGTATTTTCTTACGCGGCCAGTTTCGAAGTGATTTCGATCTGGCGTTTGATTTGATAGTGGATCGACTTTTTCAAGGTGTCAGTCAGTTCGCCTGGCTGCATGACAAAGCCGTAGGGGTTGCCGCCATCTTCAAACTTAATGGGGTCACCATACCCAGGTGCGACTGGGATCATCCCGAAATGCATGGATGAAACATAGGTTTGCTGAATCGCCCCTTCGGCGCCGCCGTTTTTATTCTGCGCCGTTGCCGCTGCTGAGAGTGTCTTGCCCGCCAAGGCGCCGCGCATCCATAAGCCGCCCAATGTGTCGAGCCATGCGCGCGTTTGGCTCGCCATGCCGCCGTAACGCGTTGGGCTCGAAATAAAGAGCCCGTTGCACCACTCCAAATCTGCTTCGGACACCAGATCAACAATGGCCGCTTTTTCGGCTTGGGCCTTCCAACCATCTTGGCTGTTTACAACCTCTGCCGGTGCGGTTTCCGCGATGCGCCGTAGACGGACCGAAGCACCCGCTTCTTCGGCGGCTTTTGTAGCCTCGGTCGCGATGGCATGGTTGGTTCCATATGTGGAATAAAAAACGATCAGTAAATTTGTGCTAGACATATGTGCCTCCAAA
>ENA-OUOG01004744-OUOG01004744.1-marine-metagenome-genome-assembly--contig:-NODE-4744-length-11513-cov-3.861315_pt1 | contig 11513 bp, 7 predicted proteins | sample MGYA00248635_ERZ508505 | MGnify/ENA primary metagenome ERZ508505 (study PRJEB26176, sample SAMN06267871) | marine metagenome | isolation source: Saanich Inlet, British Columbia, Canada | place: Pacific...
AACCCTAACGGACAATGGTTATGGATTGAAGAACTTACAGGAATGCCTATTGCCCAATCTATAGCAAGTTGGCTAGAAAATACAAATAATGATTTCATTTCCTGATATAATCCACTGTGAGTATAATAGCTTGATATTGAAAAAAGTTTCTCAAAGTGATATACAATACATTTGGGAAATAGCACCTCTAAATAAATTATTTCTTGTTATTGGGAGTAAGGCTTCCAGTGTAAATGAGCTATATCATTTGATGGGGTTAGATTGGACAAGTTGGTATTTAATGCTTGATAATTATGGTTATTCCTATGGACTAATTAGAGCTATACCAGAAATGGATAATTCTATTAGTTTACATGGTATAGGCTGGACGCAGCCAAATAAATCTCCTAAAACGTTTGTTTTTTCTTGGTATGCTTTTCATTTTTGGCTTTTTGAGAACCATGTAGATTATACAAGAACATATTGTGATGTTGATAATACAAATGCAATGAAATTTATATTAAAATCAGGATATGTATATCAAAACTGGATTCCTTCATTTACTAATAATAAAAGGGTAGCACATTTTTTAATTAAAAAAATAACTTTTTTTGAGTTATTAAGTCAAAAACACATACAATTTACTCTAAAAGAAAATAATTTTAGAGAAGTTATTCCAAAATATCAATTAGAAAAGTCCATAACAAATAGAGCTAAACAAAAATCTATTGAGATCATAGAGCTTATTAATAAAAGTAAATTAGAGCAATTTGTGAAAAATCATAAAGAAGTTAGTTTTTCTTATTATTTTAGGTTGATTCCGCGCCCTTTGGTTTATATAATTGTTTATAATAATATTAGTTTGGGTAATATGATTCTAATAGAGTTAAATAAGCAAAAAACTATAGTTCTATTTGTTTCTGAAGTTATTGATTTACCAACAAGCCTTAATCTTGTTGCTAAATTAAAATCGCTGTTTAATTTAAATGCATTTGATTTGATTCTACTTGAGGAAATGGTTTCTTCAGATTCATTAAAGAATGCTTTGTCTATTAATTTCCAATATTCAGGAAATCATTCTTTTCCAAATGCTAAATCATGGGGTGTTTAGCGAATATTTTGTTAAATAACAAAATCGTTTTTAATTATATAAACAAAAATATATTTATAAGAGGTATGACTGAGAATATCTATGAGTAAATGGAACTATCTGAAGCTATATATCAATACTTATGTTATCATTCAAAATACACCCAGATCCTTTCCCAGCGTCCTTTTCTACCAAGCCAATATGGCTTGTTCTTTTGAAAAGAAGCGCAATGAAGAAAAGCTGGACATGCTCAGCAAAGTATTAGACATCAAAGATTGGAGTAGGATAAGTGCAAATGCATAATTTTTTTAATTTATATCAATGGAAAACAAACAATTAACCCAACTACATAAAACCAACTTACCCTCAGCCATAAAAGAGGCCATTAATGAAGTACTTAATGAAGATGAGGCGTATGTAGCCGATGAACTGGTTGAACTCTGTGAAACTGTTCTTTTAGAATTGGCATCGCTTGGAATGGCAGCTTACCTCAATCAACCCAACCAAAAGTCGGTATACAACGATTTTCTTTTGCAACTTTTCACCACCAAAAGCCATGCTTACAATGCTGGGCCCCTTTACCGCTCGGCAGCCAACATGATTAAGGAACTAGACACCAAAGAAGCCAAAACACTTTACCCTCTTTTTTGGGAGAAAAAAGGCAAAACAGTACAGTTGAATTCTCACATACACCACTTAGCCCTATTAAGAAATGAGGTAATGCACGGCTTTTTCTTATTACCCCCAGAGAGAAACCACAAAGAAGCCGGTCATGTAGCAGAGGTAATTGCCCAACTTAACAAAGCAAACGTTTTTTCTCTTTTTAAAGATGATAGCTTTCATTTTATCTCCAAACAAGATAAGCTCACTGCCTTCAGCGGAAGATGGGGTATTTTAGATCAGGAGTGGCCAATGATGCAAAATGCACACGCTTTTGGAGAGCTATCTCTTTCCATTCGCCATCAACTTTCTGATGATTTTAGTAAAGAACAAGATGCTTGGTTAGCAAAAAACCTCACCAATCAAAAAGTAAATAGCCATATTACCAAGTTTACCAACGATAAATCTCAAGGTGCAATGGCTTATTGGCACAGACCCAATGAAAATGTAAATGAGCAAATAGCCAATCTATATGCACAACTTAAAAAATCAGATACTCACGTTCCTCAGTTTTTAGCACTGGGTAGTGAGGGAATTACCTTTACCTCTAACTTTTTATTAGGTAAGCTAATAAGCATACTAGCAACTGAAACAGGTGCTACAAAATACAGCAGTGATAATTTTAAGGCTGTAAAAGAACTCCGTAAAAAATGCAGTAAGCAACCTGTAATTATTATTAAAGACATCCACTGTTCGCTATTTCAGTCGGATCATTTATTGCACTTAGCAGACTTTTTATACGAAAACAGCATATTACTCATTGCTTTTGGTGTTCACTACACTTGGATGGATCAGTTTTTCAACGATTCAAATGTAATCGAAAGCAAAACCTATTTACCTAAAGAAAAAGAATGGTTACCACTTTTAGACAACTACCTAAGGTATAAAGGACCCAACAAAGAATTTAATAATGAGCTGGAGCAGTATAAATTAATTAAAAAGATTATTACTCATTTACTAAAAGAGATTTCCAACAAAGAAATTGTAGCCAGGCGGTTTGCAGATGAGCACGAATATCCTATGGAATATGTTCACGAGGCTTTTGCTTTTTTACATCCTTTTTTAAACGCTGGTAGAATAACTTTTGAAGAAGATGTATTGGACGATTTATACGGTTTCCCAAAAGAAATCACAGAAGCCTCTAGAATTTATTTTTCTATTGGAAGAAGAGATGCCAAACTAGAATACCAACACCAAACGTTAGCACTATGAGTCAATTACCAAAGCCATTATCCAACTACGTAACCAGGTTCAACGAGCAGTACAGTCATCTAAAATTAGCAGAAATCAACAATGAGCAATTGATTGAGCTCATGGCTACACAAAAAGCCGCAGTCAATAACCTATTTATGGCGGGTTTGGGAGCTTCTACGCTTATCCTAAGATTGGGTGCAGTGATTCAGCTTTCCAAAAAATTAGAAGAAGGCACACCGGAAGACGATGCGCTACTTATGAAGCAAATCGTAGACAACTTAAGAGAAAATTTACCTAGTGACACCAGCTGGAAAGTCATCTGGTCCATTACATGTCCAGAAGATAGCCCATGGAGAGCATGTATTACTCCACCAAAAGGACAGCAATCGCTTATGGAACGGTTTATCACCTTTAGAAATAAATATGTTCATGGTTACATTTCTTTGAGGGAACAAGACGTTAAGAAAATATTAAATGGAATAAACACACTATCTGAAATAGTAAACACGACTAGTCAGCTTTTTAGTGGAACCGAAATCAAAGAACAAAAAGATCAATTTTTCTTTGTTGAAAAAGGGAATAAAATACCTCTTCACCCTTTCTTACAAAAGGGAACTAAAGATGGATTGCCGTATATTTTCCAAGGTTTGTACAACAATAAAGATATCGCAGAACTAATCAGTATCTACTATGGAGATTCAGAAAAACAAGATGGTGCTGAACATTACGAGTCGGTTTTTGAACCCATGCGTAAAGCCCTAAAAGGTGGTGCAGGACAAGTGTTTGATCACAGTAACCGAATAGCTTACTACAGTGAATGTTTTGTGGGTAGAGATAAAGAGAATAAAGCAATTCTAGATTGGGCAACCACCCAAAGTGACCAAAATATATTGCCTGTTTTTTCTACTGCAGGTATGGGCAAAGGGGCATTGATTGCCAATATTATTCAAGAACTTTCCGATATAGAAATTAACATACCTGTATTACATCATTTTTGTGGCAGTGGCATACAAAACAGTTTGCATGCCACGCTGTATCATTTTATCATTCAAGGTAAAAAGCAACAGTTTTGGAAAACTGAAGATGAAGAGATATTAAGAAAATTAAACCGCTTACCAAGCAAGTATACTGATTTAATCATGCTTTTTCATCAATTATTAGACGAGTATTTTACGCCTTCAAGAAAGAATATAACAGGAAATCTAGTGATTATAATGGATGGCTTGGATGAAGCAGCTGTAGCATATCCTCAACTTAATATATCTGATTGGTTCTACAATTATGATGAAAATGGAGAAGTTACAAATAGCTGGGAAAGCACATCCAATATCAAGTGGATCTTTACATACAGAGAAGGATTTTATCGATTCCCTGAAAGCAACAGAAATAAGTCCATTAATATTCTTCAACCTCTATGTGGCCTTACTAAAGAATCAGTAAAAAAGGCACTTGAAAAATTTAACCCATCAAAAGAATTTTTAAGTCAAGTAATTATTAGGGGAGCCATTCAATAAATATATGATAGAACCAATTTACTTAAGATATGTACATGATAGCTTGAATAAAGGCTTGCTGAATGCTGAAAATGCAGCAGCATTGCCTCTGGGCTTCATAGGTTTGTACGAACAAGAATTTACCCAGAAAACCCCAGTGAGTGAACGCAAAAAAGTACTAAATCAACTAGCACTTTGGGCACTTTTCAAAGGCCCTGTTTCTGCAAACCTAGCTGCAGCTGTTTTGGAAATAGATGAAGAGCAAATAAAAAATTTAATTGACCGCTACTCAAGTTGGTTCAATTCCCCAGAAAGTGGAAAGTATCAATTGTATCATGAGCGAATTAAAATTTATTTACTTTCTAAAGTATCTAGATTGGAAATACAAGTACTTTCTAAAAAAATCCTTCAATTTTTAGAAATTCATCTCTCAGAGTCTGTACACTACGACTATAAGCTACGTTTTTACATAGATCATTTAATTGTTCATTCTTACGAAAGTGATACATTCAGAGATTTACTAGACAATATTGTACATCAAAATGATTTTTGGGACGCAAGCTTTTCTGTTTTAAAATCTACCCAGCCAGCCATCGAAAATATCCGAAATCTAATTTCATTTTCAATGTTTAAACAAGATTGGGAATTGTTGTATCGTTGTTCTCAAGTTGTATTATTCCTGGAGCAGAAAAATGATATTTTATGTGAACAAATATTACAATCCAAAAGGTTGCATTTTGAACAAATAGATTTTTGTTTTAGCTCGATTTCTTCCCCTTTTACACAGCTTCGATTTCTTTCAATGGCAACAACCAAAGCCTTTTTAAATAGTAGCTTTGATAAAAATTCAAATTTTGATGAATATATTCCTTTGTGGGATCAGCTTGTAAATTACGTTGAGACCGAATATGTTGATGGTGCGATATTTTTGCCCAATTGGGTAATTAATAAGCTAAATAAAATTGTTGATTCATTTCAAATAGAAGCTCTTTCTATTGTGTTAGAAGAGTTGGATTTTGATGAGCTAGAACCCATTGAAGAAAAAGAATTTGAATTTGTTTATTTGAATGACGAGTTGGAGGATTTTTCTGAAAGTGATTTACAGGCTTTTTCCAACTTAACTGCAGCGCTTGAGAATTCAAAAGACGAATTCCTAGAGATGTATAGAATAATTGATACCCCAAATTTGATGGACAGAGATGAGTTACTCACAAGAGCTACTCTTATGTTTATAGAAAAAAATTACCAAAAATCCTTTGACTGGTTGTATTGGTTACTTGTAAAAAGTGATTTTGAAATTGGTGAACATGCTCCCCCTGACGAAAAATATTATACCAAAAATTTAATCTGTAAATACATACAAGTTTCAGATTTAAAACATCTAAAAAAAATAGAACAATTAGTAATCGATGCTGAATTATACAATACTATTAAACTGGAACTTAGAACTTGGATTAGTGATAAGTATTATCTTCTCAAAGAGTACCAAATGGCGTTTGAGGTTTTAAATGTGTTTAATTATCCAATTGAATCTACATTTGATGTTTCTGCTTGGAAAGGATCTTGGTTTACAGAGAACAATAAATCGATTGACCTCAATGAACTTCGTCCATCCTTTCGTTTGGATACCCTCTTAGCTTACCCAGAAAAAATAGCCACTTTAAGTTTTAATGTTGTAGAAGAATTATTGACCGACTTGGACAGCGATAAGATTTCTAAGGCTGAATATTTTGCTGAAACCGCAATAAAGGTCTATTCCACAAGGTCAGATTTGGCTAAAAAATTAATCAATTCAGCTTGGGAGTTGGTAGCAAATACCTCTGACTGGTCATCTATATATGCCAAAGTTGAAATTTTGTGCTGTGCTTTGAGTTTTATGAAAGAGGATTGGATCAGTAAAAAACTCAGAGTTTTCAAAGCGGAATATATTGAAGCTCAACATGAAGATGAATTTATTGAAGAGGCACTTCAAAATTTTTACAATTGCAATCCTTCTCGTTTTAGCGATAAAAATGCACTTCAATTGGCATTAAATTCTAAGTCTTTAAAATCATTTTTGAACGAAGTCGATGAATATGGTTTAGAAGAAGCCATTGAAAATGAGAGAATTGAAAAACTTATTATAAGTAAAGCAAAAAAGACACAAAATTTTAGATCATTTTGGTCTGAGGTTAAATTTTATTTTAGAAATGATGGAGTAGGATGTTACCTAGAAAATTTTTGGTCTTTATTTAAGGATAACAAACAGTTGTTCCAAAATGTAACAGCTGAAGATGTACGTATAATTGGTGTAATTTCTAGAAAAGTAGACCAGCATTTTCCAACAGAACTACACGTTCACAAATCTTTAAAACTTCAATGGTATGAAGCTAGAATTCCTGTTCCTGATGATTGGGAATATGGATCTAAAAAAGGATTTGAAGCCATGCTTTCTAAAAAAACTTTGGAAAAAGAGACTGTTTGTAATGCTATTTTGAGTAGTCCAAGAAATGGTAACGAATTAACACAAACTTCAATTAATGCAGTTGGATATATGTTAAATGAAGTGTTGAATAAAAAAGAATTAGTTCAAGACGTTTCTGCTTTTTTAACCCTAAGGAAAGAGATATTAGCACAATATGCCTAACCTAGAACCCACATACCTGCGCTACGTTTACGATAGCCTAAACAAAGGATCGCTTAATGCGGAAAATGCGGCTGCATTGCCTCAGGGTTTTATTGGTTTGTATGAGCAAGAGTTTACTCAAAAAACACCAGTCAGTGAACGTAAAAAAGTACTGAATCAACTAGCACTTTGGGCACTTTTCAAAGGCCCTGTTTCTGCAAATTTGGCTGCTGCTGTTTTGGAAATAGATGAAGGGCAGATAAAAAATTTAATTGACAGCTACTCTAGTTGGTTCAATTCCCAAGAAAGTGGAAAGTATCAATTGTATCATGAGCGTATTAAAGTCTTTCTATTATCAAAGACAAATGATTCACTAATTGAATTTAATACAGAATCTATCATTTCTTTATGTAGACAAGTTTTAAAAAACTCTTCGGATTATTTAACTGAGTTTGTTGAGTTTTCACTCAAATATTATTCCAGTCATCTTTATGATTTAACCTTTTTTAAGCCAAAATATTATAAAGAATTAAAATCATATTCTTTAGACACAAAATTCATTGAAATGAATTTCACCTACTTAAAATCTTTAAATTATTTTATTTCGTCTATTGAATATGCCTTAAAAAAATCAATTCAAAAAAATAATGATGATGATTTTTTCCTTTTTTTAGATCAAAAATTAAAGGTTAAAGGTCTGATTTTTGAAAAGCTAAAAAATACTTTTGAATATGAATTAAATGACTTTGTTAATTATTTTTTAAATATTGGACTTAAAAAAGATGAAATCTTTTTTAAAGAATATTTTTTATTGACTATCTTTAAATTACTTAACTTGATTAAAGCTAATAAGATTAATCAAGGACATTTAGAAACAGTTTTTAGTGTTGTAAGAAATAATGAATTCAAATTATTTTTTGAAGATTTGACCCAAGTTGGGTCAGAGGCATTTTGGTTGAAATTACTTTCTATACTGAATAACAAAGGTGTTGACTGTTCTATAATTTTAGATCATTTGCCTACAGGTTTCAATGTCGAATCACCAATCGAAAAAAACTACTTTTCAAAAAACATTCAAAATGCATTTAATTGTCTAGGTAATTCCGACGTAATTTCATTCATAAAAGATAATTTAAACAGTAATTCTAAATCAAAAAATTATTCCTTTTATTTTTCCTCAATTGATGATCCTGTATACTTTCAAGACAAACTTATTGAACTGTATGAGTATTCAGCATCCAATGGAAATATAAATATGCTGATCAATGCAATTACGCCTACAACATCTAAAATACATCAAAGTGAATTGATAACCCTTTTGATAAATCAGTCTTTTGATTTTAATAGAAAAGATCAAATAAGAATAAATAATTATCTCTTAAGTAACACCAATAAGATTAATTATTTTAAGTTGATTGATAGATTAAAAATCTTATTTGACAAATATATCAAGTTGAAAAAAATAAATTCTATCAAGAATTTATTGAAAAGCTTGGATAGAAATTCATTTGAGTATTATTTAGAATACTGCTTTGAGAACTTTATTAAAGAGAATGATTCTCCAAGTTTAAAAAAACTTCTGACAATAGAATTAAAGAATTCACCCTCTTCTTCAGATTTTAATGAAAATAAAATTATACAGAAACTTAATTATCGCCATGCAGAACATATAATTTTAAATTCAAAATCAATATCTAATATCAAAGGCTTAGATGATAAATTATCCGAGGAACAAAATATAATAATTAGACTGCAAAGTGCATTCCTCGAAAATATTAAATCATCAAAGGAGAGAGATTACCCTAATTTAATTTTTGATTTCTTATCAAGCACTGAGTTAAAGGATAATATATTAAGTTGGCAACTTAAAGATATTGATGAAAAGCTAAATCTTTCTAACGATAATTTAAAAGATCAATTGTTAACCGAATTAAAATCAACAATTCATAGAATCATTAATAGTTCAGTTGATTTTGGAAATGGTTTTGAAGTTTTAGAAATTGAAGAATTGGTTTTTCAACTTAATGAAGTTGACAAAAAAATTAAATCTGTTCTACAAATAATTGAAAAAAACTGGAATGATGATTGCGGAGTTTCAGAAGATGATTATGGCAGTTATAAATTTGTCCAAACTAGCAACATAGAAGCTGAATCATCAAAACTTCAACAGATTAAAATTAAACCAAATAAAGTAGATATTAATTTAATTTTAAAAAATGAAACCAAAGATTTAAAAGGTACATTACCTGAAAAATATGTATCTCAATATATTGAAAAAATTAAAAGTTTATACTTCAAAAAACTAACTATTTCGCAAAAAATTGGTGAGTTAAAAACCTTAAAAATAAAAAATGAGTTAAGACCGTTAATAGAATCTCTTATGTGTAAGTTGAAATCTATTTTTGAAAAACAAAATAATTTAGTTTACTTGTATCTATTAACTCAGGTTAACCAATTTAAAGCAATTTCTGAATTTTTAAAACAGCTTTTAAGTAAATCAAATTTAGATACAAATATTGTTAAATTTTATTCGTCAGTACCGTCAATAAAAACAATAATAGAATTAATTAGTGACTTAGGTTTTAAAAAGGAATTATATCAAGTTTATAATTCAAAAATCTTATTCAATTACAATACAATAATTCTACAATGCTATTATAATAATCTTTTTACTCCCTCTGAATATATTAAAGATTTAAAAAAACTAAGAGAGGAAGATTTACATGAGGCATATTATTATTTGGGTTTAAATGTCTATGAAAATAACTTAACTCATAAACTAGTTAGTTTAATTGATAAATTGTATGTTAAAGATTTTGTTAGAGGGCTAATAGAAAATATTATTTCAAATGAGTGGGATTTCAACAAATACCTAAAGTTTTTATATTTCCACTTTCACTCTGCCCCTAATTTATCTGACGAATTAATTGATGAGATTCTTCTTCATAACATCCTCATAAATGGAGTTAACTTTAGTCATTTGGATAATTTAAATTCAAAAATTAATAACATTTATACAAAAAATATTTTTTCAAATCATGAATAAAACCATTGTTCTTAAAAAAATGAGTTCTGAACCTGGCGCACCTGTTCGATATTATTTGGATGGATTTAATATGAATTTTTTTCTAAATAGGAGGATTTCAGTAAAATTTGAGGGTTTTCAATGTTCGAATTGTAAGGGTTATAAACCAATTTTCCGTCAAGGGTATTGCCAATCTTGTTTTTTCGATATTCCACAAGCAGCAGATTGGATTATGAGGCCAGAACTTAGTAAGGCACATTTAGATGCAGAAGACAGAGATTTAGCCTATGAAAAACGTGTGCAATTGCAACCTCATATTGTGTATTTGGTTAATTCTAGCAATGTTAAAGTTGGTGTTACCATTAAGAAGCAAGTACCAACGCGCTATATAGATCAAGGAGCGGATGAAGCGATAGAAGTTCTTGAGGTACCCAACAGGTATTTAGCAGGTGTAGCACAAGTTGCCATTAAAAAGCATATGAGTGACAAATCTAATTGGAGAGGAATGTTACAAGGAAACTCTAGTAAGAACATCAATATGCATAATTACTATGATTTATGTAAAAACATTATTGAATCTAATCCAGAGATAAACGAACTTCTTGGCCCATATTTTATTAAAAAAAATGAAGCATTAACTAAATCATTATTTTTTGATTATCCAATTAATCAAAGCAGAATTAGAAGAGTTCAAAGTTTAAACATGTCAAAGAAAAAAAACTTCAATGGTAAGTTAACAGGTATTAAAGGCCAATATCTTGTTTTTAATAATAGAGATGTCTTAAATGTTAGATCTAATGAAGGGCTAATTTTAAACATTAAAACTATTTAACAGTCTTTCCTCTATTATTTTTTTTGAACTTTAAATAGTAATTCAAAATAAATACTAAATGATAATTCAAAACCTAATTTTAAAACACTTACAATTAAATATTCTTGGGAGATTAGGATACTACCATAAAAAACAGAAATAGAAAAATATAAGCATTAAGATAAATTATATCGTTTTTTTTTTAAATAATGAGAATTAATTAGATTTTCTTCAATGACATCACCATTATTCAGGTATAATTCATATTGCTTTTTTTGTTTATTTTCTCTTATTAAGAAAGGTGTTCTACAAACCTTAAATCTATAGGATAAGGCTTTTAAGCCAGCTTTTGTTCCTTTATCTTTAAGAATTCTAAAGACAAATTTTGAACAAGATTCTTCAAATAAACAAACCCCTTTAATCTTATTTGGCACTATAACCCAGTATAAACGAATAATAAATCTAAAAATTTTATTCAATTCTTTTTTTTTATCATTTTGGATTCGATCCAGTGCCTTTTGTTTGGGAGTCGATAGCCTTAACCACTCCACAAATTTGTCTCTCTGATCCCAACCCTGAAAAACTACACTTTATTCAATTTTTTTTTTATCATTTTGGATTCGATCCAGTGCCTTTTGTTTGGGTGTTGATAGCCT
>ENA-OUOG01004748-OUOG01004748.1-marine-metagenome-genome-assembly--contig:-NODE-4748-length-11500-cov-6.839184_pt1 | contig 11500 bp, 5 predicted proteins | sample MGYA00248635_ERZ508505 | MGnify/ENA primary metagenome ERZ508505 (study PRJEB26176, sample SAMN06267871) | marine metagenome | isolation source: Saanich Inlet, British Columbia, Canada | place: Pacific...
GCAAAGGTAGCCGAAATTTGTTAAGGGCGGTGATTCTAGCCTTGATATCCGAAACGACGCAATTGATTTTCATTGCTACGCCAATCCTTATTCACCTTCACGTAAAGTTCTAAGTGTATTTGTTTTTGAAAGAAAGACTCCAAATCTTTTCGAGCCTCAGTCCCAACGCGCTTGAGTGCCTTTCCTTGGTGTCCAATTAGGATTCCTTTCTGCGTATCGCGCTCTACCATGATAACGGCACGTACTCGAATAATTTTTTCTTCTTCTTTGAAGCTTTCAACCTCTATCTCTACTGAGTAAGGAACCTCTTTCTTATAGTGAAGAAGAATTTTTTCTCGGATGGTCTCGCTCACAAAAAATCGCTCCGATTTATCAGTAAGCTGCTCTTTGTCAAAGTAAGCAGGCCCAAGCGGTAATAATTCTTTAATTCGCTGCATTACTTGATCCACACCAAAACCTTCTAACGCTGATATCGGATGAATCTCTGCTTGAGGCAATACCTTTGACCAATTCGCGACCGCTTCTTCTAAACGCATTTGATCAGTAGTGTCGATCTTATTGATTAATAGAAGTAAAGGGGTACTGGTCGCTTCAAGTTTTTTAAAGAATTGCGCATCTTTCAGTCCCTTCTCTCCGATCTCAACCAGATATACTAGGACATCAGCATCTTCAAAAGCAGTTTTGACAAAATCCATCATCGATTCTTGAAGCGCGTAGGCAGGGTCAATGATTCCCGGGGTATCAGAGAAGATAATCTGATAATTTTCTTCGTTTACAATCCCGAGAATACGATGTCTGGTAGTCTGTGCCTTTGAAGTAATAATAGAGAGTCGCTCCCCAACAAGTGCATTCATCAGGGTCGATTTACCCACGTTTGGGTTACCGATAATATTTACATAACCTGAACGGTGACTCATAGACGTCCTTCTTTAGAGCGTTTAAAGTAATCCGAAGCTGCCGCATTTACCTTAGGTGCCAGTAACAATACCGCAATCATATTAGGGATAAGCATCAATGCATAAGCCAGATCCATTAAGTTGACTACGAGATCAACTGAGGCGATGGCTGCGATGATAATGGTGATGATGTAAAAGTAATTGAAGCCTTTCCCTATTTTGGTACCGGCCAAAAATGACAAGCTCTTCACCCCATAGTATGAATAGGTAAGAATCGTTGAAAGTGCAAATGCCGTAACGGCGATCATGAGAAGCACGTCTCCCCATCCGAATAATGTCTTTTTGAAAGCAATAAGGGTCATGAGTATCCCGTTGGTTTCAGCCTCGAGATAAGCGCCACTAATCAAAATAACTAAGGCCGTCAAGGTACAAACCACGATGGTGTCGATAAATGGACCGAGCATGGCAACCAATCCTTCTTGGACGGGCTCATCGGTTTTTGATTGACCGTGATACATAGGAGCTGAACCTAGACCAGCCTCATTGGAGAACATCGCTCTACGCGCACCTAGAATAATTACTCCCCATAAACCTCCGGTGACAGCCGTTTCGAAATTAAACGCTTCGGAAAGAATCAGTTTAAAAGCGGGAAGAATACCCTCAGCATTGGTAGCTAAAACAAAGAGTACTGCAAGCAAGTAAAAGCCTACCATCGGTGGAACGATTCGGGTGGCTACCTGTGCAATCTTTTGAACCCCACCGAAAATTACTGTCGCTGTAATCGAAGCTAAGACAACACCTATGATCGCCTTCCAGGCAAATGCAGATCCCAAATCAGCCAGTGTTTCATTGGGACGAACCACCTCCATAAAGGTTTGTGTAAATTGATTGGCTTGAAAGATGGCGAGGTATCCGATCATACCCATTACCGCATAGAAAATGGCAAGTGGAGATCCTATTTTGCCTAGCCCTCGAGTCATATAATACATCGGGCCTCCTTGCGCCACACCCTCTGAATCAATACCGCGATACATCACAGCTAAGGAGCAACTGTAGTACTTAATGGCCATACCTAGTAATGCAGTCATCCAGATCCAAAAAATGACACCCGGTCCCCCTAGATAAACCGCAATCGCTACTCCCGAAATATTCCCAAGACCAACCGTTGAAGCAATCGCAGCAGATAATGCTTGCCAGTGAGAAACCTCTCCGGTCGCACCTTCCTTATCGTATTTGCCTCGAGTAATATCAATGGCATGTTTGAAATTGCGATAGGGTGTGAACCTCGAATATAGGGCTAAAAAAAGGCCTCCACCTAGAAGTAGCACCAGCATCGCGCCCTCGGTATAAGGCAGTAATGCTGAAATGATATCGTTGATTACATTCATAGACGCGAAGATAGGGCTTAGCGCTACAAACGAATAAAGATCTTTCGCTTAAAGAGAATCAGTGTAGGAATACTAATGATGCCCACGTAGATCAACGCATAAATCAGTGAAGATAGTTTAGGAGCCAAACCGATTCCTATCAGAAAATCAACCGTTTCAGTATTCAAAGCTACTGGTATGAATTGGTCACTATAAAAAACACTAACTAGGATACTAGAAAGCGCGTAGGCAACAATCGGATTTTTCCCAAACGACTCCATAAGAAGTGTCGGCAATGCACTTTTCTTCACATCAAATACATAAATACACAAAGCCCAAGCTTGCATGCATGCCCCAGCGGTTACCAAGGTAAACGAGCTTGACCAAAGCGCCTTATTAATCGGGAATACATAACTAAGTAAATATCCTAGGGCTAGAAGGATGAATCCCCGACGCATCATTGCAAAGAGCTTGTCAGACGTTTCTTCGTAAGATTGATAAATAGAGGCAGCTGTCATCCCTAGAAGCGTTGAACCTACAGCACCTGCAGTACTTAAAAGCCCTTCAGGATCCCAGGTCTTTTGCCATAAATAACCAGGCAACAGTTTACTATCTAAGTAATGGGCCCAGTTCTTCATTGGTACCGAAAGGTCAGGAACACCTACTCCAGGTACCGGAACAAACACCATTACCACTGTATAGATCCCCAACAACCATAATGCTAGACGCCATTGATTTGCACGTTTGGTAAATACAAAGATTAATGCACAAATAAGGTAAACTAGCGCTATTCGGGGGAGTACCCCAACGAAACGAATATTCGAAAAATCGAAATTGGGCCATAACCATAGAAATATTCCTACTAGATAAATCTTTAGTGCTCTCCACAAAATCTTAGTAACTACCCCTCTCTGATCGGTCTTTTTTCCCAAGGCAAAGACAATTGAAGCTCCTACAATAAATAGAAAGCAGGGGAAAACGAAATCGGTTGGGGTTAATCCGTCCCATTCTGCATGAAGTAGAGGTGCATAAACATGTGACCAACTCCCTGGAGTATTTACGATGATCATCAATATAATGGTTAGACCTCTAAGAATATCCAGAGATAAAAGTCTTTGCTGTGGCATGTAGTTTTAGTTAGATGTAACTAAATATAGTCTTTACAAAACTGATTATCAATTACTTTTTATCTCTTGATAATTTCAACAGGAAGCCATTATAATTCCAAAATTACTGCTCTTCTATTTTTTGCTCTTGCATCCTCATCATCACCAGGTACTGCGGGCATACTCTCACCAAAAGCCTGAATATCTATTCGATTTGGAGAAATACCATTCGCTATTAAGAAATTAGCTACAGATTGTGCTCTGCGCATCGAAAGCGACATATTGTAATTTTCTGAACCGTCTTCGTCAGCATGTCCTTCAATTAAGATTCGAAGGCTAGGTCTTTTAATCATCTGATTGATGACTTCAGGAAGGATAAACTCAGTAACCTCTCTCTTTAAATCGTCCTTATCATAATCAAAAAAGATACCTCGGGATACCTTATTGATATCCTTGTATAAGAATGGGAAACGTTGGAGGAATGGTACCTTTTCTACTCGCTCAGGCTCCTCCTCTGCATAGGAAGCTTTCTGATCAGTTTCTACTTCTTGGTCAAGAGTAACAATATCATTTGATCCAAAACGATATACTAATTCTAAGGTGTGTTGAAAGTATTCGGAAAGATCTGTTCCAAATGGCGTTTTTACTCCAGTTGTAAACCCAAGACCCCAATTTTCATTCATCCACAAGGTAACCCCTAAATCTAAACCAGCATGTAAAGCAGAGGTATTGTTTGCCCAAGATTGTCCGATTGCAAATTGACCATAAGGTTCAATTTTTGTTCGTTGCAATGGACTATAACGAACAAAGGCTTCAAGATTCGTGAAGTCCATATCTGGCAATCCTACTGCATTATAGCATAGATCTATAATATCTAGGTAGTTAGAAGAAAAATGCATACCTAATGCCATTTGATCGCTAAAGTAATAGGCTGCCCTAACCGAGATTGGAGGAAGTGAACTTTTTTTATTTCCAGTATCTACATAAGTATCCTGCGCTTTAGAGTTGATGTTCCAATCATTGGTATTAAAAAAATCAGTTAGAAAGCTCTCATTGGTTTTAGCCTCAAGTCCATATGCGTTATTTAAAAACACATCAACAGCATTAACTCCAAGAGCGATTTCAAATTTATTTTGGCGCTGCTTCGCTTGTTGAGCTGAAAGGGTCAAGGTGCCAAGTAGCACCAGATTAAGTAGGGTTTGTTTTATAGTCGTATTCATTGCTTTCTATTTGGTTCTGAAACTTCTGGTTACACTTGAAGACGTGTTTACCCCGTCGTTGGCTTCAACTCTAAAAAAATATTGCTTCCCAGTTTCAAGATTAATAGCCATCTGTGTAACAGAAATATCAACTTGTGAAGAGGGAGGTGTTTGCTTTCCATCAATAGAATCAACAAAAAGAGTATAAGTTAGCGGATCGTTATCAAGATCACTGGCTTCCCAACTAAATGTTGTTACTCCCGACTCTATTGTTTTACCAGACTCAGGGGTTAATAATGTTGGAGCAAATGGCGCATAATTCTCAATTCCATCTCCCTGAAGATAAAATTGATACGTTTCTGATATTTGAGTAATATTAGCTCTTTGATTGAAACTAGTCACCGTCCAAGTATAGGCTTGTGCCCGATCCAAAGTGACTTCTTTTTGATTTGTCGTAAGGTTTGTAAACGTCTGAGATGCCTGCGACTCCTGATTGGTTATGGTAAGCCCATATTCATCAGCTCTATAAGCGTACTGCCACTCTAATACAACCGTTGCTTTATTATTAGCCAATATCGTTCCTGGCTCACAAGCTTCATTGTTTATCGGATAAACTAGCGCAGCAGCATCAGGACAGAAAGGACATTCTTCAGTATTACAATATCCATCCGGACATTCCTGATTACAGGAGACCGCAAAAAAGAAGACCAAGAAAAGACTGCCTATTATTTTTCTCATCGCTTAACGATTTTTATGGTTTTATTTATGGTTGTACTATTTACTTTCAATAGATAAACTCCTTCAGAATATCTATTCATATTCATAGAATAAACTCTACTTGTCGGAACCTCAATCTCTTTCTCTTCAATAAATCTGCCTATAATATCATAGAATGTTAGTAAGATTTTTGATTCATTTCCACCTATGTAAAGGTTTAAAACTTCTCTTACCGGGTTCGGAGCATATTCTAGCTTCTCCGATACAAAGATCTCTTCCTCTATTACTCCCTGACATTCAATATCCGTATAAATCTTCAATCGGTTCATACCCTTCTGTAACGCTAGACTAATTCTTGAACCTCTTCTAGACTTTAACACCCCGTTTAATTCAATGAAGTACTCCGTAGCCCCATCTAGCTGGAGATCTAACGCTTGCTTATCTTCTAAGTAGGTTGATACCACCTGTAACTCATCTGGCTGATCAATAAATACCGTAAAGCACTGTTCGAAAATGTCATCACCAACAACTGTGAAGCATACCTGATAGGTTCCTTTCGAAAGACCTGTAATCGATGAACTATAGCCTTCAGTAGTATTCAGATTAATTACTCCATTACTTCCTGTTAACCTTACTTCATAATTATAGTTTTCATTCAGAGCCGCTACCTGTATCTCTCCATCATTCGTGTTTGAACAAGTAGCACTAGTAGCAGACACTCTAAACTCTTCAGAGGCTATAATTAATAAGTCACATCCATTCACATCCACAGGTGTACCGGGCTGGGTCCCAGGACATAAATCATAAATATCCTCTACACCATCATTATCATCGTCATGATCATGGAATTCACATAAGAAGTCTTGATCTGAATCCACCGGCGGAAATGCTAACGAATCTAATGGATTAACAATGTCTGGTCTTCCAGTTCGAGCCATATCTTCAACTTCCTCCCAATCCTTGTAACCGTCTCCATCACTATCTGAGTAATAGTCTTCATTACCAATATCATATTCATCGTTAAGACCATCACCGTCCGTATCATCAGTCTCAGAATCAAGAGCATCAATAATACCGTCTCCATCAACATCCTTTAATCCTTCAATAAAATCATCTTTACCATCCTCGTCAGAATCTGGATTCGTTCGATTTGTTCCTCTATCAATTTCTTCCTCATCGGTAAGACCATCATTGTCATCGTCATGATCATGGAATTCACATAAGAAGTCTTGATCTGAATCCACGGGCGGAAATGCTAACGAATCTAATGGATTAACAATGTCTGGTCTTCCAGTTCGAGCCATATCTTCAACTTCCTCCCAATCCTTGTAACCGTCTCCATCACTATCTGAGTAATAGTCTTCATTACCAATATCATATTCATCGTTAAGACCATCACCGTCCGTATCATCAGTCTCAGAATCAAGAGCATCAATAATACCGTCTCCATCAACATCCTTTAATCCTTCAATAAAATCATCTTTACCATCCTCGTCAGAATCTGGATTCGTTCGATTTGTTCCTCTAACAATTTCTTCTTCATCGGTAAGACCATCATTATCATCGTCTTCGTCACAAGTATCACCAATTCCGTCGCTATCTGTATCTAATTGATCTGAGTTATAAACAGTCGGACAGTTATCATCAATATCAACAATACCATCATTATCATCGTCTTCATCACAAACATCCCCGACACCATCACCATCAAGATCTAACTGATCAGGATTATATGTGTTTGAGCAGTTATCTTCTGAATCTAAAACACCATCACCATCTAAGTCTTCGTCTACATCATTAATATTTAGTTCTATTATCATTTCTTCTGAAATATTCCCAGCAGCGTCATAAGCATTTAGACCCCATTTAAAAATATTTAGGCCTGATTCATAGTCGGTAATTTCAGGATCCTGAACATCAGATAATTCTAAGATCAATTTATCTTGATCAATTGTTAAATACTGTTTAGAAAATTCATTTAATGAAATCAGTTGGTATCCAACTACACCAATATTATCTAAAGAGGTGATCATTCCTAATTCTATGGATTCCAAACGATTTTCGTCAATGTTAAAATTGTATACACCTAATATTTCTGGAGATATCTCATCCAAGTCATTGATTTCTATATGAATACTCATATATTCTGTAAGCCCATAACTATCTGTAGCTAAAACGTCAAAATCATAAACCGATTTCTCTTCAAAATCTGGAGATTTATTGAATAAAATTTGACCAGATTCTTCATCAATGTTAAAGAAATCAGATTCATCTGATTCTATCAAACTATAAATAACTGAATCATTATAATCAAATTCAGTGTGAAGAGTTAGAACAACTCGGTCGATAGGTAAATTCTCGTCATAATTGTAAATAGAATCATTTGTGAATACTGGGGACTCATTTAAATTATTCAAAAGGACTTTTATTTTACCCAGATCAATATTTCCATCAGAATCCTCGGCTTTAACCACCACATCAAAAGAGGATAGTCCATTCTCATTTACATATCTTTCAAAATCCCATACTCCATTTGATGTAGAAGTAAATTCTCCCGTATCAGAGTTAATTTCAAAGGACTCCAAGAAATCCTCTGGATTTATCTCTGATATGGAATAAGTTATCGTTTGCGCATCCCGATCAAAATCAGTTTTAGTCTCAAAATCAAATAAATCGATGAGTATATCGTTAGTTAGATAGTTTTCATCAAAAGGCCCGATCTCGTAATTTTGGATTACCGGTTTAAAGGTTGATATCGCACCTGGATCGTCTATAAAGCCAACTCTCTTATCATTATCACCAAGTCCATTGTCTGTAAGAGTTATAATTACCTGCTCAATTAATCCATCTCCGTCATTGTCAATTAAAGTAGCTCCCTCATCATAAGTATCAAGATTTTGATCGTCTAAAAACTCAAATGAATTACCATCAGACCCAACTTTCATAAAAGAAGAGCCTTTAATAGGTGTAGGTAGATTAATTGTGAGTCTTACTTGGATTCCGTTACTCGGATCATCATCTAAATCTTTGAATTCCTGACCATCCTTAGGTTTTAATGTAAATTTGATTGGATCATTTACCCAATTAGATTTAGACTCAAACGGATCAATTTCAGGTTTTTGAATAACACTAATATTAGAAAGGGAAATGTCATTAACTGAATTTATTTTACCGTCTTCTGAAGGCTCACCAATAATAATAGCACCCATAGATTCGGGTTTTGGAGGAGCCAATTCTGAATTGCCATCTGTGGCCCATTCCATAGCCTCTTCAAATTCTTTAGCACTGCTCATCGGGAAACTAACAATATGATCAGCTTTTCGATCAGGAACTCCATCACCATCTAAATCATTCGAAGGGAAAAGCTCTTCTAAAACCGTAGGTATTCCATCTTCATCAGCAATCTCAGCAATCTCAACATTTACGGTAATAGGGCCGTATTTAACAATTTCTTGGTCATTGTCTATTACATCAGGAACAATAAAATATTGAAATAATACATCACCATAAAAATCCTTGTCAGGTGTAAAAACGAAAGAGCCATCAGAATTAAATTCTAAAAAACCGGGGTTATTAGTATCTCTGGTTACTCTTTTACCTTCCCTGAAGAGCACCCCAATAGTATCATTTTTAAATCCAAGATTTAACTTTGAATTCTCGTCCCGATTGGCATTTAAGTCAAGTTTGGTATTTAGCTCATATTTAAGATTTTTTGCAACAACAAAATCGGATCCAATTATTCTAGAAGATATAGCACCTTCTTCTAGAATGGCGTAGGATTCACTAATCTCTTCAGGTGATTTAGTATCCACCTTAAAACTGATTGCACGTTCAACTCGATTGGTATTACCTAAACTATCTAATAATGAATTAACAGGAACCGTAATTATTGCATCACCAATGTAGCCTTCTGCATCATTTGGGGGGTAATATAGTCCTGACCATACTTTTGAAGATTCTTGAGAAATTCTAACGATCGAACCTACATCAATATCAAAATCTTCTTGATTGAAGTTCACCAAATCCTCATCAAACTCAATTTTGAATCTAAGGAGTTGATTACGATAAACAATAATCTCTTCCATCTTTCCACTTATAGAATCATTAGGAATAAATAATTCCATTTCTGGACCTTTGGTATCAATTAATATTGAATCAACATAAGCCTGATTGAAATTTCCTGCAAGGTCTGTATAACTTGACTCTACAAGTTTTATTTGAGTAAATCCATCAAATCCATCCGATGATTGAATTCTTAAATCTACACTAGAGTTCTTAATATTTAAGTCTAATATTTCACCATCCGTAACTTCGAAGTCGTTAACATCAATATCAGAGATGTTTTCTGAAAAGTCAATCGCTATTTCTACAATATTATCGTTTTGTGTTACGATCGATTTATTAGGAGTAAAAGAAGTAACAAAAGGTGCTATTTCATCAATATCCAAAACAGAAATCTTAATGGGTAGAGCGCCAATGTTTCCATCTAAATCTTCAGCAGTAATAGTAAACTCATATGTATTATCAATATTCAAATCCTTAGGAGTTTCATAGTCTAAAGTATCTAGAATAGACAATCTACCTTGGCTATCAATTTCAAAAACTTCTTTATCAGATCCCGATAGATTCCATTCGCTAATCTCTTTGTCTGAAGAAAAACTCTCAATTATCGTAATAGAATTGTTTTCATTTAGTTCTATCGTCTCAAGGCCAGTAATAACGGGTGGGATCTGATCACTTACAATTATTGTTCTAACTGCTGTTTCAGCCTGATTATTACTTCTATCCTTTACATCATAACTTATTTCATATTCTCCTTTGACATTTATATCAATATCAGAAATGACTTGAACTAAATCGTTAAGATCATTATCAATGTTATCATACACATCGTATCCTGGCTCAGAATATTCAGTACCAAGTTGTAACGTGAATGGGTTAGCACCAGTTAAAGAGATGACTGGCTTCGAATCATCAACATCTGTAACAATAATCGAAAATTCAAAATTAGAAACATTGCCTAGTGAATCTGTAGCAACTAATTGTAGCTTGTATTCATTATCTGCGTCAGTGTCATAAGGTATTTCAAAATCAGGTGATTCTAAAAATGAAACTTCACCTTTCTCTGAGATGATAAAATGATCAGAATCCGAACCTTCAAGTTTATATAGAGATGATTCATCTGTGGAGAATTCAATTGCTTTTAAATCTATTTGATTTTCGATAAATTCAATTTTAGACTCTCCATAAATTACAGGTCCAAGTTCATCTATATCATTTATTAGAACGTGAACCTTAATTATCGTTTTATTTAAACTTGGATCAGTTGAAGTAAATTCTACTATATATTCATTATCTAAATTCTCATCCTTTGGATTTTCATAATCAGGTGTGTATGCAAATGATAATCTTTTATTGTTAAAAATCAATGGCCCAACATCACCACCTGTAATTTCCATAGTACAACCCTCTTCTGTTTCACAGATTCCTATTAATAGGTCTTCTGGATTTTCATTTATATTGAAGAATCTTTCTACATAAATTTCTGGAGGCGTTATGTCAATCACAGTTATAATTAAAGTCTCAGTACTATTATTGCCATTCTCATCTGTCGCTCTAACCTTAAACGTATATTCCGTCTGATCAATGTGATTGGCCGGATCTTTTAGAGTTAATACTCCATCATCAGTAATGGTAATTTTATTAGAATCTTTTCCTAAAAGCTGCCATATTACTATTTCATTCGCACTCACACTACCAAGTGCTGTTTCTCCATCTTCTGCGGAAGTTTTAACATTTGTTGTGTCTATGGTCGGAACCGTCGTATCCACTACATTCACGGTTCGAGTGACCTCAGTCGCAGCATAACCAGCCGCATCACTCACGTTATAGGTAATAGTATATGTATCTACAGCTGATGTGTCTACTGGATTAACTACAACTATATCCTCAGTAAGATCTCCATCGTAGTTATCCGTTGCAGTCGCTCCTTCATCCGTATAGGTTTCTCCTACTTCGATCGTAACGCTCTCCGAGCCAACTAACGTAATCACCGGAACCGTCGTATCCACTACATTCACGGTTCGAGTGACCTCAGTCGCAGCATAACCAGCCGCATCACTCACGTTATAGGTAATAGTATATGTATCTACAGCTGATGTGTCTACTGGATTAACTACAACTATATCCTCAGTAAGATCTCCATCGTAGTTATC
>ENA-OUOG01004752-OUOG01004752.1-marine-metagenome-genome-assembly--contig:-NODE-4752-length-11489-cov-29.113039_pt1 | contig 11489 bp, 8 predicted proteins | sample MGYA00248635_ERZ508505 | MGnify/ENA primary metagenome ERZ508505 (study PRJEB26176, sample SAMN06267871) | marine metagenome | isolation source: Saanich Inlet, British Columbia, Canada | place: Pacific...
AGGTAGTTGTCCCAACTCACTCGAGTGATAGGATCGGGAAATTCTTGTAGCCAGGGATTGTTTGCCTGCTGACCATCTCCCATTCCTGTTTTGGTGTACAGTACCAAACTCATTGCAGGTGCTGTAGCAGTTCGCAGTGAACTTAAATCTATTTCACTAAAGTCTGGTGCTTCGTATTCATACCTAGAACCTGTAGAAAAATAACCATCGTGAAGTGTTTTACTCCAAGAGCTCCCTCCTAGTATAGTAGCATTCCAATGTGCTTTAATGGCATCGTAGTATTTTGTGTTTTTCCCAGACAAACGCAGGAGGACATCTTGGAACTGTTGCGTATCAAACAGGGGACGAATGGTGGGTTGTGCTAAAGCAAAATCCCCTTCCTGAAGTTCATAATCTCCCCAAGATTCCAGATAATGAGGCGTCGCAGCAACAAATTGAGAAGCCGCAGCCGTTTCGTCGATTTTAGAAGTAAAGGATAAGGATAATTCCAGATTTTTGATTGCTTCGTTTAGAGCAGCGCCTTGAGCTGTGGTGAACACAGGATTTACACCAACAGTGATCAATCCTTTGACGCTCCCGTCCAAAATACCTTCCATCGCAGCATCAACCTCACTTACATTTCCTTGACGAATGTACTTAGGTTGTTCAGGCTGGAATGCGTTACTTTTTAAGAGCGTATTGATTGCCAAAACGGCTTGTTGCGCTGTTTCATCATCCATTCCTGTAACTACTACCCCATCGGTGCCTGATGACTGCAATCGCATTGCTGCTTTTTCGGTTGCTTTCTTTAAGGCTTCAGGTAAACTTGTAGCAGCATTCGATCCGCTTAAAATATCGTACAGATAAGCTAGTATCCTTTTTTGATCTGCTGGTGTACAGGGAATTCGGTGATCTGCATTGGCACCAGTTAGGGACATGTTGGACTCAAACTGCATATGCCAAGACATGTGGGCTTCGCCGTGGTGTTTTGAAGGAGCTTTGGCTTGTGCATAGCCATTAGCATAGCCTCCACCTTGCCAATCTCCCAAAAAGTCCGCATCGATACCTACTACCGTTTTGGCTTTTGAAAAGTCGTAAGCGGCCAGACCTCGAGTTCCATAATGCTTTTCAAAAGCATTTAAGGCCGCATCCGAGGAGATGGTATCATAAATGACGTGCTTTACATTTGGAAAAACAGCAACAAAATCATTGATGATTTTTTCAGTAGTAGGACTTGCCAGTGTCGGAGTCATCAGGACAACTTCCTTATTGGTTGCCGCTAAAGCTTTGAGCAAAGCCCCCATTTGAAGATATAAATCCTCCCATGAAATGTCTTGTCCGCCAGCTGTAGGTCCTTGTAGACGAAGTGTGTCGTATAAAGAAAGTACAGAAGCGTGCACTCTGGCATTGGCAATTCCTAAGGCAGGTGCCTCGGGGTTGCTTTCTACTTTTATAGGTCTTCCTTCTCTAGTTTTGATTAAAACACTTCCAAAGTCAAAGCCGTTAGCAATTGTCGTTGCGTAATAGTTGGCTACTCCAGGTCGAATTTGTTCGGGCTGGACGACATAAGGAACGGATTTGATAACAGGTCCTTCACAAGCAGCTAGCGTAGCTGCAGCTGTACTAAACCCAACATATTTTAAGAAATCACGACGGGATGTGTTACTTTCTTCAAGTGTTTTTTCATCACTCAAAAAGTCTTCTGGAAGTTTGGAAACAAATTCATTCTGTTCCAACTTTTTTATTTCCTCGTTTGAAGAGTCCAGTTGATCAATTGTTTTCCAGTATGTTTTATTTGATGCCATATTCCTTTCTTGATCGCCTTTTAATAGTGACACTTTCCACATTCTAAACCACCCATTTGGGCGACTGTTAATTTTTCTACACCGTACTTTTTGGAGAGAGCTTCGTGAATCTTAGCGTAGTACTCGTTACTTTCAACATTCACGTTGGTTTCTCGATGACAGTTGATACACCACCCCATTGTCAAGGGAGAATATTGGTACATGATTTCCATTTCCTCCACAGGACCGTGACATTTCTGACACGCAATCTCTCCGACTTGGACGTGTTGTGCGTGATTGAAATAAACAAAGTCAGGCAAGTTGTGAATTCGAACCCACTTTACGGGTTGTGTCTCTCCAGTATAGCGTTGGTTTTCTTCATCCCAACCCACAGCCGCGTAAAGTTTTTTAATTTCTTTGGTGTAAAAGTCTTTGGTATATCCGTTCTCTAAATCTTCTTCCCCGTTGTATTCTGCAATATTTTGGTGACAGTTCATACACACGTTTAAAGAAGGAATCCCCGAGTGTTTCGAAACACGGGCGGAGGAATGACAATACTTACATTCAATTTGGTTTGCTCCTGCGTGTATCTTGTGAGAATAGTGGATGGGTTGGACAGGCATGTACCCCTGATCTACCCCTACTTGCATAAAATAGCCGTAAACAAAATAAGCACTACTCAACAACAACAAGACTACAGAAGTCATCACCAAGAATTGATTTTGGACAAAAGCCATCCAAATTGGAGTTCGCTTGGGTTTTGCTTCGGGCTGAATGTCTACTCCACTCAATTTGGCAATGCGCATCAATGTTTTTTGCACTAAGAAGAGCATCACTACCAAAATGGCAAACACAAGTGCCAAAGCCAATAAAATGATTGAATTGCTTACCCCTGCACCTGATGCCTGTACAGGCGCTCCTTGGACTCCGGCGGCTGCTGCTGGAGCAGGTGGAGTATAGTCCGTGTACGAAATGATGTTGTCAATGTCTTCATTTGATAACTGTGGAAACGAAGTCATCACCGACCCATTATATTCTTCGTAGATGGCTACAGCTTGAGCATCACCAGATTTGACCATGGCGGTGCTGTTTTTTATCCAACTGTATAACCACTCCTTGTCATACTTCGCAGAAACACCCTTCAAAGCTGGACCTACGGCGCGTTTGTTCAGTTTGTGACAAGCCGCACAATTAGCATTAAAAAGCTTTTTCCCAGCAGCTACTGCAGCATCATCTTGAGCAAACAACGCTGAAGTTGAAGTGAGGCTTATGATTAATATTAAAGATAAAAAATAGGATTTGATGTGTTTATCGTATGCAATCCTAATTGTAGAATATAAGTTCTTCACTAAAGTCTGTATCTAAAATCCGTAACAAAAATACTGCATAGAAAGTTTATTACTAAGCATAGAAATTAAGAATTTATTAATTTATATTGATTCTAAATAAACTCGGTCTTTTGTTAAATTAGTCCTTACACAATGGAATTTTTTGTTTTTTTGTTTTATGAAAAATAACCCTCGGAAGATCACTGTTTTATTGTTTTTTTTGATCACTTGCACCTCAGGATTTTCGCAATATGGAAATTTAAAGATTAAACAAGACTCGGTGGTGAATCGTCTTGTTCAAAAAAAGATTGAATTGGACAAACAACGTTATGAAACGACCTATTTTACCTTGCAATTGTATTATGGAAATCTCACTACTGCCAATGAGATTTTAGAACAATCTAAGGAAATCTTTCCCCACATCCCTGTGGAATTGAGTTTTGAAACACCGAATTACAAAGTTCAAGCAGGAAGGTTTAAAGAGAAGTTGATTGGATTGAAAACCTTGGATACGGTAAAGAGAACCTTTCCTTCGGCATTCCTTTTAAATCGAAAAGAATCAGAGTGATTTTTTAACTGCAACTTCTTGGAAACATTCTAAAACATCTCCGATTTTAATATCGTTGTAGTTTTTGATTTGTAATCCACAATCATATCCCTTAGCCACTTCTTTGACATCGTCCTTGAAGCGTTTCAGAGAAACGAGTTCTCCACTGAATACCACAACCCCTTCTCTGATAATTCGAATACCCGAATTTCTGTAAATTTTTCCTGAAGTGACCATACAGCCTGCAATCGTTCCTACTTTTGAGATTTTGAAGGTCTCGCGTATTTCAACAGTCCCTGTTACTTCCTCTTTTATCTCGGGAGAAAGCATTCCTTCCATGGCATCTTTAACATCATTGATGGCATCGTAGATGATAGAATAGGATCGGATATCGATTTCTTCTTTTTCTGCAATGGCTCGAGCGTTGCCCATAGGACGAACATTAAAGCCGATTACAATGGCATCTGAAGCAGAAGCCAGTAGGACATCTGATTCGGTGATGGCTCCGACTCCTTTATGAATTATATTGACTTCGATTTCTCCTGTAGAAAGTTTTTGAAGCGAATCTGTCAATGCCTCCACAGAACCATCTACATCTCCTTTTAGGATAATGTTGAGCTCTTTGAATTCCCCCAATGCAATCCGTCTTCCTATCTCATCTAGGGTGATATGACGTTGTGTTCGCACGCTTTGTTCTCGAACAAGTTGCGTTCTTTTGGCGGCAATTTGTTTCGCTTCTCTTTCGTCTTCTAAGACTTGGAAGGTGTCTCCAGCCTGAGGCGCTCCGTCTAGTCCTAGGATTGAAACAGGCGTGGCGGGTAGAGCTTGATCTAGACTTATTCCGCGTTCATTAAAAATTGCTTTTACTTTACCGCTTTGTTTTCCAGCAAGGATGTAATCCCCCATTTTGAGTGTTCCGTTTTGAACCAAAATAGTAGACACATAGCCCCGTCCTTTGTCTAAAAAGGCTTCCACTACGGTTCCTTTCGCTTTTCTGTTTGGGTTTGCTTTTAGTTCTAATAATTCAGCTTCCAAAAGCACCTTTTCTAAGAGTTCATTTACTCCTGTACCCTGAAGGGCAGAAATGTCTTGGGACTGCACTTTCCCTCCCCAGTCTTCAACCATCAGATTCATTCCAGCTAGAGCCTCCTTAATTTTATCAGGATTGGCGTTGGGTTTGTCGATTTTATTAATCGCAAAAACGATGGGCACTCCTGCGGCCTGAGCGTGGCTGATGGCCTCTTTGGTTTGCGGCATGATGTCGTCGTCTGCAGCCACTACGATGATGGCAATATCAGTGACCTGTGCTCCACGAGCCCGCATAGCGGTAAAAGCCTCGTGACCCGGAGTATCTAAAAAGGCAATCTTTTGCTTATTCTCTAAAGTGACTCCATAAGCCCCAATGTGTTGTGTGATTCCCCCAGATTCTCCAGCGATGACGTTTTCCTTTCTGATATAATCCAGCAAGGATGTTTTCCCGTGATCCACATGGCCCATTACCGTTACGATAGGCGCTCTAGGTGATAAATCCTCTGCACTGTCTTCTTCTTCCTCGATATTTTCTTCGAGCTCCGTTTTTTCAAAACTAACTTCATAACCAAATTCCTCAGCAACTATACTTAGTGTTTCCGCATCCAAACGCTGATTCATCGTGACCATGATTCCCAAAGTCATACAAGTTGAAATGATTTCAGTAGAACTTACATCCATCATAGTGGCGACTTCCCCCACGGTAATGAATTCGGTCACCTTTAACACTTTGCTTTCTGCTTCTATTTGAGCGAGTTCCTCTTCGGACTTTTGACGGTGTTGCGAACGTTTGTCTCTTCGGTATTTCGCTCCTTTTGATTTGGAGGATTTCCCTTGGAGTTTTTCTAGGGTTTCGCGGATTTGCTTTTGGACTTCTTCATCAGATGGTTCCTCTTTTTGAGGAGCTGCAGGTCGGGTACCCCGATTCCTATTGGTATTGGTATTGGTTGGTTTGGAGGGTTTGACGTCTTTACTAATACGTTTCCGTTTTCTTTTCCGTGCATCCTCAACCGTTTTCTCCTTTTTATTGACCTCCTCGAGATTGATGGTTTGTCCAGTTTTTTTAGGTCCTGAGAGTTTTTGGTATTGTGTTTTTAATGTTTCATTTTCCTGAGGCTCATTTTCTGAGGAGCTCTCCTCTGGTTGCGTTGCTTTTACTTCTTTTTTCTCTTCCTCTTTTGAAGGAGATACTGAAGGTGCAGGCTCTGCTGAAGTAGTTTCTAAAGTTGTCTCAGGTTTCTTTTCAGCGGCTTTTTTGGCAGGTTTAGGTTTATTCAGAGCTTCCAAATCGATCTTCCCTAGAGTTTTAGGTTTCTCAACAGCCACTCGATTTGTTTTAATCTCCTCTCGCTTTGCGATTTGATCGAGACGTTCTTGCTCTTTCTTTTCTTGAATAATTCGAAGCGATTCTTTCTCCTTACGCTTTTCTTCCCCAATTTCATGAGAAGCTACTTTCTTTGACTTATCCGTTTCAAACTCGTCCAAAAGAACAGTGTATACTTCGGTTGTTATTTTGGTAGTTGGACGTGCGTCAATTTCTATACCCTTTAAATTTAAATATTCGACCGCACGGTCCAAGGAGATGTTTAGTTCTCTGAGGACTTTGTTGAGTCGAATGCTGGGTTGATCTGCCATATATTAGTTTCTGTTCGTAAAAATAAGAATTATTTTTGCAGTCTATTCTTCAAATTCTTCTTTGAGGATGCGTAACACATCGTCAATTGTTTCTTCTTCAAGGTCTGTGCGTTTTATCAAATCGGCTTTTTCTAATTCTAAAATGCTTTTTGCTGTATCTAGACCCACTTTTTTGAATTCTTCGATTACCCATCCTTCGATTTCGTCGCTAAATTCTTTAAGCTCGATATCTTCTTCAACACCTTCGCGGAAGACATCAATTTCGTAACCCGTCAATTTTCCTGCCAAACGGATGTTAGAACCTCCTTTACCAATAGCCTTGGAAACTTCCTCTGGGTTTAAGAAAACTTCTACACGCTTGGTTTCTTCATCAATTTTAAGTGAATTTACTTTTGCAGGACTTAACGCTCTCGAAATAAAGAGTTGCAAATTGTTGGTGTAATTGATAACATCGATATTTTCATTTCCTAGTTCTCTTACGATTCCGTGAATACGGGAACCTTTCATCCCCACACAGGCACCTACAGGATCTATTCGGTCGTCGTAAGAATCTACGGCTACTTTCGCTTTTTCTCCAGGAATTCGAACCGCTTTTTTGATCGTTATCAAGCCGTCAAAAACCTCAGGGATTTCTTGTTCAAAAAGTTTTTCAAGGAAAATTGGAGACGTTCTTGAAAGAATGATTCTCGGTTTGTTCCCGCGTAACTCCACACTTTCAATAATCCCTCTGACGTTGTCTCCTTTTCTAAAAAAGTCACTTGGGATTTGGCGGTCTTTCGGGAGAATAAGCTCATTTCCGTCATCGTCCAAAAGGATGATTTCTCTATTTCGGATGTGATGAACTTCGGCAGTAAACAAATCGCCCTCACGGTCTTTAAATTGTTTGAAGATATTGGTACTGTCGTGTTCGAAAATTTTAGCGACTAAGTTTTGTCTTAAATATTGAATCGATCTTCTTCCCAAATCGATTAGCTTCACCTCTTCGGAGACATCTTCACCTACTTCAAAATCGGGTTCTATTCTTCGAGCTTCAGTCAGCTCAATTTCTTGGTTGGGATCTTCTACATTTCCATCTTCTACCACGATTCGATTTCTCCAAATCTCCAAGTCTCCTTTATCGGGATTGATAATGATGTCGAAGTTTTCATCCGATCCAAACTTGCGTTTTAAGGTGTTTTTAAATACATCCTCCAAAATAACCATAAGGGTTACTCGGTCAATTAATTTGTCATCTTTAAATTCTGAAAAAGAATCAATTAAGGCAAAATTTTCCATGTTCAATTATTTTCTTTCTAGATCGTTACTTTCGCGCTTTCAATCTGATCATACGAAAGTGTTTGTTGTTTTTCTACAGTTACTTTTCCCTTCCCTACAGGTTTGGGTTCTCGTTGTTTCCACGTCAGGGTAAATCCACTGTCATCAGCAGCGATTAATGTCCCTTGTACAGGGGGAAGATTCGTCAACTCTACTTTGAGCTTCCTCCCGATGTTTTTGATATACTGACGTTTGCTTTGCAGCGGAGCTCCAACTCCTGCTGAGGCTACTTCTAAAGAGAAATCTTCTTCTTCTCGATCCAACTGATGTTCGATCGCCCTACTGACGTTCATGCAGTCTTGAAGGGTAACGCCATGATCTCCGTCTAAAATGACACGAACACCATTGTCAGCTCCTACCTTGAGTTCAATTAAAAACAACGAAGGATGTTCAGCGAGTGCTGCTGTCAATAAAGTTTCTACTTTCAAACGTAAATTCATATCAAAAAAAAAAGGGGACCTAATAGTCTCCTCCTGTATACTTTCAGAACGTGTGCAAATATAAGAGAAATTGTGTAACTTTTATAATGATCAAATAAATTTATTCTTTAACAACAACACCTATTCGTCGAAAACTGTAAACTTTTTGAAATCAATCTACAAAACAATCGATTTTAGTGTACCGAATGAAAAGTGAGGACCCTGGAGTACTGATGCCTGAAATTGGAAGAGCAGTTGTCCACCAAGAAGGAGTGGCTTTGATTGAAGAATATATTGAAAACCTCAAGGTTAATTTCGATCGCTGATTCTAATTTGCTTTAAAAAACAGAGGCGTTAAGCCCAATTTTTTTAGAGTTAAATGGTAAAAAATTGTAATTTTAGACGCTATGAAATTTAAACCTTTAGGTACGGGGCTTCGTTTTTCCAAACACCGAGCAAAGGAACAAACTCCCTTTGAGCGCTTGTTTGAGATTTTTAAAGAATTGATCACCCACACCTCTGGGGATTTTGACGAAGCCATCGATTGGTTACGGGAGTTAGACCGAGAATATAAGCTAACCGATGAAAATTACACCATCGACGATTTCATAGAAGACTTACTTCAAAAGTCCTACATCCAACCCAAAGGGGGTAGCGGTGGAAAAGGGGACGGAATGGCACTCACTCCCAAAACCGAAAAACTCCTTCGGGAACATGCACTAAAACAAATCTTCGGGAAACTGAAGAAGTCAGGCTCCGGAAACCATAAGACCAAAAAAATGGGTCAGGGGGAGGACAATACCGGAGAATTTAAAGCGTATCAATTTGGTGATGCACTGGAAAAAATAGACATGACCCAAAGCATTAAAAATGCTCAAATTCGATCGGTGGGGAATGACTTTACCTTGCAACACGACGATCTAGTCGTTGAGGACAGTTTTTTTAAAACCCAGATGAGTACGGTTTTGATGATTGATATTAGTCACAGTATGATTCTCTATGGAGAAGACCGGATCACACCAGCTAAAAAAGTAGCCATGGCCTTGGCAGAAATGATTACCACACGCTATCCGAAAGATACTTTAGACATCTTGGTATTTGGAAATGACGCCTGGCCCATTTCCTTAAAAGAAGTCCCTTACCTCGAGGTGGGACCTTATCACACCAATACCGTTGCTGGGTTAGAGTTGGCCATGGACCTGCTCCGCCGAAAAAAGAACAGCAATAAACAAATTTTCATGATTACCGACGGAAAGCCCAGTTGCCTAAAAATGCCGGACGGAACCTACTACAAGAACAGTGTAGGCCTAGACGAAAACATCGTTGAAAAATGTTACAACATGGCACGGCAAGCTAAAAAGTTGCATATCCCAATTACTACCTTCATGATTGCTCAAGATCCTTACTTACAGCAGTTCGTTCGTGCTTTTACCGAAGCCAATCGAGGTAAAGCCTTCTTTACAGGTTTAAAAGGTTTAGGAGAAATGATCTTTGAGGACTATGAAAAAAACAGAAAAAAACGCTTAGAATAGAGAAAAATAAAACTATGAGTTCACCAAAAATTGCTACCCTAGGGGCACTAAAAAAAACTGATTATCAACCCCAAAACATTCAAGAGGAATTGGCAAAAAATTTACGTCAACGCCTTCGCGATGGGGTTCCTACTTTTGAGGGGTTAATCGGATATGAAAATACCGTCATTCCCGATGTGGAACGCGCACTTTTATCAGGGCACAACATTAATTTGTTAGGCTTGCGCGGGCAAGCCAAAACCCGTTTAGCCCGTCAAATGACACAGTTGTTAGACGAGTGGGTTCCGGTAGTTAGTGGCTCAGAAATCAACGATGATCCTCTGGATCCAATTAGTCGTGAAGCCAAAGAATTGATCGCACAACACGGCGAGGAGACACCCATTGAATGGCTGCATCGCGACGAGCGCTTTTTTGAAAAATTAGCGACGCCAGATGTAACTGTTGCTGACCTTATTGGGGATGTTGACCCTATCAAAGCCGCTAACTTAAAGCTCTCTTATGCCGATGAGCGGGTGATTCACTTTGGGATGATTCCCCGTGCGCACCGTTGTATTTTTGTGTTGAACGAATTACCCGATTTACAAGCCAGAATACAAGTAGCTTTATTTTCTATACTACAAGAAAAAGAAATCCAAATTCGCGGTTTTAAATTGCGTCTCCCGATTGAAACACAAATCATCTTTACTGCTAACCCAGAAGATTACACCAATCGTGGAAGTATCGTGACTCCTCTAAAAGATCGTATTGGATCACAAATTTTAACCCACTACCCACACACCCGTGAAATTGCCAAAGCCATTACCGCACAAGAGGTGAAAATGGAAGAAGGGACTGCGGCTCAAATTCACATCCCAGAACTGGCCAGAGATATCCTAGAGCAAATTGGTTTTGAGGCGCGTAAAAGTGATTATGTCGATGCAAAAAGTGGAGTAAGTGCACGTATGAGTATTACTGCTTTTGAAAATCTGATCAGTACCGCAGAACGAAGAATTTTGATCAATGGAGAAGAAACTACCTGCATTCGCATGGCAGATTTTTTAGGAATTATTCCTGCGATCAATGGAAAAGTAGAATTGGTTTATGAAGGAGAGCAAGAAGGAGCAGAACAGATTTCTTACCACCTGATTTCACAAGCCTGTAAAACACTTTTTCCAGACTATTTCCCAGAGATAAAGAAACTTGAAAAGCAAGAAGAGGAAGGTCCCTATGACAAACTCCTAGGCTGGTTCTTTAGTGATAACGAACTTTTTTTAGAGGACACATTAACCGATGGACTCTACCGAGATACCTTAGAGATGATTCCTGATATCAAAAATGTCATCAAAATTCATCAGCCCGATTGTGCAAAAGAAGACTTGCATTTTATGATGGAGTTTTTGCTTTGGGGCTTGGAAGCCAACAAACGCTTGAATAAGTACCGCACCTTAGAAGGATTTCAATTTAAAGATGCGTTAGGGAGTTATATTAGTGGGTTGTAGCGATAGAGATTAGTTATTTTAAAGAATAGTCCCGACCTTTGAAAAATCAAAATTGAGCATGATTCAAACAGACATTCTTATTATAGGTGCAGGCCCCGTTGGACTTTTTGCTGTTTTTGAAGCGGGACTAATGAAACTCAAATGTCATCTAATCGATGCCATTCCGCAAGCGGGAGGGCAATTGACCGAGATCTATCCTAAAAAACCTATCTATGACATCCCGGGTTATCCCAGTGTATTAGCGGGAGAACTGATCGATAACTTAATGGAACAAGCCGCTCCTTTTAAACCTGGATTTACCCTGGGAGAACGGGCAGATACCATTGAAAAACAAGCAGACGGTAGCTTCATTGTTACCACCAGTGAAGGAACACAGCATCAAGCACCCGTAGTGATGATCGCTGGAGGTTTAGGAAGTTTTGAACCCCGAAAACCAAAGATTGA
>ENA-OUOG01004755-OUOG01004755.1-marine-metagenome-genome-assembly--contig:-NODE-4755-length-11486-cov-4.544307_pt1 | contig 11486 bp, 8 predicted proteins | sample MGYA00248635_ERZ508505 | MGnify/ENA primary metagenome ERZ508505 (study PRJEB26176, sample SAMN06267871) | marine metagenome | isolation source: Saanich Inlet, British Columbia, Canada | place: Pacific...
CCTTCGCGCACAAAGGCAACACCGAGGTGTACGCCTCGAAAAACCCCCAGAAATCTAATTTCCGGGGGTTTTTTGTTCCGACGCGGTCTCAGGACTTCTACTCCCGCTGGCTTCCACTCATGTCAATGCAGACTACGACATTTTCCCGCATTCAAGCGGTTTCAGGGGCACATTATGGAAGCGAAGTAGTGCCGAAAAACAGCTCACGACATCTGAGTGCACACATAACTGCACACGTGGACGCAGATGTGGACGAGTTGTCAAGGTCAATGATGGCTGCGGACAGTGTCGATGGGGTCTTTGTTGCTATTTCTTCCGGAGACTGTGAGCACTAAAGGCAACCAAACGGTGGGTCCGGAGCGGTGAGCGAAGGGTGCGACTAGCTTTCAATTTGCTGCGATAATCTAACCTACTGGCCAGACGTAGAGGACAATGTACCCATGAAACCCGCATCTTTGACCATTACTAACGCAGTTGTTTTCGATGGCGACAGCCCCGATTTTATTGAAGGGGGTATCCGGATTGTTGAAGGGGACATTGTTGATGTCGGCCCCCATGTCAGAGGGAGTGGCGATGAAATAGTTATCGATGCGGCAGGGCGCTTCGCTAGCCCTGGCTTTATAGATAACCATATGCACGCTTATGGAATCAGCCTCAACATGATGAACATGGAGGCGAGCCCCAAAAGCTATGTCGCGCTGAAGGGTTCCACGCGGCTTCAAGCTGCCCTTCGTAGAGGTTTTACAACAATCCGTGACGTTGCCGGGGGTGATATCGGGTTGGGAATGGCGATTGCTCAAGGTTTAGTGGAAGCACCTAATTATTACTACACGGGCCCTGCGTTGAGCCAGACCGGTGGTCACGGCGACCCGAGAGAAGCGCACTTGGATGTTTGCACCTGTAGTCATCACGCAACCGAAGTTGTCGACGGTGTAGACAACTTGCGAGTGGCGGTGAGAGAACGTCTGCGAACCGGCGCTCACGCTATAAAAATTATGGCCTCCGGCGGGGTTGTTTCTCTTACCGACCCGATTCGGACACCCCAGTATTCGGCAGAGGAGATTGCTGCTGTTTCTGATGAAGCGCAACGCAGAGGATCCTATGTTGCAGCTCACGCATACTCGCCGGAAGCGATTGTCCACGCCGTTACGAACGGTGTGAGAAGTATCGAGCACGGAAACTTGTTAGATGATGAGACCGCCCAAGTGATGAAGGAGTTCGGAGCCGTACTCGTCCCGACCTTAGTCACCTACCACGCGATGTCGGAGCATGGCGCTTCGTTGGGGATGGTTGAGGTTGCGTTAGAAAAAAACGCGCAAGTACTGGAGGCGGGTCAGAAAGCGATTGAAATTGCGATGCAAAACGGCGTCGAGGTGGGGTTTGGGTCAGATTTGATGGGCGACTTAGAGTACCTTCAACTGTCTGGCTTGCCCCTCCAGCATGAAGTCCAGGGAACCCTAGAACTCTTGAGGAGTTTGACCTCGAGAAACGCGAGAATCTTGGGCACCGAACGTCACGGTTGGATTAGTCCAGGCTGCACCGGTGATGTTGTACTGCTTCCGGGGAACCCTTTTGAAGACCCTTCCGTCTTGTGGGAACCTCGACCTGGCAGAGACGTCATTAAAGGTGGCCGAAACGTCGTGTAGCCAGCTGGTCTTTGCATAGCATGCAATCATGTTGGCTCCTAAGGGGTGGCGGGTCAATAGGCTCACGTGCCGACTCGTTCCGTTCCTTCAACCCGCTCTTTTGGAGCGAACGTCTAGGGAAATGGTGTTAAACGGTGGCGGTGGTGCGGGCTGTTGGGAGCCGATGTTCTCTATGAAGATTCTCCTGATTGGCATCGGAGGTTTCGTCGGTGCTGGCGTGTGAAGAGTCTGCCGGGCGAGGGGTACACTCGTTTGAGTAAGCTTTCTAACTGGTATGAAAACAGACAACGTCGTCTGCCGATTCGGAGAATTACTCGGGTGGGGCATCGGGCGAATTAAGAGTCTTAGATACACATAAAAGAAATCCTTCGGAAGGACATCCAAATATGGCGAAAGACACCCGGGTAGCGATTGACGTAGGCGGTACTTTTACCGATGTTGTCTCGTTGAGTGAGGAGTCCGGAAAACTCCGCTTCGATAAGGTTCCGACTACACCGTCCGACCCTCAGCAGGGTGTTCTCGATGGAATGGGGGCGGCCGGAGCTGCTCTCAGCGCGATCGATTTTTTCATTCACGGAACGACCCTCGGTCTGAACGCTCTTCTGACTCGTCGCGGTGCAGTGACTGGGATTATCACCACTCAAGGCTTCCGGGATGTTTACCTGTTGGGGCGGACCGACCGCATTCCAATGTATGACTTCAAATACCGGAAGCCTGAATCGCTTGTTGAGCGCTATCAAATAGTTGAAGTCCCCGAGCGCATGGATTTCTCAGGCAATGTCGTGGTCGAGTTTGACGATGATGCAGCCCGTAAGGTTGTGGAGCAGCTTGCGGCCCAGGGTGTCGAATCCGTCGCTGTTGCTTTCCTGCACTCCTACGTAAACCCTGACCACGAACAAAAGATGGCTGAAATCATCGCCGAGGTCGCGCCTGACATGGAAGTCACCTTGTCGTCCGACTTGTCGCGCGAAATCCGTGAGTACGAGCGAACCAGCACTGCTGTCCTAGACGCCTACATCAAACCTATTGTTCGTCGCTATTTGAAAAAACTGAAAAAGTCCTTGGCCGATGGCGGTTTCGCGGGACAGTTTTTGATGACGCGCTCTGGTGGGGGGGCCATGACGGCTGAAGCAGCTCAAGAAGCTCCCGTCAATCTGATATTGTCAGGCCCCGCTGGTGGAGTGTTGGGGGCATCGTGGTTTTCGGGAGTAACAGAACATCCTAACCTGATCACGATTGATATGGGGGGAACAAGCCTTGACGCCTCTCTTGTAATCGACGGCAAGCCCCTAACCCATTTTGATGCGTCCTTCGAAGGACTGCCTATCAACTTGGCATCCCTCTACATCCACACGATCGGTGCCGGTGGAGGATCCCTAGTCTGGATTGACGAAGGAAACCACCTGCAGGTGGGCCCGGCCAGCGCTGGAGCCGACCCTGGGCCAGCAGCGTACGGGCGAGGAGGAACCGAAGCGACCTTTACTGATGCTGCGCTGCACGTGGGTTATCTTGGCAACGGGAGCGCCCTCGCAGGAAGCCTTGAACTGGACCCATCCCTTGCTAAGTCGGCATTGTCAAAGAGCGCAGATGCGCTGGGCATGACAGTCGAAGATGTTGCTTTGGGCGTTATCCGGATTTCCACGACAAAAATTGTTGGTGCTGTCAGGTCAATTACCGTGGAACTCGGACATAACCCGGCCGACTCTTCACTTCTTTCGTTTGGCGGAGGCGGCGGTTTAGTTGCCGTTGACGTGGCGAGGGAATTGTCTATTCCTTACGTGGTTGTCCCGCCTGGCCCCGGAGCTTTCAGCGCGTTCGGAATGCTAATGGCGGATGTCCAACACGACTTCTCACGGACACGGATTACCGGAATTGATTTTGTCGACACAGGGTCAATGACATCCGACTTCGACACGATGGAGTCAGAAGGTGCTGAAGCCCTTGTCAGTGAGGGGTTTTCCAAGGATGACCAATTGTTTTCCCGCTTCGTTGATCTCCGCTACGTAGGTCAGGAGCACTCAGTAACACTGAAGGTGGGGGACACCATCGACGGCTCTGAAATTGCTCGGCTGCAGGAGGCATTCGCGCGAGCTCATGAGAGGGCATACGGCCACACCATGCCAGACCCGGTGGAACTGGTAGCGCTTCGCCTGAATGCAACCGGCAGGGTACAAAAACCGACTCTCCCCCCAGTGGCTAAAGGAACGGGCGAGGCCACTCCCATTGCTGAGAACCAGGTCTACGTGGGCGAGAACGACCGCGTTTCCTACCCGGTGTACCACCGGGATGGCCTTGGAGCCGGCGATGTTATCGAGGGCCCAGCAATCATCACAGAACACACAGCAACAACGGTTATGCATCGAGGTGACCGCGCGGAAATTGGCGCACTCGGAGAAATCGTGATTTCAGTATCGAAGGAGAAGCGAAATGGTTGATTCAATTACCACTGAAGTTATCCGCCACGCCATGCTTTCGGCGGCGCAGGAAATGGCCCGCAACCTTTGTAGAACCGCATACAACACCATCGTCTACGAAATTCACGATTACGGTATTGGATTGCATGATCCTGAAGGAAACACGATTGCCGAAGCACCAGGGATCGCGATTTTCTCTGGGGCAAACGGATTCGGGATTCAGCATGTAATCGATTACCTGGGGATAGAAGCAATGAAACCCGGCGACGTATTCATGGTGAATTACCCTTACTGGTCAAGCGCGCACACTCTCGATGTCCTTTTATTCAGCCCGATCTACTCTGGAGAGGCTCTCCTCGGCTTCTCATCGTGCCGTGTACACGTGCTTGATTTGAAGCAAAAGGATGCCGGCTATGTACTTGACTCGACAGACATGTCCCAAGAGGGAATCTTCTTCCCCGGGGTGAAGCTGTATGCGGGGGGTGAGATCCAAGACGACATCTTCAACATCATCCGTTTCAACAGTCGCATGCCTGACCGTACAATCGGAGATATTCAGGCAATGGTTTCTGCTGTCCACACAGGAGATGTGCGCCTGCGTGAAATAGCTGATAAGTATGGCGCGGACATTCTTGTCACGGCCATGCAAGAAATCAGTGACCATGGAGAGCGTCTATCTCGCGCAGCTGTCGCGAAGTTACCAGACGGGACATGGGAAGCATCAGACTTTGTTGACTCCGACGGCGTTGACCTTGACGCACTCGTTGAGGTGAAGGTAAAAGTTACGATTGATGGTGACCGGATGATTGTCGACTGGTCGGAGACTGACAAACCGGCGATTGGGCCAATAAACCTCCCGATAGGAATGACCCGGGCAGCGACCCAATTGGCGTTCAAGGCGCTCACCACACCTGACAGCTATATTTGCGCCGGTAACTTCCGCAACCTGGAAGTTATCACCACGCCCGGCTCACTCATGCACGCCGTACCACCCATGCCAACCTTTACTCTGTGGACAGGTTTGCTGGCGCCGGAAATCCTGACGAAAGCTCTAGCGAAAGGCCTTCCCGACATCATTCCTGCCTGCACCGGTGGGGACGTATGTGACGTGATGGCCTTGGGCGTGAATCCTCGCACGGGCCAAGGCTGGCTCGAAGCTACTAACGATGCTGTCGGGTTCGGGGCTCACGCTGGAGGCGATGGAGAAGACGGAATCATGCACGTGACCGAGCCAGGTTGCCGTAACAACCCCGTAGAGGTCCTTGAGAATAAGGGACCGATGCTTATCGAGCGCTATGGCTTCCGCCAAGATTCAGGTGGTCCAGGCGAACACCGCGGTGGAGTCGGCATCGAGCGAGCCTATCGGTTTCTCGCACCGACCAGCGCGATTGTAATCAACTATAAAACGAAAACGCAACCATGGTCGATCGCTGGGGGCAAGCCAGGAGTAAAGAACACCGTGTTGATTCACCCTGGAACCGAGAATGAGCAGGAAGTGGGTGTGAGTAACACTGCATTCGACACAGGCGGTAAAATCACTAACTTTACCGGCGGTGGCGGAGGATGGGGAGGGCCATTTAATCGTGACCCAGAGAAAGTGGCAGAAGACACCAAGCAAGGTTTCGTCTCTGTTGAAGCGGCAGCCAAGGATTATGGAGTCGTGGTAGATCCGGTCACTTTTGTCGTCGACGAGAAAGCAACTCGGGAACTTCGTAGTTTGGGAGCGTCTTCGTGATTGTTTCGGTCCTCCGCTTTAGTTTGAAACCGAACTCGATTCAAAAACTTCATCAAGTCTTTCTTCGCCACCGCATATTTCAAACAGCGATGGCGGTTGAAGGTTGCTGGAAGCTGGTGTTGTCGCATCCGACAGAGGTTCAGGATGAGGCCTATGTCATCGGTTTTTGGCAAGATCGGGTGGCTTACCAGCGATGGTTGGACCATCCGGAAAGAGGACGCTCGACCGACGATCTTTTGCCGCTCATGGCAGGAGATTTTGACCCGAGTGCTGCAGCGCAACTTCACGAGGTGCTGCAATCAGTTCCTGAGCTTCCGGCTTGGGAAAAATAACCCCAATAGCAATTGACGAGGAGAAAATCAGTGAAATTCAAGAGAATATTTGCGGTCGCAAGCGCGTCGCTTCTCGCGTTCAGTCTGGCTGCGTGCAGCCCCGACACCACCGAGGAAGCGCCCGTTGACGCCGTCGAACAAGTTGAAGAGGCAATCACGGACGTGCAGAACGTTGAAAAAATTGCCTTCTTCGGCTTCTGGAGTACCAACTCTTTCACCCAAGCAGTTTTGCAGGGTGTCGAGAGCGCGGCTGCTGAAGTCGGTGCCGAAGTTGTCGACCGGACCCCCGCAGCATACGACGGTGTCGCCCAAATTAACGCAATGCAGGACCAAACAACCAGCGGTGATGCTCAAGTCTATGTTGTCCTTGCTATTGACAACATCGGACTGGAAACGGCGACTCGGGAGGCTCTCGACGCCGGGATTACAGTCGTTGCTGCTTTCACCCCGCTTGGTTCCGACTTCGCCTCGCTCGAGCCCTCCGTTGACGGGCTCATTGTCGTTGCAGAAACCCCGGTATCTAACGGAACCGTCCTGGCGGAACTTGCAGTTGCCGCGTGTGAAGATATAGATCCCTGCAACGTCGCCTATCTCGAGGGACTTGCGGTACTACCTCTTGATAACGCTCGTACCGGAGCGTTCAAAGAGACGCTTGCGGCTCAGGCACCTCAAGCTGTTCTGGTGGCCCAAGTTGAGGGCGGGTACGACCCCGCTACAGGAAGTGCAGCAGCTCAGGATGCCCTGCAGGCCGCTAACGGCGAAATCGACGTGATGGTTGGTTCATCGCAAGCGATTCTTGGTGCGATGTCCGAAGTCGATACCAACACAGTGAAACTCATCGGCAACGGAGCCTCAACTGAAGCTTTTGAAGCCGTTCGGGACGGACGTTGGTTCGCTCTATACAATCTGGACACTGTAGGCATGGGTTCTATGGCTGTCGATTTGGGCGTTCAGCGGGCGAACGGTGGTACCCCGAATCCGGTCTTTGACGTTCAGACTCTGCGTAACCCGCGCGGAACTGTCGATGTCATCGCCGACTATGAGCCCGCCTATTCCGATCTCGGATAGTTGAGTGAGAGGGTTTCAATGAACGACCAGATGGGAGGCGGAGAATCCTCCGCCTCCCCTCCGGTTGTTTCCCTGCGCAACCTATCTAAGTCTTTTGGCGCGACCCGAGCTGTCGCGGACGTCAGCTTTGACATTCACGCTGGACAAGTTGTAGGACTTGTTGGCGAAAACGGGGCTGGTAAATCGACCGTTGGAAAAATCATTGCCGGGATGCACAGTCCGGATTCGGGCCGAATTATCATCAACGGAGCCGAGCGTCAGTTGAAGAGTCCGTTCGAAGGGATTCGGGCAGGTGTGTCGATGATGGCCCAGGAGATTACTTTGGTTCCTGACCGCTCGGTGGAGGAGAATATTTTCTTGGGAGATCTCCCCCGGAGAGGTCCTCTGCCGAACAGGGCCGAAATGCGTCGCCGCTACGATGAGCTAGTCGAGTTCACTCAGTTCGATTTGTCCCCCAGTGCAAAAGTCTCTTCCTTAAGGATTGCTGACCAGCAAAAAGTAGAGATTATGCGAACGATTTCTCAGCAGGCAAAGGTCGTAGTTATGGATGAGCCATCTGCAGCTCTCACTGCCGACGAGGTCCAACGATTACATCAGTCCATTCGCAAAATCGCTGCCGGGGGGGTGGCTGTTCTTTTGATCTCACACTTTCTTGAGGAAGTTCTGGATTTGACCAATCAGGTCGTGGTTATGCGCGATGGTGAACTTATTCGAGTGTCGCCCACCTCTGAAGAAACCGTGGACAGTCTTGTATCCGGAATGGTAGGGAGAACTCTGGTAACCGAATACGGGCAAACCAAAGAGGCCTCGACTGGGAACGTGCGTCTTGACGTTGCGCGATTGAACCGGACAGGAATGCTCCATGATATTTCCTTCACAGTCCGCGCTGGGGAAATATTAGGACTGGCGGGGCTCATCGGCTCGGGGCGTTCGGAAATTGCCCGAGCAATCCTCGGGGCAGACCCAAAAGATTCTGGAACCATCCGAGTTGATGGGAACGAGCTTCGTGCTCGGACGCCAAGCGACGCCATTAAAAGGGGTGTCTTCATGGTTCCGGAAAACCGCAAAGAGCAGGGCTTGGTCCTTATCGGCTCGATTTATTCGAATCTTCTCATGGCATCGTTTTCTCGTTTAGCCACCTTAGGTGTGACCATCGTGTCTAAAATGAAAAAGCAGGCTCAAGCTCTTGCGAAAAGCGTGGATCTTCGCTTTTCCGATATTTCACAACCCGCGGGTTCTCTTTCCGGTGGTAACCAACAGAAAATTCTTTTTGGGCGAGCAATCGAGATCAATCCCTCTGTCCTTATTGTCGATGAACCTACCCGGGGAGTTGATATTGCGGCAAAGAGGGCGATTCATGGGATTCTGGAAGAGCGTGCTGCGGAAGGCACTGCTGTGTTGTTTATCTCTAGCGAGTTAGAGGAGGTCCTAGGTGTGTGTAACAGGATTTTGGTTGTTCATGGCGGTCGAATTGAAGCTGAGTTTTATCCCCCCTACAACAAGGAGGCTGTAGTCTCGGCCTTCTTCGGAAAGAAATGGAAAGTCCAATGATTGAAAAAATCCGAAGTTATGGAATAGTTGGCGTTTTTTTGGGGCTTTTCATCGTGCTTGCCGTTTCATCGTCCTCTTTCTTGAGTGTTCGTAACGCGACAAATATTCTTGATCAATCGGCCATCTTGCTGATTTTTGCGGCAACGACAACCGTGTCTGTAATTGCAGGAGTCTTCGACCTGTCGATTGCCGCTGTCGCAACTGCCTCAGCCATTTTGACCGTAACATCGATAAACGCGTTCGGGATAGGTCCGGGTATCATCCTCGGTCTGCTTTTTGGCACCCTCTTGGGAGCCGTGACCGGTTTCGCGATCACGTCGACCAACGTGAATTCATTTATCGGGACGCTAGCAGCTTCTTTTACCTACCGCGGTTTGGGGCTCATCCTAGCCAGTGGAGGCTTAGTAACTATTGCTGATCGCGACGTGGTGGACAACCTTCTTGCGGTGACTGAGGGGCGATACTTTGGAGTTAAGGGTGCCGTGTGGATTGCTCTAGTGTTTGTCCTGTTAGTGGGCCTGATGCTCTCAAAAACTGTATTTGGGCGAAAGATTTATGCCGTCGGGGGGAACCGGGAAGCCGCATATTTGGCGGGAATTAGGACCACAAGGGTGCTGATCAGCGTTTATGCTCTCTCTGGGTTTGGTGCGGGGCTGGCTGGTGTCATATATGCAGGACGTTACGCTTCGGGCGCTACAAACGCTTTCTCGGACACTCTGGTGTTCACGGCAATCGCGGCTGCCGTAGTGGGAGGTGTCAGTATTTTTGGCGGGTCTGGTGCGGTTTGGCGAGGAGTTCTTGGAGTGTTGACCTTTGCCCTTATTGGTAACGGGCTGAACCTACTTGGTGTGGACACTACCTATCAGTTGACCATTTTGGGTCTTCTCATTTTCCTAGCTGTAGCGGCGGATCAGGTTTTCCGTCGAACAGCGAGAACTTAGCTCCGTCACAGCTGTTCCAGAAAGCTAACTAAGGTAAGAACCCCGTAACCTGTCGCGCCGTCAGAACTTGATTGTCCAACCCAGGCGGGTCCTGTGCAGTCGAAATGTGCCCATTTAGTGCCCGGTGGAACGAACTCCTGGAGGAAGAGAGCGGCAGAAATTGCTCGACCTACGTCATTCTCTGGGTGATTCTTTACCCCGGCGGTCGTGACAACTTGTCTCCGATACTCGTCAGCGAGGGGAAGGCGCCAGGCAGCCTCCCCCACGCGAGATCCTGCGTCGAGAAGTCTTTGTGCCACATCGTCACTGTTACTAAATAGCCCAGCAATCTCATCACCCAAGGCAACGGCCACTTGATAGGTGAGTGTAGCGATGTCAATTATGATGTCAGGCTTCTCTTCTGCAGCAAAGGCAATAGCGTCGGCCATCACAACGCGACCCTCGAAATCCGTGTCCATAACTTGGATATTGAAGCCATTCCGAGCGGTGACCACATCCCCCGGTCGAGTAGCTAATGGTCCGACCATGTTTTCCGCGATTGGCAACAGAGCCCTTACCTCGACAGGAAGTTGGAGCGCAGCAGCGGCGCTCGTCACTGCCAAGACCACAGCAGCTCCCGCCTTATCCATGCGCATTCCCATCATTTGGTCGGGGCGCTTCATCGACAACCCTCCTGTGTCAAAAGTGATTCCTTTACCAACGAGCGTGACTCTGGCGTGAGGAGCGTCGGGGCTGTATCGTAAATCGATGAGACAGGGTTGGTATTGTGAGGCTTGACCGACGGAAACAATACCTCCGAAGCCACCGGAAATCAGGTCGCCGAGGCGTCTAACCGTTATATCAAGGTCGTTTTCAGCCGCAATAATTGTGGCCACATCGACGAACGCGTCTGGATTGAGATCAAATCCGCTGGCATTAGTCCACATCCGCGCCCGAGACAATGCGGACGAAACTGTCCGGTCGCGCTCTTCCAGCATTTCGAGAGAGAGCCCGGCTGAATTAAGAAGAATGTGAGCCAGTCCGATAACACCAGACACATTTCCCCGAACCGCAACAGAAGTCCCCTTGGTCAAATGGCTGATAGCTCGCGGCATAGCTCGCATCACGGCACGGGGTGTCATAGAGTGACCAACTCCTAGAAAAATTGTCATGTCAGGGTGTGTGATAACGGCAACCTGACCCATGTCTCCCGTGAATCCTTGGAGCATGAGTGGACGGTGAATAACCTCAGGAAGGTCTTCAAACTCTTGGTTTGTCACCAGGTAAATAGACGCATCTGACACTCGATCCCCCACTGTTTCAGCGTTGTTGACAAAAAAGAAATACCCACCGGCTGGAGCCTTTTTAGGTTCTCAGCCTACGGCCCGGCGGGGTTGATGGGAAGCAACCAGAGTTCCGCTTTCACGGGGAATTAGCGATTTGGTGCCACACCTGGTAAGGCAAACCACTGTTGTCGAGTCGGTATCGGTGTTCGAATGCTCGTCCCCGGAGACGACTGCGAACTTGCTCCTTGACCAAAACCCAAGGCCGCAAAGGAATAATCCCTCCTTCTGCGGTATCAACGATGACGCGAGATGTATATCAACGATGTCGTGAGACATCCCAATGGCGGAGGATAGGGGATTCGAACCCCGGAGTCTCAGCAGGTGCAGGCGCTACAGTGGCCCATCATGAAGACGTTGCTGCCGGTAATCCTGCTGCTGGCGCCGGGACTCCTGCTTACGGGATGCTCGCCCCAGGCTATTGCGGAGCGGGTGTCCACGACCCAGGTGTGTGCCGAATCGGCCAGTATTTTGCGA
>ENA-OUOG01004757-OUOG01004757.1-marine-metagenome-genome-assembly--contig:-NODE-4757-length-11482-cov-8.270408_pt1 | contig 11482 bp, 12 predicted proteins | sample MGYA00248635_ERZ508505 | MGnify/ENA primary metagenome ERZ508505 (study PRJEB26176, sample SAMN06267871) | marine metagenome | isolation source: Saanich Inlet, British Columbia, Canada | place: Pacific...
CCCACTTGGGGGCCATCGATCGAGGATATGCGGAAAACCTGCCCCGCTTTGACATGAAAACAGGCCGCATCGCGTGCAGGCGCGATGTATTCTGCGTGTTTGGTCAGATCGGATTTAGCGGCCTCCATACGCGCGGGGGCGACAGGGGGCAGACTATCTGTAGGGTAGCAGATCACGGGCGCAATTGCGCGGCGTGCTTCGGCATCATCGGGAGCGTTGGTTTGGTCGGGCATCGGGTTGGGCATCGTTGGCATCCTGTTTTCAGTTATGAAGGCAGGGCGGCCGATGATTGGCAAGGGGCAACGCGGGTTATAGCGCTTTCGCGCCGAGGAGGCGTTTGCATTCTTTGGGTGGGCGCTTGTCTTGGCTGTAGGCTGTTATGTTGCAGCTCGCGCAGGCCCATGCCGTACTGTGGGATAATTTTGGCTCGGATCGCAATGCTCGCCAACGGCAGCGTTGTCTGCGCCAAGGTATCAAGGATAAGGACGCGCCTGTTTTGCGGGATTTTCGACGAGACCTGACGAGAATGGTCAAAACGATCAGAACGCCCGCGAGGGCTATTCCACAGAGATAAAGATAATCCGTGAGCGCAAGCATCATCACTGACCCGTCGTCGAAGGGTGCTTTCAGAAAAGTGATCGGCCAAGGGTTCTCCATTTTCACCGATTATGAGGGAAAATCGGCCCAAATTTGGCACGGGCATGGCAGTTTTTTGAAAAAGTGAAAAAGCCTCCCCCGCTATTTCAGCGAAGGAGGCTTTCGAGGGTTGAAACCGTCGGGCTCAGACTTGGCGCTCGACCATCATCTTCTTGATCTGCGTGATTGCCTTGGCGGGGTTCAAACCCTTGGGGCAGGTCTTGGCGCAATTCATGATGGTGTGGCAGCGATAGAGCTTGAAGGGGTCTTCAAGCTCGTCCAGACGCTCGCCTGTGGCCTCGTCGCGGGTGTCGATGATCCAGCGGTAGGCATGCAGCAGGGCTGCTGGTCCAAGGTAGCGGTCGCCATTCCACCAATAGCTGGGGCAAGAGGTCGAGCAGCAGGCACACATGACGCATTCATAGAGGCCATCGAGCTTCTCGCGGTCATCAATCGACTGGCGCCATTCCTTTTCGGGGCGCTGTGTCTTGGTTTCCAGCCATGGCATGATCGAGGCATGCTGCGCATAGAAATGGGTCAGATCGGGGATCAAATCCTTGACCACGGGCATATGCGGCAGGGGGTAGATTTTCACATCGCCCTTGATCTCATCCATCCCGTAAATACAGGCCAATGTGTTGATCCCGTCGATATTCATCGCGCAAGAGCCACAGATGCCTTCGCGGCAGGAGCGACGGAATGTCAGGGTCGGGTCCATCTCGTTCTTGATCTTGATCAGGGCATCCAGAACCATTGGCCCACAGGTGTCCATATCCACCCAATAGGTGTCGACCGAAGGATTTTGACCGTCATCTGGGTTCCAGCGATAGATCTGGAACTTGCGCAGATTATTTGCACCTGCCGGTTTCGGCCAGGTTTTACCGGTCTTGATCCGAGAGTTCTTGGGTAGAGTGAATTCTGCCATGATCTTCTCCGTCTCGATCTGATCCTGTCACAAGGACAGGGGGCGTGTGGGCGCAGTGCCCGTCAATTGGGTGTAACATGATTGGTAGACATCCTCGGGGCTGCGGCCCCTGAGGAAATCGGTGGAAATGCTGATAGAGGCGCCAGTGGTCGTGCCACCAGAACCTGTGCCGATACTGAAGGTGCCTGTCGGGCCAAGGGCCGCGCGGGCGCGCTCAGAACAGGTGGCATGCGCGCGCTCGGGCGTTGCGGGGCCACAAGCGCTCAGCAGCAAGGCGGCTGCGGTCAGCAGAAAAATCGTGGTGTCGGAACTCATGCTGCGACCTCCTCAAGCCAGTCGCTCGGGTGATCTTCATAGCCCAGTGCCACGAGCGCCTCACCGTATTCTGCGGCATAGGTTTCGGCCACAGAACGCGGCAATTCGGTTTTCCAGCGCGCGGGCTGGCCTGACTGAATATGGATGTCCATCTCTTGCTGCGCGAAAGCTGCGTGCTTCATCGGGCCAAAGAGACTGCGTTCGATGAAAATCTTTCGCCCAATGGCGGCTTCTTCAGCGGTGAACCCAAGGAAGACAAGCGCCTCCTCGAACAAGATGCCATCTGTATCAGCGATCAGCGTCTCATAGGTCAAATCGATGGATGTCTCGAGGGTGTAATCCCAAGCCAGCATTTCCGACAGGGTTTGCGCATGTTTGCCGCGCATCTCGAAAAGAAGGCGATCTTCGTCTGAGGAAAGCCAGTTGAGCTGTTCTTGATAGGTCCGACCATCCAATTCGGGGATGGGTTGGGCCAAGAAGGCCTCGCGCGCAGGGTCGATTTTGCGGTGATAGCTCATGCCCGATAGCAATACGTCGCGCGGATCACGGATAAGGTGCAAAAACCGCGCGTCGTCGCGGCGCAGAAGGCGTTTTGTGAAATCCGAAGACCAATGGACGATGATCGCCCGACCACCCTGACGCGGGAGGGTAACGCCTGCCTCACTCAAGGTGCCGCCAATACCGAACTGAAGTCCCGTTTCCTCGGCCAGCTTTCGGAAAATCCAACGCATCCAGAGCGTGCCTGTCTTGTGATGAGTGCCCACACAAATCATCCGAGGCGCAACGGATGGTTCTATCATTGCGCCTATGAATTCTTCTGTGGGCATCACGCACATCACCTTGCCTTAGTAGACACGCGCCTTGGGCGCGATCTTCTTGAGGTCAATGCCGCCCTCATCCTGCTTGGTCAGCGGGTCGAGGTGGACAGGACGATAGGCCAATGTGGTTTTGGCGTCATCGACAACGGCAAGGCTGTGCTTGCGCCAAGTCTTGTCGTCACGATCAGGGTAATCCTCATGGGCATGCGCCCCGCGGCTTTCCTTGCGTGCTTCGGCCGATACGATTGTGGCCAGCGCATTGGGCATCAGGTTGGTCAGCTCAAGCGTTTCCATCAGATCGGAGTTCCAGACCAAGGAGCGGTCTGTGACCTTGATGTCATCCATCTTTGCGGCAACCGCTTCCATCTTTTTGCACCCTTCGGCCAGCGTCTTGTCGGTGCGGAAGACGGCAGCATCGGCCTGCATGGTCTTTTGCATCTCGAGACGCAGCTCGGCGGTTGAGGTGGAGCCATCGGCATGGCGCAACCCGTCAAAGCGTGCCAGCGCCTTATCGAGGCTGGCTTGGTTCAGAGGTTGGTTCGCCGCGTCGGGATCGACCACTTCGCCTGCCTTGATCGCAGCGGCGCGGCCAAAGACCACAAGGTCGATCAAAGAGTTGGACCCAAGGCGGTTTGCGCCGTGTACGGAGGCACAGCCCGCTTCGCCCACAGCCATCAAACCAGGCACAATGGCGTCAGGGTCCTTGGCGGTCGGGTTAAGCACTTCGCCCCAGTAGTTGGTCGGAATGCCGCCCATATTGTAATGCACTGTCGGCAATACAGGGATAGGCTCTTTGGTGAGATCGACGCCTGCAAAAATCCGCGCGCTTTCCGAGATACCCGGAAGGCGCAGCGCCAATGTTTCTGGCGGCAGGTGGTTGAGGTGCAAATAGATGTGGTCACTGTCTTTGCCGACACCACGACCCTCGCGGATTTCCATGGTCATGCAACGGCTGACAACATCACGGGACGCAAGGTCTTTGTAGGTGGGCGCATAGCGTTCCATGAAACGCTCACCCTCAGAATTGGTGAGATAGCCGCCCTCGCCACGTGCACCTTCGGTGATCAGACAACCTGCACCATAGATACCTGTGGGGTGGAATTGAACGAATTCCATATCCTGCAAAGGCAGACCCTGACGCGCGACCATGCCGCCGCCATCGCCCGTGCATGTATGCGCGGAAGTGGCCGAGAAATAGGCACGCCCATAGCCGCCCGTTGCCAGCACGACGGTTTTTGCATTGAAGGCATGCAATGTGCCGTCATCCAGTTTCCAAGCCAGAACGCCTTGGCACTGGCCGTCTTCGGACATGATCAGGTCTGTCGCGAAATATTCGATGTAGAATTCCGCGTTGTTTTTGAGCGATTGACCATAAAGCGTGTGCAAAATCGCGTGGCCTGTCCTGTCTGCAGCGGCACAGGTGCGCTGCACAGGGGGGCCTTCACCATATTCGGTGGTATGGCCACCAAAGGGGCGCTGGTAGATTTTACCATCTTCGGTCCGCGAGAAAGGCACGCCGTAATGCTCAAGCTCGTAAACGGCCTTGGGCGCTTCGCGGGCGAGGTATTCCATCGCATCCGTGTCGCCCAACCAATCCGAGCCTTTGACAGTGTCATACATATGCCATTGCCAGCTATCAGGGCCCATATTGGACAGCGAGGCGGCAATGCCGCCCTGTGCTGCAACCGTGTGCGATCTGGTTGGGAAAACCTTGGTCACACAGGCGGTCTTGAGCCCTTGCTCGGCCATGCCAAGCGTGGCGCGAAGGCCAGCGCCACCGGCCCCGACAACGACAACGTCATAATTGTGATGGGTGATTTCGTAAGAAGCGGTCATGTTTGGGTCTGCTCCAATTGTCTCAAAGCGCGATCATCGCCAGTGCGATGAGGCCAGTGGCCATCATCCCATAGCTGACAAGCGTCATTACAAGGATCGAGATTTTGCGGGTAAGCCCATGCACATAATCTTCGATAAGCACCTGCACCCCGAGACGGAAATGGTGAAGGCCAACGATCAGCATCAAAGCTGTTACGATGGCGCGGAATGGATGCGAAAGAGCCGCTACAACCTCGTCATGTGGCTCACCCAGAAGGGGGCCGAATGAAAAGAGGAAAAGAGGTGTGAGCACCAAGAGGGCGACCGAGGTGACGGTCATGACCCAGAAATGATGTGTTCCCGTGCGAGAGGAGCCGAGACCTTCGACGCGTTTGCGGTCGGTTGCGAATTTCATATGCCTACCTCCTCAAATCGCGATGACGGTCAGGAAGGTGAGGGCGACCGAACCGATCAGCATGCCCCACCCCATCTTGTCGGCTGTTTCAACATCAAGGCCGCGGCCTGTGTCCCATATCAGATGACGTAGCCCGCCAAGTGCGTGATACCAGAGGCCCAGAACCGAGAGCGTCATCACGACATCGCCAATAAACGAGGTCAGGATGCCATCGACAGTTTCGAAATAGGCGGCATTGGTCGCGGCGGCGGTCAGCCACCAGATAATCAGAAGCGCTGACACAAGCATCGCGTTGCCTGTGATGCGGTTCAGGATCGATGTCATAGAGTTCAACTGCGGGCGGTAAATCTGCAGGTGGGGCGACAAGGGGCGATTGCCCCGATTCACGTCTGCCATGGCGGACACCCTTTCAGGCTGTTCTTGGTCTGGTATTGTTTATAACGGCAATCCATACCGAGTTTTACGCCGCTGTCACCTGTTCCGGGAAGATTTTCGCTAAATTTCCTAGGTCTAAACGCCGCAGAAAGAGATTTGTGATCACGTAATTTAATCGTGTGATCACTAAATCTGGAAATCCACGAGATCCACCCCGAAAACCGTTGCGCCATTTTTCGGGGCCGATGTCGGGTGGTCACAGGGGCCAGCCTTGCGGAAGGCCTAAAGCGGCATCAAAGCCCAATAATCCAGATCAAGCAGCACATGGGAGAGGTATTTGCCGTCCTCGCCTTTCAGTTTGCCCGCTTGGCCTGCTTGGGTTGTTGCAACCAGCCTCAGGCGAACCGCTCCAACACCTGGTGCTGTGGTTTCGGCTTTGTCCAAGACCTCGGACCATGCGCGTATCGTATCGCCCGCGAAACATGGATTGGCGTGCGCTCCGCCGTTCATGGCAACAATGCATTGCGCATTCGCCAGCCCGTTAAAGCTGAGTGCGCGCGCCATCGAGATAACATGGCCACCATAGATCAGCCGCTTTCCATCGGGCCTATTGGTGGCGTCGAAATGGGTTTTGGCGGTGTTTTGCCAAAGCCGTGTGGCCATCATATGTTCTGCATCTTCAATGGTGACGCCATCAACATGATCGATCACCTCGCCAATCTGATAATCGGCCATGCGATGCGGCTCGCCCGATTGGGTGAAATCATAGGCGGAAAAATCGATCCCTTCGGGAAGGACCAATTGATCAGGCTCCAACGCGGCGGCAAGCTCTGGCACGACCGCTTCGGGGGCTGCTGCCTCAAGATCACGTTTGCGCACCATGACCCAACGGCAAAACTCCATGACCGTGACGCCATTTTGGTTGGTGCCTGTGGTTCGGACATAAACAACGCCCGTTTTGCCAGATGAGTTCTGTTTCAGGCCGATCACTTCTGAGGACGATCGCAGGGTGTCGCCCTGATTGACGGGGTGCAGCCAGCGCGCCTCCGCATAGCCGAGGTTGGCCACCGCGTTCAGGGAAATATCGGGAACCGATTTTCCAAAGACGATGTGGAAGGCCGCAAGATCATCAATCGGGCTTTGCGGCAAACCGCAGGCCCGCGCGAATTCATCCGAGGAATAGAGCGCATGACGGGCAGGATAGAGCGCGTGATAAAGCGCCCTCTCGCCGCCTGATACGGTACGTGGCACCGCATGCTCAAAGACCTGCCCAAGGTGGTAGTCTTCAAAAAAGTTTCCTGAGCTGGTCTTTGTCGTCATGCCTATTGTGCCCCCAGTTTCATGTCAGATGAATATTCCGCGTCAATCTCCTTGGTCACGGCCTGCCCGCAGCGCATCACACCGCGTGCGCTGTCGAAGGCATAGGTCGGGGTGCCGTAAAGCTCCCAACCCTTGCTGAGAGCCTCGGAGACTTTGTGGCAGAACGCCGAGGTGTCATCCTCGGTCAGAAGGCGATAGATTTTCATGTTTTTATCCGAAAACTGGGTATCCAAGAAGGCCGTGCACATAGCCAACCACGCCCATCACGACAATGGCTGCACCCAAGGCAAGAATGTCACCCTTGAGCGATGCATTCGCGGGACGTTCCCAAACAGGTTCGGCCTTGTTGATCTTGATGACAGAGACAACAGCCCAAGCCAGAAGGCCGCCAAACAGGATGAGCGAGGCAAGATCACCGTTCACCAGCAAATGCGCGATTGCCCAAGTCTTGATACCCGTGAGCTGCTTATGCCTGATACGCGCAGACATTGTTCCTTGAATGCTGGACAGCGCAAAGAACCAAAAGGCGATCAGCATCAGCAGGTTGTTGACATGGTTCAAAAACGCGGGCGGGTTCCAAAGCTGAACCACGGGCGCCGCACGATAGCCGATAATCATCAAGGCAATGCCCGCAAACATGGCTAGGGCGATAAGGCCTTTGCCAGAATTGCCCATTGCCGCACGGCGTTCAGGGGCAAAACGTTTGAACAAATGTGCGCCGGCAAAAAGTGCCACGCCAATAATCAGTAAAATGTAGCTCATCAGACAGACTCCAGTTCTGCAATTGCTTCAGCTTTTGCGAGCGTGGCGCGTGCGGTCTCAATGTGCAAGTTCTCTACGATTTTCCCATCGACAACCGCGACCGCCTGTCCTTGGGCGATGGCTTCCTCGAAAGCCTCGATCTGGCGTCGGGCGAGGTCGATTTGGGCAGGTGACGGGGCGAAGACCTCATTGGCTATGGCCAATTGGGCGGGGTGGATCAGGGTTTTGCCATCCATCCCCCAGTCGCGACCCTGAATGCACTCGAGTTTGAGCCCGTCTTCATCCTTGAAGGCATTGAACACCCCATCGACACAGAGAATACCAAAGGCGCGCGCTGCCAAAAGGCAATGCTGCAGGGCAGTTGTCATGCCCTCACGTTGGCTCGCGCCCAGATCCTTGGCCAGATCATTGGTGCCCATCACGAACCCCGCCATACGCGGGGCGGCGGCAATGGAGGCTGCGTTCAGGATACCCATGGGGGTTTCCATCATCGCCCAGATTTTGGTGTCTTTTGCCTGCGGATGGGCGTCGAGACGTTTGGCCAAAGCCTCGATATCTTGGGCAGAGTTCACCTTGGGCAGCAAAATCGCTTCGGGCCCCACAGGGGCAATGGTGCTTAGATCATCACTTCCCCACGCGGTATCAAAGGCGTTGATCCGAACCAATTGGGCGCGTGGGCCATAGCCGCCCTCCTGCAGGGTTTTGGCAAGAAGCATCCGCGCGCTTGGTTTCTCATCGGGGGCTACGGCATCTTCGAGATCGAAAATGATCGCATCGGTTGGCAGGGTCTTCGCCTTTTCCAGCGCGCGCTCCTTGGAGGCGGGAATATAGAGAACGGAGCGATAGGGATGTGCGGTCAAAGCCATGTCGGGAGGGGCCTTATGCTGGGGCGGGATTATGTTGCAGCGCAGAAAGCACATCTGCGGGCGCGAATGCAAGTTCCAAAATTTAGATCAAACGTGGAATATTGTTTCGCGTCCGTTTTAAAGGAGGCCATCCCAAATTAGCTTGAGGCCCGTGAGGACCAACATCACGTAGGTCAGCCCGAAGAAGAGGCGCTCAGGGATCAGGTGATGCGCACGCACACCGATATAGGTGCCCAATAGCGCGAATGGCGCCAGCAAGACCGCCGCGCCAAGGATTTGCCAAGAGAAAATGCCGATCAGCGCATAGACGACGAATTTCATCATATTGACGATCCAGAACACGATGACAGTGCTGGCTTGATAGCTGGTTTTTCCAATCCCCTCCTGAGACAGCATGAAAACGGCCATCGGCGGCCCGCCAGCATGGCTGATGAAACTGGTGAAACCTGCGGCAATGCCCGCAATAAACCCGCCCGTCGGATTGAAAGCGCGCGGTTTGGGCGACAGCCACCCGCGTGCGCGTGCCAATTGAAACAATGGAAAGCCAAGCGCCACAGCCCCGATAAGAATGCGGATGAAATCAGCCGAGACGATGGTGAAGAGCAATGCGCCAAGCGCCGTGCCGGGGATCGCTCCGAGGATCAGGACGCGAACGGAGGGCCCGTGCCATTTGCCCCAATAGGGTTTGAGAGAGGCCACATCGATCAGCATCAAAAGTGGCAACATCAGCGCCAAGGCAATCGCGGGCTCTATGACAATTGCGAGAATCGCCGAGCTTGCAAAGGCCACGCCCGAGCCGAATCCGCCCTTGGAAATCCCTGCCAAAAGCACGGCAACTGCTGCAATCGCCCAAACCCAACCCTCAAACACTGTTTTATCCTTCTGGCCGTTTTTCTCTGTATTACAAGGTTTTGAGCCTGTTACTAGCGCCATGAGGCCCGTTTCGATTTGCAGGCATCTCTTGCGTGAACGCTGCACTGCGGCTAGGCCTCGCGCGGAAAGTAACATCGGATCCGGAGACACATCTCATGGCCAGACCCAAGATTGCACTAATCGGCGCAGGACAGATCGGCGGCACGCTCGCTCATCTCGCTGCACTCAAGGAATTGGGCGACGTCGTCCTTTTCGACATTGCTGACGGCACCCCACAAGGCAAGGCGCTCGATATCGCCGAATCCGGCCCGTCCGAAAAATTTGACGCCAAGCTCAAGGGCACAACATCCTATGCCGATATCGCAGGCGCGGATGTTTGCATCGTTACGGCTGGTGTTCCCCGCAAGCCTGGCATGAGCCGTGATGACCTTTTGGGCATCAACCTCAAGGTTATGAAATCCGTGGGCGAAGGCATCCGCGATCATGCGCCGAATGCTTTTGTGATCTGCATCACGAACCCGCTTGATGCGATGGTTTGGGCGCTGCGCGAATTCTCGGGCCTGCCGCATAACATGGTTTGTGGCATGGCGGGTGTTCTCGACTCTGCGCGTTTCCGTCACTTCCTTGCTGAAGAGTTCGACGTTTCGATGAAAGACGTCACAGCCTTCGTTCTGGGTGGCCATGGCGATACGATGGTTCCATCGGTTCGCTATTCGACAGTTGCAGGCATTCCTTTGCCTGACCTGATCGAGATGGGTTGGACCACACAAGACAAGCTTGATGCAATCGTTCAGCGCACCCGTGATGGCGGTGCCGAGATTGTTGGCCTGCTGAAAACGGGTTCGGCCTTCTACGCACCGGCAACCTCTGCAATCGAGATGGCCGAAGCCTTCCTCAAAGATCAAAAGCGCGTTCTACCCTGCGCGGCCTATTGCGAAGGCCAGTTTGGCCTGAAATCGATGTATGTCGGCGTTCCAACAGTGATCGGTGCTGGTGGTATCGAGCGGATCGTCGAGATCAAATTGACCAAAGAAGAGCAGACAATGTTCGACAATTCGGTTGATGCGGTTCAGGGCCTTGTGGACGCTTGTAAGGCGATCGATTCAAGCCTCTCCTGATCTGAACACCAGATAAAACATTCTAAAACGCGCTCCATTCGGGGCGCGTTTTTGTTTGCCCGATGTGACGAAGTGGTCGGGAATACAGCGGTGGCTTTGGCCAAGTTGTAGATGGCCCTTCTTCGGGTTTTCAGGCCAGCCTAGGGTGAGTCGCGATATCCACCCTTCCCGCGGTTGTGTGCGCTAACAGAAATTTAACGCGCTGTATTTTGTGATCACAGCTTTTTACAGTGTGATCACAAATGTAGGAATTTTCGCCAAAAGCTATAATCTTCGAGAAATATCCGTTTATTATAGAGCTACACTCGTGCTTAGAGAATTTGAACGACACCAAAATGGGACAGTTTCATGAACATTCATGAATACCAGGCGAAGGCATTGCTTCGCCAATACGGCGCTCCGGTCAGTGATGGCCGCGTTGTGATGAAAGCTGAAGAAGCCAAAACGGCAGCAGGCGAGTTGGACGGCCCACTTTGGGTTGTGAAGGCTCAGATCCACGCTGGCGGACGCGGCAAAGGCAGCTTTAAGGAAGCCGACGCTGGCGAAAAGGGCGGTGTACGCCTGACCAAATCTGTCGCGGAAGCGGCGGAAGAAGCCAAGAAGATGCTCGGCCGCACATTGGTCACGCATCAGACGGGTCCAGCAGGCAAGCAGGTCAACCGCATCTATATCGAAGATGGCTCTGGCATTGAGCGGGAATTGTATCTCGCGCTTCTGGTGGATCGCCAGACCAGCCGCGTTTCCTTCGTCTGCTCGACCGAGGGCGGCATGGACATCGAAGAGGTTGCGGCCTCGACACCTGAAAAAATCCTCAGCTTCAGCGTTGATCCTGCTGCGGGCTATCAAGCATTCCACGGCCGCCGCGTCGCTTTCTCCCTCGGGTTGGAAGGCAAGCAGGTCAAAGAATGTGTGGCTTTGATGGGCCTTCTCTATAAAGCCTTCGTCGAGAAGGACATGGAGATGTTGGAGATCAACCCGCTGATCGTCACCGATGAGGGTAGCCTCAAGGTGCTGGACGCCAAGGTTGGCTTTGACGGCAACGCGGTCTACCGCCATGCCGATATCGCCGCCCTGCGCGACGAAACAGAAGAAGACCCCAAAGAGCTTGCCGCGTCGAAATTCGACCTCAACTATATCGCCTTGGATGGCGAGATTGGCTGCATGGTCAATGGTGCGGGTCTGGCGATGGCGACGATGGATATCATCAAGCTGTACGGGGCCGAGCCTGCGAACTTCCTCGATGT
>ENA-OUOG01004758-OUOG01004758.1-marine-metagenome-genome-assembly--contig:-NODE-4758-length-11481-cov-3.401263_pt1 | contig 11481 bp, 23 predicted proteins | sample MGYA00248635_ERZ508505 | MGnify/ENA primary metagenome ERZ508505 (study PRJEB26176, sample SAMN06267871) | marine metagenome | isolation source: Saanich Inlet, British Columbia, Canada | place: Pacific...
TGGAAATAAATAGAGATAAACACATATGGGAAGGCTGGACAGTCGGTCACTTTATCGATGATATAGAACCTATGTTTAATATGGCTATCCACATAAACAGGCAGCCTTTCACTAATAAAGCAGAGCTTAAACAGTGGGTTAAAGATAGCCAACCTTACTACAAAAAGCATATACCAGAAGTATACAATTACTTCCTTAAAAAATCAGGATTATGAAAACACCAATACAAGAGTTGATAGAGGAATATCAACAAATGCGTGAAAACGGAGATAACGATATGAGAACCGTTATATTTTTAGCAAGACAAATGCTCGAAAAAGAAAAGGAAGTTATAATAAGCGCAGCAAATAATGGATGCAAAGGATTATGTTATATAGATATATCGAGAGATGGAGAAAATTATTACAATGAAAGATTTAACACCAAAGAGAAATGAAAACACCAATACAAGAGCATATTGAATGGCTTAAAGATAAATACAGAATGCTTGTAGAGTGCGAAGGAGTATCTGAAGCGCTAATAATAAGATCGGACTGCATAAAACACGCAGAGTCAATGCTTGATTATGAGCGTGAATATATTAAACACCGTATAAAAAAAGATAAAGAAGGACCATTCGGTGAAACAGATATATGGTAGAATATAATTTACAAACTAAACACGATAACAAATCGATAATAATAACATGCAAGCCAAACTAACACTACAAGAACGTGCTGAAAACTACGTTTATTCCAGACTTATTGTTTCACAAAGGGAACTGCGTGAAGCTGAGACCTGGGATGGGCGAGGGATGATTGGCAACAAAGATCAGATAGAAGAAACAAAACAAAGCCAAATACTTTATGCAAAGCGTAGAGTTGAAGTACACGAATATTTATTAAATACATTATATGACAGAAAAAGAAATGAATGACTTCGCTGATCTGCTTGCGGAAAAAGTGTTTAAGTTAATAATGGATAGGCAGGCTGAACTCGACCAGCAGTTTATCGAACAAGTAAAAGCGTCGGGGCAAGATATTGAAATAACATTACAACAAGACGCGTTTGGTAATAGCCGTAACGCAACAGAGGAAGAAACGTTATTAGCTGAAATGGCTAGGCTAATGACTTTGCTTGATGCTTATGAAGCTAAAGAGCAATATGAGAAAGCCGCAATAATTAAGAATAAAATAGATAGAATAGAAGATAAATTAAATAAATTATGAGCACAAAAGTAGAACACATATTAGTAGATTCATCAATGGTAGATACCGTTAGCTATTACAATAACAGCAAAAAGCTTATTGTAAACTTTAAAAACGGCAGAGTATATTTATATGACAACGTGGATGAAGGTACGTTTGAAGATGTACGTAAAAGCAATTCAACTGGCCGCGCGTTGCATAATAAAGTATTCGGAGTATTTAGATACCAACAACTGTAATGAATTTATTTTATCTCGATAGAGACCCTGTAACAGCTGCTAGCTATCATTATGATAAGCATAAGGTTAAGATGGTCTTAGAAGCCGCACAAATGCTTTGTACAGCGCATCATTGTTATGGCGATGAAGAACTAAAAGATCTTATACCTTATAAGCAAGCACATTTAAATCACCCATCAACAGTATGGGTTAGGAAATCACGCACTACATATTTTTGGGCGTATGAATATATGATGGCGTTAGGCAGGGAGTATACAAAAAGATATGGTAAAGAGCATTTGACCATAGCTAAATGTAGAGACTTCCTTTCACAATATCCTCTGCATATTCAAGGCGATGATTGGTGCGAACCACCACAGTGTATGCCAGATGAATATAAAGTAGAAGGTGATAGCATAGCTGCTTACTGGAACTACTACGAGGGAGATAAATATAAAATAGCAAATAAGAATGAGCAAAAAATTGTACGACCATTCACAGAAAAAGTATAAATTTGCAATAGCAAATAATGAATGGTATAAACAGAAAATTAAAATTAGTACGTCAAAAGTGTGACGCTAGCTAATTAAGTATTATAAGTAACAGGCTAATGTCACGCAAAATGTTTTACTTAAATAATAATAATATAGTCTATCGACGTGATCCGATCAGTGATAAACCCACAGAAGTTTATAAGTGGGGTTATTTCTATGAGCACGGGACGTATGAATGCTATACATTGTTTAGAAGTAAAGCACAAATAACAACATATAAGTCGTTAAAGTGGCATTTACTTGTTCTTTGGTATCTCAACCCTCAGTTAAATCCTGATAAATTTGAAGAATTAGCATGGTTTATTGCTGAAAAGTCAAATGGATTTGCTACCTTTACCATGCCTGAGTTACTACTCAAGACAATGATTTACGAAATCAGTATGATGGATTTAGATCAACCACCTAAAAATAAACTAAGAAAAGTTATTTTTAAAGATAATACAGGGTTGACAAAGAGTGAAAAATTATCTATAGTAGGGAAGCTCATAGGAAGAGGGAGTAAGGCAACTCCAGAGGATATATATGAAACAATGCTATTACTGCACGATGATGATAAAAAAATTACTGTTGCAGCAATAGCTAAAGTTCTCAGTGTCTCAACCCGTACTGTGTACAGGAATATGACACATGAGCTAACCAAAGAGAAAGAGCTTTTAAATGAAAAAGTATAATGTAACAAATTACATTCGGTATAAAGAAGACTTGGACTTTTGTTTAAGTGTTATACCAGACAAAGCTTTTAAAGACTATAGCAGGAAAGAATTAATCACCGTGTTCTTACCGCTTGTAGAAAATATTAGCAGAAGATTTGCCACGTCGCAACAAGCATCGGGAGTAATGACTATTAATGATTTAATACAAGAAGGTAGCATAGGATTGATTGCTGCAATAGATAGGATAGATTGGGTATCGCTTAGTGAAAGTGATGACCAAGAGCTAACACTAAAATCGTTTTTAGGTAAACGTATACGCGGGGCAATACGAAGATCAATAGATATTAATCGTGGAGATATGCGTATACCAGAGCATAAATTAAATGAGATTAGAAAAAATTCTGGTAAGGACAGATTAATAGTTGAAACATTCTTTAATCAGATATTTTTAAGTATTGATAACAATCCAAATGTAGATGATGAAAATTCTATGTTTCAAATACCAGATAATTCTGAACCATATAATATTGCATTACTTAATGCGTATCTATTAGGTATAATGAAAGAGCACCTAACAAGCAAAGAGTATGAAGTAATACGATTAAGTTATGGATTAGACTGTGATAAGATGTCAGCTAAAGATATAGCAGACAAACTAGAAATCAATGGCGCCGCAAGTTATGTGCGAGTTTCGCAAATAAAAAAGGAGGCAATTGATAAGCTAGTAGACAACGTTCCAAGCGAGCAAGTAATTGATTACCTGTAAGTTAGGACTAATAAAAGTGTATAATACGTAATAATATATATATGACAATTCACGAGAAATTAAGTAAAATTCAACAAGAATTTAAAGCAAAGAAGAGTCGCTTTAATTCATTCGGGAAGTACAATTTCCGATCTGCTGAAGATATACTTGAGGGCTTAAAACCATTTAATGAAAAGTATAATGTATACTTTACAGTAAGTGAAAAGATGAGATCATCTTTCTTTAAAGACGAATCAATTCCTGTTATTAAGTCTACTGCTACAATACACGATGCTGAGGGTGGTTTATCCATTAGTAGCACCGCTATTGTGGGCGTTGATCTAAATCAAAAAGGTATGCAAGTACCCCAACAATTTGGATCTGCTTCAAGTTATGGTAAGAAATATGCACTGGGTAACCTGCTGCTTATTGACGACACAGCGGATGCTGATGCTACTAACACTGGAGGCCGTGACCAAAAGAAAGATAAGCCGGTATTAAAAGCTGGCACCGATGCTTTTGCTAAAGCAATCGATTATATTAAATCTGGCGGATCAATCACTGCAATCAATGCAAAGTACAAAGTAGATGTAGCCGCTAAAGCAGAACTTAAAAAGTATGAACAAGCCTGAAATTTTAGAAAAGCTTAGAGAAGACGAACATTACTACGGTGAGTTTGGCAGGCAGTATCTAAGTAATTCTGATATAGGAACATTACTGAATGACCCCTTGCAATATGGGCAGCCAACGAAAGCATCACCTAATTTAATCATTGGGAGTTACTTTCACACAGCTATACTTGAGCCTGGTAAATTAGAACGCTTTAAAATCATTGAAGCAAGTACAAGGAACACGAAAAAGTATAAAGAGCTATCAGGCGGTGAGATGTGTATGCTTCAACAAGAAGTGGACAATATCGAACTAATGCGTGAAAAGCTTATGGCTAACGATACTGCAAGGAGTTTAATTCAAGGTGATAATGTAGAGTATGAAGTGCCAGGGATAATTGAACTGGCAAATAACATGTGGAAAGGTAAAGCTGATATTGTTAATCACGATGAAAAGCTTATCATTGATTTGAAAACAACGAGTAACGTAAATGGTTTTCGTTCAAGTGCACGCAAGTGGAACTACGACAGCCAAGCTTATATTTATAGTAAAATATTTGGTTACGAATTTTTATTCATTGCAATAGATAAACTTTCGCATATTATTGGTATCTTTGACTGTTCGCCGGATTTTTATGAATCTGGTAAACGCAAAGTAGAAGATGCAAGTGCTGCATACGATCTATTTTACAACAACGAGGATTTCGATCCTACTAATTATTTTATAAATAAAACCCTTTAAAACCAAGTAATTATGGCACGAAGAAAAATGAAAGTGTGCAATGTAACTGGTATTAAAACCAGCGAGAGTAATTTTTATAATAACCACAACCACGTAAAGGCTATTGATAACCTTCGCAGAACAACAGGTGTATCACTTGATACTTTACGTCGAACCTTCAACAACTTAAATACGTATGGCTTCAATAATTAAGACAAGTATTGATTTAACTAAAATACCAAAAGATAAAATTATCGATGGTAAAAAGGGTAAGTATTTACCCGTAACTATAACACTGAACGACGAAGTTGATCAGTTTGGGAACCAAGGCCCTGTTATTGTTTCGCAATCTAAAGAAGAGCGTGAGGCTAAAACAGATAAAGTATACCTTGGTAACGTGCAGGTTGTATGGACTAACGGTGATAATGTAGCGGCTGCACCCAGAGATGGAGCACCAGCTATGGCAGCACCAGTAGCACCACAACCAGTAGAAGAAGATTTGCCATTCTAAATTAAATTAAATGCAAGTAAACAATTCGGAGATCAATGGATATTTGATTGACCAGTTTAATCAATATGACCTAAAAGTAGGAGCGCCACAGGGGACTTGTCCTTTGTGCTCTGAAGATAGGAAACCTGAAAATAAGAAAGCAAAGTGTGCATCTTATGATTGGGAACGGGGTCTCGGAACTTGCCACAATTGTGATCGCTCATTTCAACTACATACTTATCAGCGTAAAGGCGCTAGCGAAAAAGTATATATCAGGCCAGAAACGCCTGATGCTATACACGATGTTAGTACTGCTGTAGAGAAGTGGTTTGAATCGCGCGGCATTTCTAAGCAGACACTTAGGGCTCTCAAAGTAACCGAGGGCCCTGAGTATATGCCACAAACCGGTAAGACCGAGAATACCATACAATTTAATTATTATATGGGCGACCAACTTATTAATGTTAAGTACAGAGATGGTCGTAAGAATTTTAAGTTATATAAGGGTGCCGAAAAGGTTTTTTATAATATAAACAGTATCGTAGGATATGAATACTGTGTTATTGTAGAAGGCGAGATGGATGCCCTTTCATTATATGAAGCGGGTATTGAAAATGTAATATCAGTTCCAAACGGTGCTACACTTAATAGTAATAACTTAGATTATTTAGATAGCTGTATTGATTACTTTGATGATAAAGAAAAGATAATCATAGCAGTAGATGCAGATGAGGCAGGACAAGCATTGCAACAAGAACTCGTAAGAAGACTTGGTGCTGAAGTTTGTTTCCTTGCTGATTTTAATGGTTGCAAAGATGCAAATGAATACTTATTAGAATATGGAAAAGAAGATCTGGCAAAGCGTATTAGCAGAGCAAGACCTGTACCGTTGGAGAACGTTACAACGTTCAAAGACATTGAAGGCGAAGTTACTGACTTCGTTACTAATGGATTTAAACCTGGGTTTCAAATTGGTATTAAAAATTTCGATGATATTTTCTCGACTTATACTGGTCAATTCATTACTGTCACTGGTATACCAAGCTCGGGCAAGTCGGATTTCGTCGACCAAATGGTGGTTGGTTATAACCAAAACTATGGGTGGAAGACGGCATTTGCTTCGCCAGAAAATGCACCGACTTATTTGCACGCGCATAAATTAATGCGTAAGGTTTGGCAAGATATGCCAAGCAAAGCAGATATTGGTACAGATAAATGGAATCAGGTTGCTGAGCATGTGAATGACAACTTCTTTTTTATTGATATGGAACGTTACACGCTTGAATCAGTACTTCGCAAAGGTGCTGAGCTGGTAAAGCGTAAAGGTATTAAATGCCTTGTTATTGATCCATTTAATAAAGTAAGAGATGTTGATTGTAAAACAGAAGATGTCAATAGATATACTATGGAATACTTACAGAAGATTGAAATCTTTGCTAAGAAGTATGATGTATTAGTATTTATTGTAGCGCACCCAACTAAAATGTATAAAGGTTCAGATGGTCAAATAGAAGAGCCAACAATGTACAATATAAAAGGTGGCGGTGAATGGTACGATGCAAGTTACCACGGTATATTGGTTCACAGAAATTATGAGGCTAAAACTGTTAAAGCTAAAGTATTGAAAGTAAAGTTTCAAAACCTTGGTGAAAATGGTGCTGAAGCTCATTTTAAATGGGAGCCTAGATCTGGTTGTTTTATTCCACACGAACAGATAGCTATTAATGACGATTTATTGCCATGGGAAGTGGGCTAAGAAAAAATAAACGGTTTTTTCAACCAATGTTGCATTACCAGCGTAGTGATTTGGAAAATAATGCTTATCTTTGGTGTATACGTAACGATATAAAAATATCGCCGTTTGCTGTTTTAAATAGCCAACCACGTAAATGGTGGATTGATGTTGTAGCAAAAAATAAAGTTAAACGTAGTCCATATCAGTATGATGATGAACAGATATGGCCTAAAATATTTGAATTATATGTATTCTATTTTGAAAAGTACAGCTAATTACGAAGATCAATATAAAAATATACTTTTAGATTGTTTAAGTAATGATTCTGTTTACAGAGAAGACCGAACAGGTGTCGGTTGTTATTCTGTATTTAACAAAAGTATGGAGTTCGATGTAAGCAATCGCTTTCCAGTACTCACAGGGCGCAAGATGTTTCCTAAAGTATTTAACACTGAGATGCAGTGGTTTTTAAATGGTGAAACAAACATTGAAAGATTTAAAAAAGCAGGTGTAAAAATATGGGATGCTTGGGCCGATGAAAACGGCGATTTAGGGCCTGTTTACGGGCATCAGCTTAGAAACTTCAACAGTCAAGGCATTGATCAGCTAGAGAAGCTTATATGGAGCCTGTGCAGCGAGCCAAATAGCCGTCGGCACGTTATATCGCTGTGGAATCCTGCTGAGCAAGATAAAATGGCTTTACCACCTTGTTATTTGTATTTTCAATTCTTTGTAGAGAACGACAGGCTTAATATGTTTGTTGTACAAAGATCTGGAGATATGTACTTAGGTGTGCCATATGATGTGGCTTTGTTTACACTGGTATTAAATTATGTTGCAAGTAAAACTGGTCTTATAGTAGGCAAGTTAGCGGTTAATATAATTGATGCTCATGTGTACACAAATCAGATCGATGCTGCAAATAAATACTTAGACGAAAAAAAATATGCAATGCCTGCATATAGATTTTGTACTGAAAAAGGAGTACGACTAATTGGTTATGAGCACGGTCCTCATATACCAGCACCTGTAGCGATATAAGTTATGTATTATTTGTATCACATACCAGGTAAGAAGATAGGTGTGACGCGTAATTTATTTATACGCGTTACTAAACAACAGGGCTATAAGCCTTCTGAATACGAAGTTCTTGATCAAAGTGAGGATATAGATTATATATCTGACCGCGAAATAGAACTTCAAAAGTCTTACGGCTATAGAGTTGATAGACAGAAATATAAATATATAATTAAACCAATGAAAATAAACCCGACAGACCAAACAACAACGTTTCCAGTGCCTGTAAATAAACTAAAAGGTGTACTGATGGACAACAAAGGTATCAAGTGGAGAACTTGGCTAGGTGAATTTGAAATATCATCTGAAACAATACCTTGGATAGTAGCTAACGCAAAAACTTCTATGTATAATGACAATCGATGTTACATATACAACAAAGCATACCACGAAGCTTTTATGGCTGAGCCTGCATATCCCAACACTACAGAACAAGTATCAGTATTTAAATTAATACGCGAGTGGGCTGACGAGCGTGGAATAACTAAAAATGGCGATGTTAAAACACAGTATATTAAACTTCTGGAAGAAACAGGAGAACTTGCAGAAGCAATTCTTAAGGACAATCAAGCGGATATTGTTGACGCTATTGGTGATGCTGTTGTGGTACTTACCAATCTTGCCACTTTGGCTGGGGTCAATATTGAGCATTGTATCGATACTGCCTATGGCGAAATCAGCAATCGAACTGGATCTATGATAAATGGAACATTTGTAAAAGACACAGTATGAGAGACCAGATAATTAAACAAGTAATTGATAAGATACAAAGCCGCTCAGATGTTGGCTACAAAAAGTATGGCGTTACACTTGCAGAAGATGATCAGCCTCTTGACAGATGGCTGCAACATTTGCAAGAAGAGTTAATGGATGCTGTTAACTATTTAGAAAAAGCTCGGATGGTTCTTCGTGAAGAAGTTGAAGAGTGTTATATTAGAGATGCGAAGAAAGAGCTTTAAAAGAAAGAAACGCGGTCCTGTACAGGCAAAGAAGATAACGTATGACGGTATCAACTTTGCTTCAGGGCTTGAGCGTTATATGTATATGGCTTTAAGAAAAGCTAAGATCAAGGCTAAGTATGAAGGCGAAACTTTTGTTCTTATAAATGGTTTTCATTTTGAAAACGAATCATATGAACGGCAAGCCAATGGCAAAGGCGATTATCAAAACCGTGGAAGCAAACGTATACTACCAATTAAGTATACACCAGATTTTATCGGGGATAATTTTATCATTGAAACCAAAGGCAGAGCAAACGAATCTTTCCCAATCCGTTGGAAGCTATTTAAGTTGCTAGTGTCACAGCAGTTTCCTAACTATACGTTATATAAACCACAAAATCAATCAGAATGCGACAGAACAATAGAGTTAATCCTCAACTCGCGAAGAAAGTAGCGAGGCAAAAATATAAGGAGCGGCAGATTGATAAATATATAAAATGGTCGATCGAAGCTAGAGGCTATGTAAAGTATAAAGATATTGTAGAACAACATAATAAGTATAATATAGAAGTATATGAGTAATAAGAAAAAAAGAAAAGATTGGTCAATTAGTTTAGGCACGTATCCAGGCATTTTGTTTGGAATACGTTCGTATCAGGGGGATACACATCATCAGCATGTTATATATTTGCCATTCATTGATATTGCAATTGAAATAGAAAACTAATGGGATTATTTGATGAGCGCATAGCGTATAAGCCGTTTGAGTACCCTGAGTATTACAGCGAAGGTTGGTTGAAACAAGCACAGGCATTTTGGTTACACACTGAAATACCAATGCAAGGTGATGTTAAAGACTGGAAAGAAAAGCTAACACCAGAAGAAAAAAACTTAGTAGGTAATATCTTACTAGGTTTTGCTCAAACAGAGTGTGCAGTATCAGATTATTGGACGCAGAAAGTTGTTGGTTGGTTTCCAAAACACGAAATACAACAAATGGCAATGATGTTTGGATCGCAAGAAACAATACATGCAGTTGCTTACAGTTATTTAAATGAAACGTTAGGGTTAGAAAATTATGAAGCTTTTTTACACGAGCCAGCGACTGCTGAACGCTTTGATAACTTGGTTGCTTATGGCGGGACCAATCCTGTTGGCATTGGCAAGTCTCTTGCTGTGTTTAGCGCTTTTGCTGAAGGGGTTAGTTTATATTCTGCTTTTGCTGTACTCTATAGTTTTCAATTAAGAAATCTTTTGAAAGGTATTGGCCAGCAAATGAAATGGAGTGTTCGCGATGAATCTTTGCATAGTAAAATGGGTTGTAAGTTGTTCCGTGATATGTGTGCTGAAAACAATCAATTACTGCATTTATGTGAGAAAGATATTATTTCTGCCGCTGAAACAATGGTAAAACTCGAAACTAAATATATAGATAAAATGTTTGAGATGGGTGACATTGAAGGCATTAAAGCAAATGATTTAAAACACTTTATAAAGAAAAGAACAAATGAAAAACTGGTTGAACTGGGTTACGTTGATCTTGGTTCGTACTTCCCGTATGACGAGAATGCAGCAGCTAATCTTGATTGGTTCTATCATCTTACCGGGGGGCTCACTCATACTGATTTTTTCGCAGTTCGGCCGACGGATTATTCAAAAGCTAACGAAGGCGAAGACTTCGAAGACATTTGGTAAACTAATTAGTGAACAAGAATTAACAGAACAATTATATGAAAATGAAGAAATGTAATAAGTGCTTAAAAGAAAAATCAAGCTCAAAATTTTTAACAAGTAAGAAGCTTACATGTAAAAAGTGCGAGTACAGATTTAAGCAAAGGTTTTTAAGATCACTTGTTCACAACAGAAAGCTAAAGCCTATTGAAAGAATAGCAAATAGATTAGGGTATATGGGGACTGGTTTTTTTATAACCGCTCCCCATTTACTACCTGAAACACCAGGCGTAGTAATATATTTTTTAGCAGGTTTGTTTTGTACACCACAAGTTTGGGTTGCAAAACAATGGAACTTAGTATTAGTTAACTTAAACGTGATGATAGCATACGCGTTATTATTTTTTAAATAAATATGTGGAATAATGAATGGAAAAAAGGTGTCGACTACCCAAGCTGGGGTGACACAGAAGTATACAAGAAGACTATATCCGGGGGATATTTATTGCCATGGGAATCTCCCCGTGACGCATACCAACGAGTCGCAACAACAGTCGCAAAAAGATTGTACAAACCATAACTAAGTGAAACGTTTTTTAATTACATTTGGAAAGGTTGGCTTAATCTTGCTAGCCCTGTACTTTCTAATACAGGGACTGATCGTGGCTTACCTATTTCTTGCTTTGGCATTGATGTAGGCGATAGCATCGCGGAGATCGGTGGTAAGAATTTAGAAATGATGTTACTAGCTAAACACGGCGGGGGAGTTGGTATCGGAATTAATATGATACGTCCTGCCGGAGATAAAATTACAGGTAATGGAACATCAGATGGAGTCGTACCATTCTGCAAAATATATGATTCAACAATCCTTGCAACAA
>ENA-OUOG01004759-OUOG01004759.1-marine-metagenome-genome-assembly--contig:-NODE-4759-length-11480-cov-5.139788_pt1 | contig 11480 bp, 8 predicted proteins | sample MGYA00248635_ERZ508505 | MGnify/ENA primary metagenome ERZ508505 (study PRJEB26176, sample SAMN06267871) | marine metagenome | isolation source: Saanich Inlet, British Columbia, Canada | place: Pacific...
CTTCCCGGATTCTGCAGATCGGTCACTAAAATGGTTTGTTGATCCAAATTGGTAAGCTCCAGATAGACATAGGTGCCTGTGGAATCCTCATAGCCGGTTTTTAATTCCGCTCCGTTTAGAAGGCTTATTGTCCCGGTGGTTTTGATGCTTTTAAATCGATTGCCCGGTACCAGAGAAGCGGCTTTGATTGTAACTACATCACTTCCGGTATTAACTGCGAATGCACTTGCTGCTGAAACGTTCACCATTAAGTTGATATTGTCGAGGTCAAGCTTTGTTCCATCGCCATCAATGAGTTGAGCACCAACAGTAGGGTACTCTAAATTACTGAGATCCACTTTCCAGCTTTTCGCTCGGTCATAGAGTTGGTCAAGGTTATCGATAGAGGCATAGGCATCTACCGTGGCTATGTTGGATTCGGTGATGTTGAAATCATCTGTCATGACCTGGTTGAGATCCAATACCCCTATGCCCTTGAATTGTTGCGTTGTAAGTGAATAGTTGTGTGGATAGGACCAAAAATGTACATCAAATTCATCATCTGTATTGTTATTTACACTTCGTCTGTCTTTTTTATTAAGCCCAGTATCATCTATACCTATTCGTTGAAGATCAGCTTTAGCAACAACAGCTGTTAAAACTCGCTTAACGGCTGTTTCTCCATTGGCATCTGTGAGGTCTGTATAGGTAAAATCATTTGTGTAGGTTTGACCAAACGCATTTCTTCTGTCTCCATTGTTGGTATCTCTTATAAAATACCTTGCTCCAACAATCGGATTTCCTGACAAATCAGTAACCCTTGTTGTAAATTCTTTTGTTATTTCAACAATACCATCAGCTTGACCATTATTTATATTGTGTTCTACAATGATTGTAGCACTCCCCTTTTGGACGTTAATCGCTCGAACAAGATGGCCGTCGAATAGATTCAGGTCTTTAAAATTTCCTGTGGAGTTGTAATCCCTAAATTCCGTAAACGCTGAAAGACCACCCAATGAATGGTCTGATATACCGTTGGTTCCAATCAATTCTATCCTTGGCGGAGTATTAAGAACATCTCTCGGAGTATAAATGGGGGAGGTATTGGGGGAAATTCCTCTTAATTTGAGTCCATCTATAAGGAGTGTTTTACTGGTTGGTGAAAACTGTGTTGCTTCGTTTGTATATGGAGGATTACCAAAACTTTCAAAAACAGCCCCTTCTCTTATAAAAGAACCGGCATTTAAATCTCTGGCAGGAAGTGAAAGGATACCTAATGTCCAACCAAAATAGGTGACCATATTTGTCCTTATAATACCCTCCCACCATTCGAGGGTTCCCTGATCAATATAAATAACAGCATTCGCGGGATGATAAATATCTGAAACATTAGCTGGTTGTCGATGAACTACAATGGCTAGGTGCTCTGATATAATTCGCTCACCATTTTTCGTCACATTGCTCCCGATAATCAATCTTGACGATGCGGATGAAGGTCTTATGGCATGATTTGGGGCACCAGTACCTAAAACCAAGGTTTCTCTTTCCGGGTTGATTTTCATGTCATTGTAGCGAAGGGAATAATTGCCTATGTTATAGATTCTTCTTTCTGTTGTACCGGATCCCTCGACAGTAACTATTACCCCGGCTATACCGGAAAGCCCCGATAGATCGGTATCCGTTCCCGATTGCGTAATGGTTGAACCGGAGAGTGTAAAACCCGCAAAGCCTTGCGGAATGTATAGAAAAAGGGCTAGAACAAGTAGTGTAAAATTCTTTTTCATAATCTAAAATGTTAAGGTTATACAAGCTGCTAAGGTGGTGGGTTGAGCCGTAACACCGGGATTGTTTGTAATGGTCGCTTCTGCTTCGGCATTCACATCGGTTTTGTCGTAGCGCACAACTTTCCAATCGGTACCATTGATCAACATGGAGATATAATAGTAATCATCATAGGTACCACTTGGGTCATCCTCTCCGTCAAAAATGAGTTCGTTGGTTATGGTATTGGTGGTATTGATCCAGTCTGTTCCGGTTGCTGTGGAAGAAAGCACCTGTCCTGCGCTTCCCGCATCGCCGTCGGCGTCTAGTAAGGCAGATCGTAAACGAGTGTTTCCATTGACATCAAGTTTTGCTTTGGGTTGTGCTACACCAATTCCCACATCTCCATCTCCCTGAATGACCATTCGAACGACGGGGTTAGCTCCTTTAGTTCGTGGACCTGCGCCATCGGGGTCCGTTGTACTTCCGTCTTGCGTAGCAAAAGCTAATCCACCTCTCCATCCACCACCACCCGCATCCGCAAGTCCTAAAATTTGCGCAGTCGTCCATATCTCTGATCCACCTTTTGCTCTAAAATCTATTAAACTACCAGCGAAGCCGTCACCCGCATTGATGTTATTTGGTGAGATGTATCGCATTAAAACCAAATCCTCTTTTACTGTATTGAGATCAATAACAGAGGTTGTACTTAAATTGATTTGGCGGTCTGCAACAAGGTCATTGTTAACTAGTATGTCTCCTGATTGAATGGTGAGTTTTTCCGTGGGGTTCGGAGTACCTATCCCCACATTTCCATTATTGGCAAGATGCATGATATTGGCATTAGCATCCGATTTAAACCTTAAAGCTCGCCCTTCTTGAAATTCTATTTCGTATTGGTTGTCAGTGGTTGGATCAAAGCTCCCTATACTGCCATCTCCAGAAAAAATGAGTTTGGTTGGGTCTAATACCCCTTGTATGTCAACATCTCCTGCAAAGGTGGCTACCTTTCCGGCCGACAGTGTATTTGTACCTACAGCAACGTTTCCTGAAAAAAACATATTGCCCGTATTGAGTGTGTGTCCTGTTGTAGTTCCTTCTGTAAACCAGGGTTCATTGGCAGCTGCTAAATCAGAGATACTTTGCTTTCTTAAATCACCGTCCACATTGGCGGTTACGATACTGTCTGTTGCTGCGCCAAGAGGTAAGGTCTGGATACGCGCTTCACCTCCTACGTCTAATGATTTTCGAGGCGTATGACTCCCTCCTATGGCAGTAAATCCATTCGAATGCCTAATTTTAAATAAAACAGATGGATCATTGCTTTCTGCAACAGGTTCACCTGTTTGGGTATAAGCATAGACTAAATAGTCCCTCCTATAGGGCTGCCCAAAATATGCTTTTCTATCTGTATCCGATGTAAGTAGCCATTCTATTCCACCTCCACGTTGATTGTTGTGTGTTTCAAAACTTAGGGTTTGTTGTATCAATCCGTTTCCACTGATTGACTTTAGGGTTAAGTTTGGAGCTGAATCCTCTAATATAGCACTACCACCAACATGTAAATCAATTTCAGGAACGTCTTTCCCAATGCCGACACGTCCTACGGTGTCAATGACCATGCGTTGGATACTACGGGTGTCAAATCTAATATGATCATCATCCGGACTTTCTTCTACTTGGATTCCGGTATCGAGATCGTTGTCCCAAAGACTATATGCAGTAATGGCTTGTATAGGTTGCCATGTAGATGTACCGTCCCACACTTTGGTAAGGTTTTCGTTGGTGTCAAACCATATATCGCCTTCTGCAGGTATGGTAGGTGCTATGGCATCTACCGTTACGCTGTCGGGATCAATCACTTTCCAACTGGTGGTGTCGGCATCATAAACTTTGGAAATATTAGTTGTCGTATCAAACCATACATCACCTTCTACTGGGGCAGTAGGCGCTGTAGCATCCTCTGTGAAATTATTAACCGTCACGGTTCGAATGGTTCCTTTTTTATCAATCACTCGAACCTCTTGAGCATGAGCCCAAAAACCAACAAATAATAGCAATAAATAGAGGTATCTCTTCATAGTGTTTTGATTAAAAAAGGTTCTCGTTGCTTAAAAATCTTTATCATTTAGTCGTTCAAATTATTAATACACCTGCCCTAGTTGGAGCAGAAACTCACAACTACCTTCTATTATACTTTAGAAAAAAAGTGCCCCAAATGATAGTTTAGGTTTAACCTCAGACAGGTTTTATAAATTTTTTGATTATTTGAAATATTAAATTGAGATTGCCCATCGTTGGCTATAATCAAAACAACTTCCTCTTGTACCAAAGTTGATAAGGATTTTTTTTGAACAATTCCTGTGTTTTTTTCAGCCACTAAAACATCCAAATACCTATTGGTTCGCACGCTTTGAAGAACCCGAGTCCTTGATGACATAGAAACATTTAATGCCGCTAAATGATTCAATGTTGATTTTTGAACTTGAGGACGAATCGATGGAAAATTCGTTTGCCCCATTGATGTATGATTACATACAAAAATGAGTAACAAAGTTGTATGAAATTTGAAAAATAAGTGCCTATATAAAGCTAGAGAAATGTAGGTAGTGAAAAACATATTAACATATGTAAGTTTAAATTTGGTTGCATCAAATATAAATAAAAAAATAAAAAAATCAATGATATTTATAATAAAATCAATTTTTTTTGATAATTTAACTAAATTCATTTCGGATAGTTACTAAAAAGCAATATTTAACATATCATAATTATTTAAAAAAATGCTTTATAGGTAAGCAAATCCAATACTTACTTTTTAGTCAAATTATGTATGAATGGAAATGGAATCTCTTATCTTTGCCAAAAAGAAAGCTATGAGTCAACCCGTAACTCCTTACGATGACCGTTCTCGAGGTAAAAAACAACAAGTTACCGAAATGTTTGATACAATTTCTAAGGAATACGACGGCCTTAACAGGGTCATTTCTTTTGGAATTGATTTGCGTTGGCGCAAAAAAGTCATTCAATGGGTCGCTTCTTTTTCTCCAGACACGGTATTGGATATTGCAACGGGAACGGGTGATTTGGCAGTAGCCCTATGCAAAACTAGTGCGTCTAAAATTGTTGGCCTGGACATTTCTCCTGGGATGCTATCCGTAGGAAAACAAAAAGTAAAAGACCATAAAGCTGAGAATCGCGTATCGATGATTTTGGGAGATGGAGAAAAACTTCCTTTTCAAGATGCCCATTTTGATGCGATAACAATTGCTTTTGGGGTTCGAAATTTTGAAAATCTTGATCAAGGGCTTTCGGAAGTGTATCGTGTGCTGAAAAAAAACGGCGCATTGGTAATTCTCGAAACTTCAGTACCTACCATCCCACTCTTTAAATTGGGGTATTTTTTTCACACTCGTTTATTGCTTCCCCTTATTGGTCGTGTTTTTTCAAAAGACAAAGTTGCTTACTCCTACCTTTCTGAATCGGCAGCAAAATTTCCTTTTGGCGATGCTTTCAACAATATTTTACAAAAAAATGGGTTTACTCAAACAAAGCATTACCCTCAAACGATGGGTGTCGCTACTATTTATGTAGCTAGAAAGTGATTTTTTAATTTCCTTTTTGATGAGATTTTTAGTTCTTGTTTTAACGGTATTATTTGTAACGGCAACTGCTCATGGGCAACGTCGCACCAAAGAAAAAGTGGTCAACTTGCAAAATTTTGACAAAAAAAAACTTCAATTTGGCTATTACATAGGGTTGAATTCCTATAACTACAAAGTTGAGTACAAAAAACTGTTGCCTGAAGTGCTTGTTAAGACTTCTCCAGGTTTTAATATCGGTTTGGTTGCCGATTATCGGGTATTTGAGCATTTAAATCTTCGCTTCGAACCTGGGCTTTCATCAACACAAAGAGAATTGAATTTTTTAGACCGAAGTAGATTTACCAAAAGTTCGGACACGCTGCGAACCGTAAAGTCGACTTATATTCACCTTCCCTTGATTTTAAAATTTAGCACCAAACGACTCAATAATATCCGTCCTTATTTGCTTGGTGGAATATCTACTTCTGTTAATTTGTCAAGCAATCAAAACAATCCCGATGACAATGTTAATCAAGTGTTTCGAACCCAAACCAATACCTTTTATTATGAATTGGGCTTGGGTATTGATTTTTACTTGTATTATTTTAAATTTTCTCCCTCCATTCGCGGAGTTTTTGCCATTAGTGACGAACTCGTTCCCGATGTCGATCCCAACAGCCCGTGGACTGGAAACATCAGCGCACTAAGATCCCGAGGCATTTTTATCAACTTTACGTTTCATTAGCAAACGTTCTCCGTGTTTCGCTTAGCAAAATAGCTGTGGCTGTGGCAACATTCAAACTTTCTGTTTGTTGTATGTCTCCAAATTGAGGAATGGAAAGGGTTTGACTCAATCGTTGTTGTGTTGCCTCACTCAAGCCATTGGATTCGTTACCAAGCACCCAAATTCCTTGTTTGGGCAAACGGGTTTCGTAAATGGAAACTCCGTTCATATCAGCACCCAAAACAGGTACAGGACACGCTGCTAAAAAGCTGTCAAAATCTACATAATGCACTCCAACCCTACTCAACGATCCCATACTGGACTGAACAACTTTGGGGTTGAAGCAGTCTACAGTATCTTTAGAACAGACCAAATCGCGAATACCAAACCAATCGCACAATCGAATAATCGTCCCTAGGTTTCCGGGATCACGAATCGAATCGAGTCCAACCAAAAAGTCATTGTACGCTATTTCTTGAGGTTCTGGCAATGAGAAAATGGCAAAATGCCCCGACGGATTGGTCAAAGCACTGATGGTTTTTAAATCACTAAAAGTTATTGAAACTCCCTGTGCAATGGAACCAAAAATTTCGAGCTGTATAGAATACAATACTTTCAATTCAAAAGAACTAGCTAAAAATTCCTTGATTGATTTTTCGCCCTCTACAAAAAAAGAATTTTCTTGAATTCGGTGTTTTTTTTGGTGCAGGCTTTTGGCCAATTTTAATTCGTTTTTCGTAACCATCAAAATGATGTATTTTTGATTTTTATTAGTAAGCGTATCTTTTTTGAAACCAACTTTGACAAAAATACCATTAATTCTTATCATTCTCACTCTCCTCACTGGATGTAGTGTAACCAATCAATTGGAACCCAGCGAGCAACTACTTACTAAAAACAGATTGTATGTTGATGATATTCGAGAAACCAACGATACGCTCAAGAACTTATTGCTCCAAAAACCCAACAAACGTTTTCTTGGAATCCCCACTAGAGTTTACCTATATCAATGGGCCAAAGAAGACACTGACTCTCTTTTTGAAGCATGGCTAGACAAAAAACCAAAACGTCGGAAACGAATGAATGCTTGGTTTTCTAAAAAACAAGTGACCGCTATAAAAAATGCAAAAGTTCAGTTTCAAGATTGGAAAAAACGAACGGGAGAAGCCCCTGCAATCATCGACTCACTAGTAATCCTTCAATCAGTTGAAAATTTAAAAACCTTTCAAAACAACAGAGGATATTTTGATGCCAAAGCAGATTTTGAAATTCAAGCTTCAAAGAACAACAAACAACTGGCGCATGTTGAATATCGTGTTGCTAAAGGCATTCCCTTTTATTTGGATAGTATTTCAACTTCGATCGCCTCTCCAGTTATAGATTCTATCTACCAACTTCATAAAAACGAATCTTTTCTCAAAAAAGGCAATCAATTTGATGCGCTAGATTTTGATAAAGAACGTGACCGACTGTATCGCTTGTTTCGAAACTCGGGAGTGTATAATTTTCAGCTGAATTCTGTTTTATTTGAAGTCGCCTGGGACACTGTAGGCAATGATTATCTACTGCCTGTCTTGGTGAAAATTTCTGACTTTCAAAAAAGCAATCCCGAAACAGGAACCGTTCAAATTCCTTACCAATTGCACACCATTAAAGAAGTAAATATTTTTACAGATGAAAGGGCTCAACAAAGAATGATACCATATTCTGATTCGGTTCATTTCAACAATTACATCATTTACTCCAAAGGCAAGTTGCGTTACAAACCCAAAACACTCGGCAATGCTTCCACAGTAAAAAAGGGAGATTATTATAGTGATTTGAATCGTACTACTACCTTTCAAGGGTTTAGTAGATTGCAAAGCTTTTTATATCCTTCCATTAGTTATCAATATACAAACAATTCCGAAACGGATTTAATCGCAAACATATTACTGACTCCCAAAGATCGGTATTCGTTAAAGTTTGGTTTTGACCTTACCCACTCCAACATTCAAGATTTGGGAATTGCTTTTGAAAATTCTCTCATCAGTCGAAATGTTTTTAGAGGAGCCGAAACTTTGGAAATGTCTGTAAGAGGGACTATTGGAAAATCAGGTAATGAAACTATTTCTGAAATTGGTGCCGATATACAGATTAGTATTCCGCGCGTTGTATTGCCTTTTAAATTGAACACCTTGATTCCTCCTTCGATGTCTCCCAGCACTCGCATTGATTTTGGAACTGGTATTCAAAAAAATATTGGTTTGGATCGACAAAATTTTACCGCAGGGATTTCTCTCAATTGGAAACCCAATCGCTTTAAAACATTTCGTCTAGGGTTGCTGAATTTTGAATTGGTTAACAACAGAAATACACAAAATTATTTCAATGTTTACAACAGCTCTTTCAGCGAAATAAATCGTCTTGCTCAAAACGAAAACCCCAACCCCAACTATTTAGATGCCAGCAACAACCTTATTATTCCTAATGGAATCAATAGTTTCATAAATGATGTTCTCAATCAATCTCTTGCTGTGGAAGCAAACACTTTGGAGCGTGTTCGAATTATTGATGAACGAAAAACACGTTTGACCCAAAACAATTTGATTATCGGTTCCACTTTTAATTATACCAAGAGCGATCGAAAAGATCTGTTGGATGAAAATTACTCACAATTTAGACTGAATTTTGAACTCGCAGGGTCGTTGTTAAATGCCTTATCGAGTCCATTAAATCTTGAAACAGATACTGCATCGAACCAACTGGAACTTTTTGAAGTTGTATTTTCCCAATATGCCAAAACAGAAATCGACTACATTCATCATTGGCAGTTATCAGAAGGTAGTGTTTTGGCAATGAGAAGTTTTATAGGATTGGCCGTTCCTTTTGGGAACTCCAATAGCATTCCTTTTTCCAAATCTTATTTTTCTGGAGGATCCAACGACAACCGTGCTTGGGATGTTTACCGATTGGGCCCTGGAAGCAGCGGGGGCATAAATGAGTTTAATGAGGCTAACTTTAAACTGGCATTCAATTTAGAATATCGATTCGATCTTTTTGGCAGCTTGGAGGGAGCTCTTTTTACTGATGTTGGAAATATTTGGAATGTGTTTGATAATGATACTGACCCGAAGCGCAACTTTGGAGGATTCGATGACCTCAACGAATTGGCGATTGGTTCCGGTTTTGGTTTGCGTTATGATTTCAATTACTTGGTTTTACGACTCGATGCTGGATTTAAAACCTATAACCCAGCGCTGGAAAAATCAGCACGCTGGAATACACAATACAAATTAAAAGACGCTGTATTTAATATCGGTATCAATTATCCTTTCTAAGCTCATATATTCTTATTATTTTTGCCCACGTTTAATAACCATAATCCAAAAAAATGAGTCATCAAATTCAACCTGGAGTAGCCACAGGAAAAGAAGTTCAAGAAATTTTTAAACTTGCCAAAGAAAAAGGATTTGCCCTACCAGCAGTCAATGTCATTGGATCCAACACTATCAATGGAGTTCTTGAAACCGCTGCATCACTCAATGCTCCCGTTATCATTCAGTTTTCAAACGGAGGAGCGCAGTTCAACGCTGGGAAAGGACTCTCTAACGAAGGGCAACAGTCTGCAATCGCTGGAGCAATCGCTGGAGCTAAACACGTACACGAAATGGCTGTCGCATACGGAGTGCCTGTAATTCTTCACACTGACCACGCAGCAAAAAAATTATTACCTTGGATTGATGGTCTATTAGACGCCAGCGAAGCTCACTTTAAAGCTACTGGAAAATCATTGTTTAGCTCTCACATGATTGACCTTTCCGAAGAGCCTTTGGAAGAAAATATTGAAATTTGCAAAACTTACCTCAAACGTATGAGCAAAATGGGAATGACCCTAGAAATCGAATTGGGAATCACAGGTGGTGAAGAAGATGGCGTTGATAACAGCGATGTTGATGTCTCTAAATTATACACACAGCCCGAAGAAGTAGCTTATGCCTATGAAGAACTCTCTAAAGTAAGCGATCAGTTTACCATCGCTGCTGCTTTTGGAAACGTTCACGGCGTTTACAAACCAGGTAATGTAAAATTGACACCAAAAATTCTTAAAAATTCCCAAGAATATATTTCTGAAAAATACAACGTAGCCCACAACACTATTGATTTTGTTTTTCACGGAGGATCGGGTTCTACTGTAGAAGAAATTCGAGAAGGAATTAGCTACGGAGTTATCAAAATGAATATCGATACCGATATGCAATACGCATTTATGGCAGGAGTTAGAGACTACATGAATGAAAAATCTGATTACTTGGAAAAGCAAATTGGAAATCCAGAAGGAAGCGATGTTCCAAATAAAAAATATTACGACCCCAGAGTTTGGCTTCGTGCAGGTGAAAGCAGTTTTATTGCTCGTTTGAAAAAAGCTTTTGAAGACTTAAACAACGTCAATACGTTGTAGTTGATATAAGTTTGTTATCTTTATTTTAAATTTCTAACTCATGGCTTGGTTTAAAAGAACTGAAAAAGGTATTCAAACCTCCACAGAAGAAAAAAAAGACACCCCACAAGGACTTTGGTACAAAACCCCTACTGGTAAAATTGTTGACACCGAAGAACTTGCTGAAAATGTTTATGTTTCTCCAGAAGATGATTATCATGTTCGCATAGGAAGCAAAGAATATTTTGAGCTTTTGTTTGATGATGGTAAGTTTAATGAAATTGAAAAACAACTTGCATCCAAAGATCCTTTAAAATTTGTTGATACTAAAAAATACAAAGACCGTCTTCAAGCTGCTCAGAAAAAAACAGGACTCAAAGACGCCATTCGAGTTGGGGTAGGAAAATCTGGAGGCCACGATTTGGTTATTGCCTGTATGGATTTTGGATTTATTGGCGGTTCAATGGGATCGGTTGTTGGAGAAAAAATCGCTCGCGCTGCTGACTACTCATTAAAACACAAAACACCTTTGTTGGTAATCTCAAAATCAGGTGGAGCCCGAATGATGGAAGCTGCGCTTTCGTTGATGCAAATGGCAAAAACATCTACCAAACTTGCACAATTAGACGACGCCAAAATTCCTTACATTTCTCTTTGTACAGACCCAACAACGGGAGGCACCACCGCCTCGTTTGCTATGCTTGGTGATATTAATATTGCCGAACCTGGTGCATTGATTGGATTTGCAGGACCTCGTGTTGTTAAAGACACTACTGGAAAAGATTTACCTGAAGGATTTCAAACCTCCGAGTTTCTTAAAGAACACGGATTCCTTGACTTCATTGTACATCGAAAAGAATTGAAAGACAAAATAAACTTGTATTTGAACCTTATTTTGAATCGATAATTTTTTATTACATTAAAAAATTTTAACTTTACAGCAATTAATTTAAAAATCATTCCCCAATGAAAACAAAACTAACCCTACTTCTTCTTGCTTGTGTGTGCCTTA
>ENA-OUOG01004763-OUOG01004763.1-marine-metagenome-genome-assembly--contig:-NODE-4763-length-11473-cov-9.969024_pt1 | contig 11473 bp, 8 predicted proteins | sample MGYA00248635_ERZ508505 | MGnify/ENA primary metagenome ERZ508505 (study PRJEB26176, sample SAMN06267871) | marine metagenome | isolation source: Saanich Inlet, British Columbia, Canada | place: Pacific...
TTTGTTACCGATTCAGAGAAGATGACTACTGAGCTTGAAAGCCCATACATCCTTCTTTACGACAAGAAGATTTCAGCTATGAAGGATCTATTACCCGTTCTTGAGCCTGTTGCTCAAAGTGGTAAGCCTCTTTTAATTATCGCTGAAGATGTAGACGGTGAGGCACTTGCTACTTTAGTAGTAAACAAACTTCGCGGATCACTTCGAATCGCTGCAGTGAAAGCTCCAGGATTTGGAGATCGTCGTAAGGCAATGCTTGAGGATATCGCTATCTTAACGGGTGGTACAGTAATCGCTGAAGAGCGCGGATTTAGTCTTGACAACGCGACTATCGACATGTTAGGTACTGCAGAGAAAGTAAGCATTGATAAGGATAACACAACCATCGTAAATGGTGCTGGTAATGCAGATGACATTACTGCTCGTGTCAACCAAATCAAAGCTCAAATCGAGACTACAACTTCTGATTACGACAAAGAGAAACTACAAGAGCGTCTTGCGAAGCTAGCAGGAGGAGTTGCTGTTCTTTATGTGGGAGCTGCTTCAGAGGTTGAAATGAAAGAGAAGAAAGACCGTGTAGATGATGCACTTCACGCAACACGTGCTGCTGTTGAAGAAGGTATTGTTGCCGGTGGAGGTGTTGCACTAGTTCGCGCTAAATCTGTTCTTTCAAGTATCGAAACAACCAATGCTGATGAAATGACCGGTATCCAAATCGTTGAACGTGCGATCGAAGCACCACTGCGCACTATTGTGGAAAACGCAGGAGGAGAAGGTTCTGTTGTTGTGTCCAAAGTACTTGAAGGAAAAGATGACTATGGATATGACGCCAAAACCGAGCAATATGTGAACATGCTTGAGGCAGGAATCATCGATCCTAAGAAAGTTACTCGTGTAGCGCTTGAAAATGCTGCATCGGTATCAGGTATGATTCTAACCACAGAATGCGCACTTATTGATATCAAAGAAGATGCACCAGCTGCACCACCAATGGGTGGAGGAATGCCAGGCATGATGTAATTCTTTACATCTTACTTATAAAAAAGCCCCCAAATTGGGGGCTTTTCTTTTATAGCTATCTGACCATCTTTAAAATAACATGTAGAAGGTCATCGCCAGCATGACTGCATTTTCAATGAACGTTGCTTCAGTCATTGGAAGTTTTAATGCCGTACCTAAACAGGCACACTGAATTTGCCTCTTGTCAAGTAAGGATCGAATAACACCAAGAGTAGTAGACCCCAAGATCACCAGGGTAATATATAACAAGATCTGAACCTCAAATCGAGCGATTAAAAGAGCTCCGAGGAGGACTTCTAAAAACGGGTAAACTTTTCCATAAAATGGTAACTTTTTAGCGATGGGATCATACATAGCGAAAGAAGGCGCAAAACCTTTCAAGTCAAGAAATTTGAAAAAACTAAACACCAAGAAGAAGCCTCCCATAAAATCAAGCATAGCATCTTCAAGACTTGAGGTTGTCCAGCGATATCCGCTAAATGAGAATAAATAAGCGCCGATCAGGTACAGCGGATACAATTGCTTCCATTTCGACACCTCCGCATTTTCTGAAAAGACAGGCGATGCTCTCAAGGTGTATTTTTCGGCTAAACCTTCTGATAGTTTAGCTTCAGGAAGCTTTTGGTTAGTAGACAAAGTAACCTTACCACTTTCTTTTTCAATTTCGACCTCGGTTACTCCGTGCTTTTCGGCATAAAACCCTTTGAGCTTGGCTACACAGGACATGCAAGTAATTCCGTCGATATAAAAGGTCTGTTTCATTGGTAAAAATAAGAGGTTATTCTACTTTTGTAGTTTAATACAAAGGTAATGCAAGCACTCCAAAACGCCGTTTCTCAATTGGTTGATAATGAAGCCTTATCGGTAGGAGAACGTCTCGAGCAAATTTGTGAACTGTTGCGATCAAGCATCACTCACTACGACTGGGTCGGTTTCTACTTTCACGAAGACGCAACGCAAACTTTGAAACTCCGAGCATTTGCAGGAGAACCTACTGATCATACCACAATCCCATTCGGAAAAGGAATTTGTGGACAAGTCGCCCTATCAAATCAAAATTTTATCGTACCTGATGTTAGTGCGCAAGACAACTATATCGCTTGCAGTCTAACGGTAAAGTCAGAGATCGTTATTCCACTCTTTAAAAATGGTAAGAACATTGGTCAAATAGATATCGACTCCCACACCCCAGATCCTTTCACAGAAGAGGATGTGAAACTTCTAGAATTCGTCAATCAAAAAGTAGCAGAAATAGTATAATTATGAACTCAACGAAAACGATCCAATCCGCCTTAATATCTGTCTTTCACAAAGATGGTCTTGAGCCCATTGTAAAGAAATTGAATGACCTTGGAGTAGTTCTCTATTCGACCGGTGGCACTGAAAAATTCATTAAAGATTTGGGGATTGACGTAATTGCCGTTGAGACCATTACAGACTACCCTTCAATTTTAGGAGGAAGAGTGAAGACCCTTCACCCAAAGATTTTTGGAGGAATTTTGAACCGAAGTGAGGAAGCAGAAGATCAGAAAACGCTTCAAGAATTCAAAATCCCTCAAATCGATCTAGTCATTGTTGACTTATATCCGTTTGAGAAAACCGTAGCGGATGGTGGAAGTCATCAAGCAATTATTGAAAAAATTGATATTGGGGGTATTTCATTGATACGCGCAGCGGCAAAGAACTTTAACGATGTAGTATGTATCTCGTCTGTGAACCAATACGCCTCTCTTCTGAATCTTCTTGAAGAGAAGCAGGGAGCGACTGACATCGCCGACCGTCAAAAATTTGCAGCTGAGTCTTTCGCAACTTCGTCCCACTACGACACTGCAATTTTCAATTATTTCAACAGTAAAGAAGAACTCCCAGCGTTGCGTTTGAGCTCGAATGAGGCTAAGGTGCTTCGATACGGAGAAAATCCGCATCAAAAAGGCTACTTCTTTGGCGATTTTGGTGATTTATTTGACCAATTACACGGAAAAGAACTGTCGTACAATAATTTACTAGACGTTGATGCTGCGCTTACACTGATGAGTGAGTTTAAAGATAACGAGCCGACGTTCGCTATCCTTAAACACAACAATGCTTGCGGATTAGCCTCTAGAGCATCTCTAGTCGAAGCTTATCGCGATGCACTAGCTGCAGATCCTGTTTCTGCATTTGGGGGTATTCTTATCGCCAACCAAACTATTGATGTAGCTACTGCGAAAGAAATTCAATCTCTTTTCTGCGAAGTAGTTATCGCTCCTTCATTCGAAGAAGAAGCTCAGGCGATACTCAGCGAAAAGAAGAATCGAATCTTACTTCGTCAAAAGCACTGGAATCTACCGGAGAGCCAAGTAAGAACTGCTCTAAACGGATATTTAGTACAAGACCGCGATTCAAAAACTGATCTCGCGGAAGACCTTAAGGTGGTTACCAAAAATACCCCAACAGCCGCCGAAATGGAAGACCTTTTGTTTGCATCGAAAATCTGCAAACACACCAAATCGAATACCATTGTTATCGCTAAGAATAAACAACTCATTGCTAGTGGGACCGGACAAACATCAAGAGTTGACGCTCTTAATCAGGCCATTCACAAAGCAAAGAGTTTCGATTTTGATTTAAAAGGTTCAGTAATGGCTTCAGATGCATTCTTCCCCTTCCCCGACTGTGTTGAGATTGGAGATCATGCAGGAATCGTATCGGTAATTCAACCTGGAGGTTCGATTAAAGATGAATTAAGTATTGAATACTGTGACAAAGCGGGAATGTCAATGGTGATGACAGGCACCCGTCATTTCAAACATTAATTTTCGTACATTCGAAAGCATCTACAGTAAGCGTAAACTATGGCCTTTTTTGATTTTTTAACCGAAGAGATAGCAATTGACCTTGGAACAGCCAACACACTGATCATTCATAATGGTAAGGTGGTAGTTGATAGTCCCTCAATTGTAGCCCGCGATAGAATGTCAGGTAAAATCGTTGCCGTTGGTCAAGAGGCCAACCTCATGCAGGGAAAAACCCATGAGAATATCAAAACGATTCGACCCTTAAAAGACGGAGTTATTGCAGACTTTGACGCTTCTGAAAAGATGGTTGGGATGCTGATTAAAAGTGTACCTGCTCTAAAGAAAAGACTATTTCCACCTTCGCTTCGTATGGTCATTTGTATTCCTTCTGGTATTACAGAGGTAGAGATGCGAGCGGTTAAGGAGTCTGCAGAACGAGTAAATGGTAAAGAGGTCTATCTGATTCATGAGCCAATGGCAGCCGCTATTGGTATTGGTCTAGATATCATGAAACCTAAAGGTAATATGATCGTTGACATCGGTGGAGGTACCACCGAGATTGCGGTGATTGCTCTTGGCGGTATCGTTGTAGATCGCTCGGTTAAAATTGCTGGTGATGTGTTTACTAACGACATCATCAACTATATGCGTACCCAACACAACTTGTTTATTGGTGAGCGAACTGCCGAAAAAATTAAAATCGAATGTGGTTCAGCGACTGACGAGCTAGATAATCCGCCAGAAAATCTAGAGATTCAAGGTCGCGATTTACTTTCTGGAAAACCAAAACAGATCGTCATCGGATATCGAGAAGTGGCCAAGGCCTTAGATAAATCTATTGTTCGTATCGAAGAAGCCGTAATGGAAACGCTATCTCAAACCCCACCAGAACTGGCTTCAGATATTTATAATTCAGGAATTTATCTTGCAGGTGGTGGTGCGCTTCTAAGAGGTTTAGATCAACGTCTCTCTGCAAAAACTGACTTGCCCGTTTATATTTCTGAAGATCCACTTCGAGCCGTTGTACGTGGTACAGGAACTGCACTTAAACTTCTAGAGACTTATAAAACAGTATTGATCCAATAATGGAGAAACTGCTGGCCTTATTGATCAATAGGCGTGCAGAGGTACTCACCCTTTTATTACTTGCCATTGGGCTAGGACTCACCGTTACAGCCGAGACGCCGCAGCGCGCTAAGTGGCTGAGTTCTTCAAGTAAAGTTTCTGGAAGTATCTTTCAACTGAAAGAGAACTTAGGAGACTACTTTAATCTAAAGCAGGTTAACCGGCGTTTATCTGAAGAAAACGCTCAACTACGTGAAGCCCTTTATCAGTCACAATTTGAAAAGGCGCTCATAGAAGGCAAATTTGGGAATACAGATACGTTGAAGCAGTATGTGGTAAGCCCTGCAAAAGTGATCAAAAACAGTGTTATCCGCGAAAAAAACCTAATCACTCTGAACAAAGGAGCTTACGAAGGAATTATTCAAGATATGGGAGTGATTTCAGATAAGGGGGTAGTAGGTGTCGTTGAACGAACCAGCGATCATTTTTCAACGGTGATATCACTTCTTCATAAAGATCTTAGCATCAATGCTGCATTAAAGAATACGAAGCATTTTGGTTCGCTTATATGGGATGCAAAAACTATTGATCGTTGTACTTTAGTTGACCTTCCGAAAATTTCAAATATTCAAATTGGAGACACCATTGTAACCGGAGGCATGTCTAGTGTTTTCCCTGCAGACATACCAATCGGGCAAGTAAGCGCCTACAGTATTCCGAATAATAGTAGTTTTTATAAAGCTGAAGTACGACTTTTTAATGATATGTCTAATCTAGATCAGGTCTATGTCATAAAAAACACCTTAAAAGAGGAACAAGTTTCACTTGAAAATCAAACGAATGGATTCTAGTGGCCTACTACTTTTATGGCGTTTTATCTGGGTACTTCTGCTGCAAGTATTAGTATTTAGTGGCATCGAATTCTTTGGCGTTGCTCAGCCAATGCTTCTGGCGCTATTCTTATTTACCTATCCGACCGACAGCGATTATTCCTTAAGTATCTTCTTATCGTTCTTATTAGGATTAGTAGCGGATAGCTTTACAGATACGCTCGCTCTCAATGCAGTAGCGATGACCGTAGCAGCCTATTTAAGACCTTCTTTCTTGCGATTGGCTTATGGCATTAGCGTCGAATATTACAATGACAGTAAGCTTCAAGGTAATCTAGGGCAACACAGTTATTTTCTTTTTTTACTGCTGTTAACACATCATTTCATTTTCTTCACCGCTGAAGTCTTCGATCTAAGCCGTGCTTTTGTAATTTTGAAGCAATTGGTGATTCATCTACCCCTAAGTTTTTTGGTCGGATGGCTACTCATACAATTGTTTTCATTGCAAAAGCGCTAACCCTCTATGTCGCGATTTTTTTATTCGCTAGTTATCATCACTGTCGGCTTACTCTTCATTGGCAAGCTCGTCAGTTTGCAATTATTTTATGAGGAATCTAACATTGTAGAGTCAGACCCAGCCATAACCAAGAACTACCTATACCCCGAACGAGGATTTATTTACGACAGAAACGGAAATCTACTGGTTGGTAATCAGCCCGCTTATGATGTTATGGTCACGCCCAGAGAGGTGGTATCCTTAGACACCTTAGAATTTTTAAAACTCCTAGATTTAGAAAAAGAAGAATTCATCGATAAAATGGCGAGGGCGCGAAGGTATTCGACAAGACTACCCTCTGTGCTTGTAGCCAACCTCTCTAAAGAAAGTTATGCAGCACTTCAAGAAAAACTTCGTCGCTTTCAGGGGTTCTTCATCCGCAAGAAATCACTAAGGGACTATTACACCCCTAGCGCAGCCCACGTACTCGGTTATATTAGTGAAGTAAATACCGACGATGTACGCAGAAACGATTACTACATCCCCGGTGAAAACATCGGAAAAACAGGATTAGAACGACAATACGAAGAAGTATTACGCGGCAAAAAAGGGGTCAGTTATGTACAAAAAGATCGTTTTAATCGAGTTATCGGGCCCTATAAAGAAGGAGGCTTAGACAGTCTTCCAGAAATGGGTAAGAATATCAATATTACCATTGACAAGACGCTTCAAGAATATGGTGAGCGTCTGATGAACGGAAAACGAGGAGGTATCGTTGCCATCGAACCCAAGACTGGAGAAATCCTAAGTATGATCAGCGGCCCTACCTACGACCCCTCTTTACTTGTAGGCCGACAGCGCTCGACCAACTATACTGCCATGTATTATGACAGTCTCTCAAGACCTACTTGGGATCGGTCAATCCTAGCCCAACCCTCTCCCGGTTCTCCATTTAAGGCACTGAATGCACTTGTGGCATTACAAGAAGGTGCTATAAACCCCAGAACCACCTATACCTGTGATGAGGGCTTTTACGTAGCTGGCGAAAAGAGAGGATGCCACTGTGGCGGTGGTGTAAGAGATCTTAATTCAGGTTTGCTTCACTCCTGCAATGCTTATTTTGCAGAAAGCTTTAGATCATTTTACAGAAAGTTTGAATCCACAACTAAAGCGCATGACACCTGGGAAGCACACATGAAAAGTTTTGGACTAGGCGACTTTTTGGGTACAGACCTCCCCACTGGGGCTCCAGGGAGAATTCCATCCACTGAATTTTATGATCGTGCCTATGGAAGAAATCGATGGGTTTCAACTTTTGTAATTTCAAATGCTATTGGGCAAGGAGAAGTTGCAGCAACTCCGCTTCAGCTAGCCAATATGACCGCGGCTATTGCCAATCGTGGATACTTTATGACCCCTCATCTTATAAAAGAGGTGGAAGGAGAAAACACTATAGATTATAAATACAGAGAGAAGCGTTATACCACCATCGACGAAAAGCATTTCGAGCCCGTAATTAAGGGTATGGAAGCGGTATATACCTCGGGGACTGCACGATTTTTGCAAGTACCCGGAATACGCCTTGCAGGTAAGACGGGTACGGTAGAGAACTATACCCGTATCGATGGAGAAAAGGTTCAGCTCACTGACCACTCCGTTTTTGTTGCTTTTGCCCCAGTTGAAGACCCTAAAATTGCCATAGCAGTTTATATTGAGCACGGTTATTATGGGAATAGATACGCTGGGCATATTGCCTCTCTCATGATCGAAAAATATCTAAAAGGCGAGATCAGTCGAGTGGATTTAGAAAAGCGAATGCTCGAAAAAACCTTAGTCAAAGAATACGCTAAGCCAACAAGTGGAAAACCCTTTGAAATCAACGAATATGCGTGGTAATTTACTCATTTTCAGACTTGACTGGATAAGTATATTCCTATTGCTATTTTTAATCGGTTTCGGTTGGGTAAACATCTACAGTACCACTGTGGGCAATGACCTATCTGGCCCATTACTCGATTTAGGCACTTTTTATGGTAAACAATTATTCTTTGCCATCCTCAGTCTAATCGTGGTCATTCTCTACAGCTTTATTCCCGACCAATTCATAGAGCGATTCTCGAGTCTATTTTATCTCATCGGAATTGCCTTATTATTGGGTCTTTTTGTGTTTGGAAAAACCATCGCTGGAGCAACCTCTTGGTACGACTTAGGGCCTTTTAACTTTCAGCCTTCAGAATTAATGAAAATGATTGTCGCCTTGGCACTTGCTAAATATCTAAGTGAAACTCAAGTAAATCTAAGATATAGTGTGCACCAGGGCTATGCCGTATTACTTCTTGTTTTGCCTTCAATACTAGTCATCGCTCAACCTGATCCGGGGAGTGCACTCGTATTCTTTTCTCTTTTTCTAGTCTTATTCAGAGAGGGCCTACCCCTTTATTATTTAACCTTCGTACTTTCATTTATCCTTGCTTTTGCGGCTACATTAAAGTTTGGGTTGACTTACACTTTCATTGGAGCACTCGCTCTCTATCTAAGCTATCTGTGGTTAAAACCTAAGCGTTTAAAAACACCAACATGGTTTACTATTTCTTATTCGGTCATCTTATTTACCATCATAGGTTCAACTACCTGGGTATACAACTCGGTATTCAAACAGCACCATAGAGATCGATTCTCACTTTGGTTGAACCTTGAAACCAACGAAGACCGGTTATTAGATATCAAACAAAGTATCGGATACAACACTTACCAAGCCAAGCAAGCTATCGCATCAGGTAGATGGTCAGGTAAAGGGTTCCTCGAAGGAACCAGAACTAAAGGAGATTTCGTGCCTGCACAGCACTCTGATTACATCTTTAGCTCGGTGGGAGAAGAATGGGGATTCCTTACTAGCGTAATCGTTGTCTTGGCCTTTGTAGCCCTTTTACTTCGATTTATTTATTTGGCCGATCGCCAGAAAAAAGCCTTTCACAGGATATACGGTTACGGAATCACGTCGATACTATTCATTCATTTTGGCATAAACATAGGAATGGTATTAGGCATGTTACCTACTATCGGCATCCCCCTTCCCTTTTTTAGTTATGGTGGATCAAGCTTATTATTTTTCTGCTTGATGTGTTACATCTTCTTAAAAATGGATGCGAATCGATTGAAAACGCACTTTGACTAAGCCCCTATCCCTTAATTGGGTTCGGTCGATTATAGGTATAACGCTTCAAGTCCTTAAGCACTGCTATAGCCTCTTCCAAGTAAACATCCCTAGCGAGTTCTTTATGCCAGCGATCGCGTTTCTCTCGAAGTATAGAGTCTTTCGTAAATAGATTTTGTTCATAAGGTAAAGAGCTAAATCTCAGTCTTGTATCGTATTTGTCGAGCGCTTCAAATTCTTTAGCCTTCTTTTTCAAACCTTCTTTGTTCTTGCGATACGATTCAAGATCTAAATAAGCTGTGTCATCGGCTCTTTGATCGCTGATCCAGCGCGCCTCTTCATCGAGCAGTTTGACATATTGATTTGGTTCTAACCGCTCTTGACTATTTTTCAAAACACGCTCGAAATCGATTTGTTTATGCCATGGGGTGTAATTAGCCGATGCTATTCGATCCCAAGAAAGTGGGTTCTCTTGATCGCGCTCACCTACATCAATATAACTATAGCGATCAGGTATCACTATGTCTGAAGCTACCCCCTCTAATTGGGTTGAACCTCCACTCACTCGATAAAACTTTTGAGTAGTGATTTTTAATGCGCCTAAATCACCTAACTCGTTTGAGCGGATAATATTTGAAAGAGGAATCACATTCTGTACGGTACCTTTACCATAAGTTCTTTCGCTACCAATGATCACTGCTCGACCATAATCTTGTAAAGCGGCAGCTAAAATCTCTGAGGCAGAAGCTGAAAGTTCGTTGACTAAAACCACGAGTGGTCCATCATATAAAATCCCTTTTTCAGGATCTTCTTGAACCTCTCTACGATCTCCCGCCGTTCGAACCTGAACTACTGGTCCCTGATCAATAAAGTAACCTGCCATATCAACGACCGTTTGCAGAGACCCTCCTCCATTATCTCTTAAATCTAAAACAATACCTTCAACACCTTCTTCTTGCAGTCGTTCTAGCTCAGCTTTAACATCGATAGCTGCATTACGCTCGTTGTAATCATCAAAATCCACATAGAATTTAGGGAGATGAATGAGTCCAAATTCAGATTCCTCATCCGAAATTTTTACTGATTTGGCATAACTCTCTTCAAGTTCAACCACATCACGAATCACTGAAATTTCTTCAACCACACCTGTAGTATGTTTCACCGTCAAATAAACCGTCGTTCCTTTCGGCCCTTTAATGAGTTCAATAGCGTCATCTAGGCGCATACCAGAAATATCTACTGCTTCGCCTTCTTCTTGTCGAACTTTAAGTAATTCATCACCTACTTCAAGGGCCTTAGCTCTCCATACAGGGCCTCCTGAGATAATCTCTACCACTGTGGTACCTTCAGGCTTTTTCTGCAAACGAGCTCCGATACCTTCGAACTTACCTGACATGGCAATATCAAATCGATCCTTATCGGTAGGTGCAAAGTAATAAGTGTGCGGATCGAAAGTCTCAACCACAGCATTAATGTAGGTTGAAAAATAATCTTCACGATCTAACTCCCTGATAAAATGAAAGTACTCGTAAAAAGTTCGCTTCAGTTCTTCTCTAGCTTTTTCTTGGAGCTCATTAAGCACTGATTCGTCAATAGAATCAACCGCAACTTCATTTTCACGAGCATACTTCTCCAATTGAGCATCCATCACTGGTAAAAGGTTAATAGTGAGTTGCTGTACCCAGCGATCTTCAAGCTCGGCTTTGGTTGTTACAAAAGGCATTTCATCATAGTCAATTTCAACTACCGAAGGAGAAGAAAGATCAAAAGAATCAGAAAGTAATCGATCGTATCTGGCCTCAGCTTCTTCGATACGCTTAACAAGTAATGCGTAGGCTTCATCAAAGAATACCAGCTCCTTATTAATCAACTGATCATCTATACTCAGACGATATTTTTCAAAGGACTCAATGTCTGACGCTAAAAAATAGCGCTTGAGCGGGTCCATTCCTTCAATGAAACGATCAAAGGCCTCTGCCGAAAATTGATCATCTAAATCTTTAGGACTATAATGTCCTTTCTCTAGCACATAAGTGATTAAATCAATAAGGAGTTTGTCCTTATTGTCTGTTTCAAAACTGTGATTTTCAGTAAAACTGCAAGAGGCAAAACCAAGGAGTAGGACGAGTAA
>ENA-OUOG01004764-OUOG01004764.1-marine-metagenome-genome-assembly--contig:-NODE-4764-length-11472-cov-7.721106_pt1 | contig 11472 bp, 9 predicted proteins | sample MGYA00248635_ERZ508505 | MGnify/ENA primary metagenome ERZ508505 (study PRJEB26176, sample SAMN06267871) | marine metagenome | isolation source: Saanich Inlet, British Columbia, Canada | place: Pacific...
CTGCGTAAATGAATTTCACTAAAGGATGATTTATAAAAAGGTGAGACTAAAAAGATTGTATTAAATTTAAGGAATCCGTCAACTCATTAATCCTTAACACAGGAGACAATTCGAAAATTTATGCACCGATTAACTCGAGTCTTTGCTAATCTTACTTTTTACGCTACTATCGTTTGTTCAGTAGTTTCGATGATATTAATTGTTGCAGGACTAAGTATTGACTTAACCGAAATTGAGAGTAGAAATTCTCAAACTGATGATGACTTGATTCGAGTATTGACATTTGCTATTTCAATGGGGTTCGTGTGCTTTATTACCTCAGTACTTTTTCATGTTCGTCTTATTGCGTTCAAGGAGGATTAGAATCAACACTTGATGACTAGGTATTCAAAATTTCTATTCGGGGTTTCGGTCACGTTACTAGGACTTTTTTTGATTCTAGGAAGAAAGAATTCAAATACGCTTCCTTTCATTGAACCTTTGGGCAACGGGAGCTTTTATTGTTCGGTTTCAGATACTGTATTTGGAATAGATGTTAGTCATCACAATGGTATTATTGATTGGGAAACTTTAAAATCTAACCATCCTGAGATTGAGTTCGCTTACATCCGATGTGTTGTTGGCCCTAGCCGTGTGGACAATAGATACTTGAAGAATGTACAAGGCGCTAAACAAGCCGGGATAAAGACAGGAGCCTATATTTATTACTATGCCAATAGAAATTCGACTTCACAGTTTAACAATTTCAAGAACCACGTGCTTATGTCTCAACATGAATTAGTGCCTGTGTTAGACATTGAGAAGCCCAGCAAATACGGTCCAGATAACCTTAGAAAAGGGTTGGCAAACTGGTTGCAATTAATCGAAAAGGAATATGATGTTTCACCAGCTCTGTATACGAATCTAGGGTATTTCGAACAGTACCTCATTGGCTATTTTAATGATTACTCTAAATGGATAGCTGCGTATAGCCGTTGTCCTTCAAATGTCGACTGGGACATTCATCAGTTTTCAGAAAAGGGCCGGTTTAATGGAATTGATGGTTTTGTTGACATGAACTATTGCAGTCGATCTTCTTTTAATAAGTTTTTGATAGCCAGATGAGCGAGCTAAATCGTTTTTTAAGAGCCCAAGAGAATTCATTTGAACGAGCTTTGTCCGAGATTGAAAACGGAAAGAAAGTGACGCATTGGATGTGGTATATATTTCCTCAGATTAAGGGGTTAGGCAAATCTTACAATTCAAATTTTTACGGAATTGATTCCAAAATGGAGGCTAGTAAATATTTATCTCATGAGGTCTTAGGTCCAAGACTAAAGATTTGTATTGAGGCCTTATTGACGCACGCAGACAAGACAGCTCGTGAAGTGTTGGGAGGGGTTGATTCGATGAAGTTAAAGTCTTCGATGGCGCTTTTCAATGAAGTTTCTAATGAAGCGTGTTTTGAAAAAGTACTTGGTACTTTTTTCAACTGTACAAAGTGCCAAAAGACTCTAAGTCTGCTCCAAAACAAGTAGCCAACAACCTTGTCAAAACCGGAAAAACGAGCAATCTAACCGGACATTTGTACCTACCATAAGGGAAATACCCGATTGTGTAACCAAAACAAAATTGCATGGTACAAATTAAATCAAACACACTTTTAAGCGCTTATGGTGCAATCAAAACGGCAGCCTCTAAAGCAGCAGGTAAACTTTATGGGAATAAAAACGAGCTGCAAATGCGCTTCTACAAGGAAGATTTCATGTGGTACGCAGATGTAAAGGGTTGGCCTGGCCCAAAAGGAATGCTTTTAATGGTTGACGGCGCAGATACTTTTCTAGACTACCTATCAAACAACGGTAATGAGATTTCGCTAGACCTAAGTTTAGACCCAAAACAGGGTTACGATGTGCTGAACTACAGATACCCCCACCCTGGAAACGACGGCGCGTACTATTCAACTCAAATGGGCGAAGATGAACACCTCTTATGGCTATGCGGCGTCACCGAATTTGTCTTCGGCTACATGCCGGAGGAGGTTTGGTATAGGAAGTAAAGTATAAAAGCTAAAGTAGTTGGTCTATTGTTTAATGGCATAGACTAGATTTTTGATTTAGGGATATACTGAAGTTTTGACTTTTAAGTCATTTTAGTTTGGTTGATGCGTTAGAGTTAGTATTTTACTGAGTGAATCAAATTAATGTGTGCATTAAGGATGCACAGTAATGTAGTAGAATTGCAGAGTCAAACCAATAATCTAACGAAGAAGAGGAATTAAGATTTAATCTGTGTTGTGTTTCGCAACGCTTATGATATCACACTTGTGTGAACTTAACTTCGACCATGTCGAAGCAAGGAATGAACAGATTTGATGCTCAAACCTTTCACATGATCCCGGCTAGAAATTGACGATGTCAATTTAGATTTAATTAAGAAGTCTAAATAAATTCTTTTAGGGAGTATATTTTGAAAAGTCGTTCCTCTTCTTCGTTCTTCGCTATGAATAAAATACAAGCGCTTACTGGATTTCAAAACGCGAGTTCTATAGATGAATTCTGGAATCCTCTTCTTGTTCTTCATGGGTTTTTGCATAAATCGAAACAAGACCTAGATTATGAAGAAAAGTTAAGTGGTTCAGCGCTCACAACTTTACTCCATAACATTAATGCAAATTACTATCGATTTAGGATACCGAAAAAGTCAGGTGGCAGTAGAATCATAGACGCTCCATCGAAGGAACTGAAGTTAGTCCAAAACATCATCAACTATGCTTTAAGTCACTTTTTTGAAGTTCACGATGCTACTCATGGCTTCGTAAAAAGTCGTGGTATTAAAACCAATGCAGAAGTTCATGTTGGATCTGAATTTATCCTGAACATTGACTTGAAAGATTTTTTTCCCAGTGTTAGTATCACACGAATTGAAAAGAGCTTAGAAGACCTAGGTTTTAGTGCAATATCGGCAAGGCTTATTGGGATTCTTTGTACCAAAAATAATAAGTTACCCCAGGGTTCTCCAGCATCCCCATTGATAACTAACATTGTTAGCACTCGTCTTGATAGGCGTTTAGAATGTTTCGCGTTGGCCAGAGGATGTCAATATTCTAGATACGTAGATGATATTACCTTTTCGTCAATGAACTATGTATTTAATGCTCGATTCGAAAAGACCTTGACTAAAATCATTGAAAATGAAGGCTTTAGACTTAATGTTTCCAAAACAAGAATCTTGACAAAATCTGATCGTCAAGAGGTGACAGGGGTGATAGTTAATGAGAAAATTAATGTAAACAGAAAGTTTGTTCGTAAAGTTCGCGCTATGATTCACACACTATCCAAGGAAGGAATCTACGAAGATCATAATAAGATAAAACCACTTGTCATGTCGACGTTAGGAAGTCTCTACTTCATTCGTCAAATACGTGGTGCTAATGATCCGCTATACCTGCGAATGAACAATCAATTAATCTCACTTTTACAATCCTATGGACAATGAAGATAACAAAAGACTACTGAAGGCTATAGAGTTACTCAACCGGACTGTCGCGACCCAATTAGAGGTCATGGAGGATATTCGTGAAGGAAATACGGTTTCAGTTGCTGCCCGAAATGTCGAGTTTAAGTATGAAGCCGGTGAAATTATTCTAGACGAAATTTTTACAGCAACGGCCCTTGAGGCTCTGTCAACAGCCTGTTCTGAAGGAGATCTGAAGGATGAAATAATCAAGCATCATATTCGGGCTCAAATTTGTATGCTCAAGAGAGATGTTTTTGCTTTCAGTCGGGAAGTAGCTATGTGCTTGGAAACACTCGCAAATGCGGTATTCTCACGGGCAAATAGAAAACGGCTTAATTCTAGAAGCAAAGCTTTAACAAATGCCGGTGTTACAGGTCATTCATATGATTGGAATGAGAGCAAGAGTGTGTTTTTTGTTAAAAGAGAATATGCGAATAAAAGGTACACTGAATCGAGTAAACCGGGGGTAGAATTGAAATATTTCGCGAACAAATTGAGAGAATTAGAGCTGTTATTCAACCCCATGCGTTATCAGGAATTTGGTGTTATTGAAAGGATAGAAGAGGTTTATAGCAATGGTTATAAATATCAAGTTCTTCATTTGGTCAATTCTAACTACAGAAGAGTAATTGTTGATTTTGACAACACCTTGGAGGTGAAACAATCGATTCTTTATTACGCGAACAAACAGTTTTGGGATGATGATAGCAAGTCATTTGAGCCTATTGTAAGAACAAATAAAGTTGTTATCGTTAGGGATAATGAATTAGCCAACACGAATTATCGTTTATTTCAGTTGGCCGATGGTGATGCTGGAAATTTGAATTGGATATTAACGACACTGCGCAATTATGAGTCCCATGGTAGTTTTAAATCTAAGAAGAATGAACGATTGCTAATACAATCGGTAAAGTCAGGTAGTTTTAATAAATCAGGATACTTCTACGAGACAATGATCTATTTAAACGGGTTTCTAAAGAATGATGACCTCTTTGATTTTGTGAACAGATAATGAATCAAAATCTGTTTATCGATATTTGAAATTAGGGATTGAGATTATTAAATATTTCCGCTTTTAATGGAAAGATGTCTATATGGAGACTTCCCTAAAAATCGGACAGGTAATTAATTGATTAACTTAGACCTGTTATGAGGAAGAAAATGAGAATATTGTTAAATTTATACCTGTCTGAAAAAGGGTAAGTCTAAATGGGGTTCAAAGAAATTACATCACTTTACGAGAGAGGTTCTGTTGTAGAATTAAAGGTTCAAAAGAAATTAGAAGGACCTCAGCTAATTATTTTTGATTTGGATGGAGCTTCTGCTCGTTTGCACATATCTAATGTGAGTAATAGTCCAGTGCTATCTGAAAAATTATTTAATATCATTCGCGAAGGAGAACTCATTACGCTGGTAATTATTGATTTTAATGATGAGAAAGAGTATGTTGAGTTAAGTCTTAAGCCATTCAGAAATCAACTAGAAGGGAGCTTAAGTTTTACCAAGTGCAGGAAAGTTATTGATGAACGCAAAAGAATGCGTGTTGAATTGCCTGGCGATATTTTAGAAGAAAACAGAAATCAATTAGACCGTATTCAGGGTGATTTAGCCAAAGTTGATTTAACCTTTTTGTACGAGCTCATACAAAATGCTATAGACCATCCAAATCCGAATTTTAATAACTTGCTATCCATAAAATTTGAAGTGTATAATGACTACTTACTTCTTAAACACAACGGTAGCATTTTTTCTGAAAATAATTTCAGGTCGTTAACTGGTATTCTTCTTGGCGAAGAAGATACTGGTGAAGAGCGAATAGGATATAAAGGCATTGGGTTTAAATCCATATTCAGATATACACAAGAGGTTTATATCCGATCAGGCAATTTTAGTTTCAGTTTTAGCAAGGAACGTAGCGGTGCGAAAATGCCATGGGAAGTGATTCCTATTTTTGAGAATGAAATAGATAAAGTTGATAAAATAAAAAACTTTGAATTTTTTAATGTTCCTGTGGCTTTTGCGTTCAAGTTTACCAATGCTGAGTTAAGAGAAAGAGCCATAACGTATCTCGAACAATTGGTAGCGCTTCCAGAAACACTCTTGTTTTTAAACAAACTTGCTCGCTTAGAAATTGTTGTTAATGAGCATACTAAAAGAATAACAAGAAACGTCTTTGATTGCTCAACTCATGAGGAAATTACGCTTCAACTTAACGAAGAAAAGCCTCAAAAATGGTTTGTTTGTAAGGAGAAAAGAATAGTTGCCAACCAAGCTATTTTAAATGAACTAAAAGACGAAAACAACCCTTCGATACCTTTAAAATTCAGAAATTTCAATTCCCCAGAAGTTCAAGTAGCCTTTCCTGAAGAAGGAAGAGAAAATCTCATAAATATGTATGCCTACCTTCCTTTGTCGGAAACCAAATTAGGCGTGCCTTTTATTATTAATGGAGATTTTATTCCCAACTTAGACCGTACAGATGTTATTCGGAATTTAGAATACAATAATTATCTAGCAAATTTTGCTGCTGATGCACTCGTACGATTATTTAATGTAGTAAGTTTTGAATTGGGTATAGAAAGAGCTCTTAGTATTCTAACGCAAATAAATGATTTAAATAATGTCTTTTTTCAACATTTGAGTCAATCATTTTTAGCAAATAAAGACAACTTAAAAATCAAATCTCACTCCCTTGAAGATATACCTTTAAAGGATTTTGTTGTTGATAAAAGTGGGTTGTTTAAAATCTTTAAACATGAAGTTATTCATTTACATAATGATTTTAAAGAAAGTTATGTCCTCGACAATATCAATGAAAACATTGCAGAACAACTGGTAAATCACATAGCATTGCGTGTTTTTCATGTTAATCATGGAATTGAATTGCTTGGTAATTCGTTATTTATTGAAAAACATTGCAAAAAGTTAAAAGACTTTATTTTACTTACATTTCGCTTATCGAGGTTACCCAATGCCTATAACTGGAGAGAAAGGTTAGGAAGTATCAAACTGATCAAACAGGAAGACTCAATATTGAGCTTAAATGAGTTGCAAAGAAACGTTCCTGAAAAGTTTAGCAGCCTTTTGAGAGGCACTCTCAATATTAATGGGCTTTCTGTAGAACAAAATACTTTGCTTACTAAATATCCAAGTATTACGGATTTACTTGTTTCTTTTGGGTTAGTTGAATTTGATTTAGCGAAAGCTCTTAGAGATTTATTTGCAAAAAGAAACCTATTTATTACAATAAATGTCGATTTTATTAATGGGATTTGGTGTTTTTTATATGCCCACAAAGACATAACCAATAGTGATGGAAGTAAATTGGTTAATGAACGATTTAAAGATTTTCCTATCAAAACAATTACAGGCGAAATCAAAAAGTTAGAAGAATGTTTTGCTGGAGATCTTGAAAATGTAAACAATGACTTTTCGTTTCTCTATAAACAATATGGCAAGGATACATTAACCAAAGTAGATGCTTCCTCCCTTGCCGAACTCGCACAAACTGAAAATAAGCAAATTGTTACCTTCTTGTCTAGTATTTATGAAAAAGTTAGAATAACTGATAAGGCATTGTTTAAAAGGGCATTTAGACAGTTGCTTAAAATACCACATGAAGAATTAGCAAAAGAACCAGAAAAGCTTGTTAAAGCACTTTTAAGTGTATTTCATTTTAGTATAGCATATCCAAACGAGAATCTTGTAGAGATAGGAATAATAGATTTTCCAGTTATAACGGAGAATCAAACAGTAGCAAATTTGTCACATACCTATTTTGACAAAAATTATAGTTCATATATTAATGCTGAGGAATTATATGCAGAGAGATTATTTCAAGGCATTGATGATATTTCATTTATTTCAAAAAATTACTTAGCCGAATGTTCTAAAGACCAACAGCAAAAGTTTGTAGACTTTTTAAAGCGTTATCATGTAAGTCCTGGATTGAAATTCTTTAAATCGACACTCTTTAAAACAAATGAAAGGGTGAATTTGCTCAGTATTGATAGCTCATATCAAGGTTTTAATAATGGTTATACTAATTTTAGAACGCAGAATGAATTTTATGTTTTTAGAGACATCTTAAAACTGGCTGATCTTTATGAGAATTTGGTTGTTTTTTGGGAAGAGTTATCAAAATTAAAGTTCATTAATACTTTAGTTTCTATAATATCTTGCAATGGATATACACGTATCAATCCTTTTGTCTGGCTTTTAAGAAAAAACCATAAAATGTTTCCTATGCAAGGAGGAAATTTAGTAAAGGAAATCTCTGAAATAAATGAACAAATACTAGTTAAATATTTATTCAATAATGAGCAGAAACTGCATAATTGTTTTCATAATAACTTGGATGTTATTCTTGGAGCTTTAAAATTTAACTCGAGACTCACTAACTCAGATATCATCAAATGTCTTCAAAAATTAGAAACCTTTTCATTTGATGAAACAGAAACACTATTGGTAGAACATTTTGCAAAAGCAACATTTTTACCTGAAGAAGTTGAAGAGTTAAATACTACATGTAGTTTACTTGCTCTAGATAAAAGCATACAAAATATCAGCGGTCTTGTTTATTTAGAAAAGGAACTAGAGGAATCACCTATTTTGTTCGAGAATATAAATTATTTCAAAAATAAGTTTGTATACAGTTTTGATAATAATGAAAATTTTAAAGAAGCAATTAGAGCATTAAAAATTCCAATTAAAGGAATTGAAGATATTGAGTTGAAACAGGTTGAAGAGAACTCCGTTTTAGATGTAGCTTTAATCAAAAAAGTTGTCTCAGACTTTTCTAGCAAGATAAGAAAATCAGTAACTGGTTTTGATATAATAGATAAATGTGAAATTATATGCTGTTCGCAAATAACGATAGGCATTAAGGGTATTTCTGATTTTAATGTTCAAACAGATAGCTTTTACGATGCAAAAAATAACATTTATTACTTTATAGATGTAAGAGATTTAGTAGAAGTAATAAGTGAACAATATAACTGGCCTTTAATCGAAACCAGAAAGCTACGGAAACTTCTAGATAATACTGTAAAAAATGAAGATTATCAAGTAGGACAGGTTTTTACATTGAACAATGATAAATTCACTGAAGAGGTGAATGAATTTATTAAAGAATTAGAAGGTACTGAATGGAGTCAACACATTGTTGAACTCAAAGAATTAATTCAATTAGATACAGCACCTGGTGTGCAAAAGAAAAAAGTATATAATCTACTCGCTAAGTTAAAACTTGCTAAATACAGAAATATACAGTTTGATAATGTAAATGAAAGGGATCGCGAATTTAATTATTTAGAAGGTAATGGAGAGAAATACATTGTACATAGTGCAAGAGGAAGCTTTGCATACATTGCCCCAATAGAACTTTTGAAAATGAGAGATGAAGGTTATTTGATGGCACTTGATTTTGGAAATAAAATACCTATCAAAATTTATCATCGGGCAGAGGAAATATTGAAACTGAATACCAATCACCTCTTGTTATACCAAAATGATAAAACGACAGAAGAATTATTTGCCTTTTGTGAAAATAATCAAAGCGCCAATAAACGTTTACTGTTTATTGATAGAGACCATGCAAGTAATAAGTCGAAAGAACTACTCAAATTGATGATTCCGGATGAAGAATATTAATCAAGTAAAACATACCGAATTATTACAAGCGGAACTTGATTATCAAACCTTCGAATACGAGAAGCTGTTAACCAAACAAGCTGCCAAAATGTTAGCGGATAAGCAGTTATATATTTGTCGTTATCAAGGTTATGATGAGGCCAGAGGAAATATCATACTTCGATTTGAGAGTTCCATTTGTGCTGCTCCAAGGAGAGGCGAAAACCTGCATTGTTTTATATCCAAGTACCAAGATCATAATGTAAGACAATGGGGGGCTATAACTTACAAAGATTTACGATCAGAATGTTTATCACAATTTGAATCTAAAACGGTATTTTTTAATTATGAAAATGATCATACGATTGTTGGTGTATCGGGAATTAAAGAACAAGATGTTCTAAAATTTGAGAGAAATGCACTTGTTTTTCTTGGGCCGGCAGATCCTCCTTTGAAATACTTGATGAATCTTGTTGAATTTGTTAAGTCAACCAAGCCGGAAAACAATCCATATTTGAATATATCATTAGATAATCAAAACTGGAACCCAATCTCATTAAACACCAATAATGCTGTTTTAGATATTCAAACAGATTTATTAAAGCGTGATACTGTCATTATTCAAGGCCCTCCAGGTACGGGTAAAACGTATTTAATGGCTCAAATTTGTGATGCGTTATTACGGGCAAATTATCGAGTAATGGTAACCGCATTAACCAATCGAGCACTCATTGAATTAGCAGAAAAGGAGCATTTAAAGAATGCTTTGAACGAAGGACATATATTCAAAACAAGCTTAACAGCGGACGAGCATAAAAATGAAAAAATCAAAGGGATAAATCCTTTAAAGAATTTAAAAGAACAAAAGCCCCCATTATTACTCTCCACCTACTATGTTATGAGTCAAATAGCTACCAAAGCAATGGAAGAGGAACATTTTGATTATATAATTGTGGAAGAAGCAAGTCAGGCATTTTTGTCTACAATTGCATTGGCAAGAAAATTAGGAAATAAGTTCATAATCATCGGAGATGTTTGTCAATTAGAACCCATTATTCAAAAAGAATATTCAACAGAAGATCCAAACAATTTTCATTGGATGGTTTGTGGGTTAAAAACATTGAGCTATTGCTACAGAAATTCCAAAAACTATATTTTAACGGATTCTTATCGTCTTACAGCAAATGCAGTGAAAACAACTAATGTGTTTTATAAAGATAGATTAAATAGCAAATCTGCCGAAGCGCTCCCAATTCCATTAAGAAATGGTTCTACTGCCTATCATTTACTGAAACACAACGGAGGAACTACTGTCAAAAAAATAACAATGGATAATGGAATACAACCATCAAACGAATGTATTCGATTGATCATTGATCTTATTAAAGATGTAACTGATATTAACTCTAAATCAGAGATTGCAATTCTTGCTTTTAACAGAGATACGGTTAGACAACTTCAATCTCAGATATTCAGGAACTTTAAATCAACCGATTATATTACTATTGAAACCATTGATCGGGTTCAAGGAATGACGGTAGATTATTGTTTTTTTGTTATCCCACAAGGTAGTATCCCTTTTTCAATAGAACCCAATAGGTTTAATGTAGCTACATCAAGAGCACGTTTATGCACCTTGATTATAGCAGATAGACAAATAGATCATTTTATAGCCTTGAGCGATAAAGTGAAAGATTATTTTAACAGAATATAGCTTTAATGTCCATAGTATATTATAAATATTTCAATCTCGAAGCTATTAAGTTAGCCTTCTAGCGTGTGCAATGCTGGCCTGATAGAATGATAAAAGACCAGGTGGGTATTCGAGCATTCAAAGCGTAATTAAATAAAAATTGCGAGCAATTGTCTGAATTACTTATTCAAGGTGAGTATAAAGCTCAAAGAGGGTGAGGCGAAGGATAGTTCGCATTTCTAGGGATGAACGAATGAATCTGGTTATTGCTGTTGTGAACGAAGGCAAGCTCAAATTCCTTGTAGTCATCGAAAAACTTCAAAATTTCGTCTAAATCACTCGAGTCTGGAAGCGATACTATTTTCTCTGCAATATCGAAAGGCTCAAAAGCCTTATCGTAGGTTTCTAGTAGGTTTAGGTTTCTCATGCATTGAAGTTAAATAAACTTGTGAAAGTTCATAGGTCAACTAATGTTCCATTTAATACTATAAATAAATTTTCTATGCATTCAGTTTGCAGACATATTGTGAATAATTGTACCTTATCCACAATAAGTTATGCCAACTACCAAAAGACCTTTAAAACGCTACAGCATTCTAGACAGATGCTTCTCTAACACCGGACGTAATTATACGTTTGACGGTTTGAAG
>ENA-OUOG01004766-OUOG01004766.1-marine-metagenome-genome-assembly--contig:-NODE-4766-length-11468-cov-11.254938_pt1 | contig 11468 bp, 12 predicted proteins | sample MGYA00248635_ERZ508505 | MGnify/ENA primary metagenome ERZ508505 (study PRJEB26176, sample SAMN06267871) | marine metagenome | isolation source: Saanich Inlet, British Columbia, Canada | place: Pacific...
AGTTGCAGTAGAGAAGATCTTCTTTCCAGTCACTCAGCAACACAAAGACCGGACTTTGCGGCGCTTACGGAACAAGGTTTCAAAAAAGGAAAACTAAGAGCACACAGTGATTACATGTGGAATAGTGCAGTTAATGAATGGGCACTGTCGCACTGGCAGTGGGGTGACATTATGGTAGAGGCTAAAATGAAAAACTTGGCTAGTGGACAACTTTATAGTATGACCGAAGAGTCAAAACAAATAGCAGCATAAAGAGGACAACATGATCCTAGAATTACAAAGTTTTGAAATGATGGAAAACACCCAGGATTACTTGGGCAAGCACCAATGTGTGCTTTCTTTTGGCGACGAATACGAACTTAGCATTATCTCAGGCGAAGGTGCATACAGCACAGAAAGTTCGCCTTATGAGATTGCTGTAATCAAACACGGCAACCTAGCAGAAATGCCTGGTATCACCGAAGATGGTGATACGGTAAAAGGATACTTGACAGAAGCTGATGTTGATGCTATTATAAAGAAGATGTATTTAATCACAGGCAAAACACCGAGGCAAATATGATCACAGTAACAGGCGGCAAACCCAAGCAACGTAAATATGTAGAAAGTATGGTACAGTTTTGTATCGATACTCTAATGCCACGTATGCGCACACTAGAAATAGAAGTAAAACTATGCACCCCAAAAGGTGCTATGGGATATTGCTTGGAAACTGACAACAAGAGAACATTTGAAATCGAACTTGACAGAACATTGTCACAGCGTAAACTGCTCGAAACACTTGCACACGAGATGGTGCATGTTAAACAGTATGCTCGTAGAGAGTTGCACCCAGTACACCAAACATGGTGCGGTAAAACATACAATCCTGACAAAGTAAGCTACTGGGACCTTCCTTGGGAGATTGAAGCACACGGCCGCGAAGTAGGATTGTTTATACGCTGGGCTGAAGCAAATAACTTAGGTCACTTAAAATGGACACAAACCGGTTGACATAGCCGTACAACTATGTTATATTAATTACACAAGCAAAGAGCATGGTGCTCCGAGCAACCTTATAGTAAGATGGAAAAACAAAATGGCTAAACGGCTTACACGTAAACTCACTGACGTAATCGAAGAAGTGAAAATTACTCTCGCAGCAGAGCACGGAATCTCACAAGAACAACTAGACGCACTACGAGCACGAGTAGATGCCAACGGACATAAGTTTCCAGTTGGCAGTATGATGTTGCCAATTGCTATGTTGTGGATTGATTACGAAGTGCAACGTGATGTAATTGTCAAACACATTATCAGCATCATCAAGCGTTATGATCCGCGACTGTGCTCACCTGCTAGTGCGTGTACAGATGTATTTGACATTGACAATCAACGTTCACCTATTATGACATTCGACGGTCAGCATCGTACCATTGCTACAGCATTGCTGGGCTTTGACGCTGTTCCGTGTATTGTTGTAGAAACAGATGACATTCAGTTTCCATCATATGCTTTTGAAGAGTGCAACATGAGCACTAAGAAATTGGGTCCACAGGATATTCACCGCAACCGTTTGACACGCTACAAACTTGGCAGCCGTGAGCAAAAGAACGTTGTTGCTCGTACACTGCAAGATCAGTTCGACAACACAGGCGTTGACTTGGAAGACAAAGGCACACGCAAGAGCCCTGGTATGCGAGGCGACAACGATTACTTCTTTAGCCACTTTAAATATGCTGAAAAAGCAATTGAAGCAGATGCCAGCGGCAAGTTGATCTACAACATTCTCAACAGCATTACCAGCGTGTTTCCGTTGCAAGAAGAAGTTGATCAAGGTGTGTTTATTGGCTTGTACGAACTAGCACGTCTAGACCAAAATCATCAAGAACTTCCAGGCAACTGGATGGAAGATGTGTTGCGTCTTGTCAAGAAAAGCTTCAATAGCAGTGCAATTGTACACAGCAAAGCCAAGCGACAAAATGAACACGTTAATCCAGGCGCTGGATGGAGTGCTCCAAGTAATATGGCAAACTTCCTACGTGAGGTATACATGATGAACGGCGGCACTATCAACTTGCCATACCACGGCGAAGGCGCTAAGATGCAAGTTGCAACTAACCCTGTTGCTGGATTATTTCCAAACACTCGTGAGTTGGAACTGGCATAATGTTGAAAGAAGCATTGCAAAACTTTAACGCACCAGTTTATACCAAAACCAAGCGTAGCACAGAATCATATGCGGCAACAGCCGCATATGTCACAGCAAATCTAGAACGACTGGTAGAACTTTATCGTAATACAAAAAACGATGAACAGACATACCGACTAATTCGTGATGATATCGACAATGCACTACGCCGCTATCATCAGTACTGCATCAAAGAAAACATTGGTGCCCACTATATCGAACGTGGATTAGAAGGCAATGGTATCTTTGAACACATGATTCCTGCTAGTCGTATTCGTGATTTGTTGATTGCAAAAGTAATTACACCCGAGCAAGCATGTAATATGCCCACGTGTCGTTTGAGCAAAGAGCGTGATGACAAGTTACGTGAAGCAGGTTGGGCTAGTAAAACACCCGACTTGTACAACTTTTGGAAGCGGTACGAATATAGTTTTGATATCGCAGATGTATTTGAAACATACGACGGCGCCGAAGTAGATACAAATATGACACTTGAAGACCATTTTGAAAGATTTGTACAATGAGTATGTTAGACAGTTTTAAAGTTCCTTTTAAAGAATCACGTGAATGGGATGAAAAAGTAGGCACAGTAGAAATCCGTAGACTGAACTTGTGTGGTAAACTTGTCAAAAGCAAAGGCAATGTATACCAACACAAAAAAGACATGTTATTGGAAAGTGGTTTTATCACAAACGACGATTATCAATGGCTCTCTGATAACATCGAATCTGATCAGTGGATGAATACGTATTGTGTTAAAGAAGCAGGACACAACGGTGCGTGTAGTTGTAATCCATACTTGCCAAAAGGCAAAGACAAAGTTTCAAAAGGTATAGAACAAAAACTAAAAGATCCGTTGACCAATCCAGGCGACGATCCAAACAAAGGCGCAAACAGATCACACAAACGTAACTTTCCACTTGCTTTTGATAAAAATGATAGAGCCCTCTGGTACGAATACAATAAAGAAAATGGCTTCCGTAAAGAACTGCAAAACATTGCATTACGGTTGCCAATGGTGAGCAGTCCGTTGATGATGGCACTTGCATACATTGATATGTTTGCTTGTATTTGGCACAGCAAGAATAGTAGACAGTTTTTGGATATAACACCTGAATTTGAAAACGTATTAAATCAACGTTGGAAAGAACTAAAAAAATTCTATGCAGGTAAAAAACTAAAAATTTATGACAATAATGATCAATTACAAGATCCTATACTTTGGGAAACAATACAAATTAATTGGTACGGTAAAGGACACGAAGATTTAAAAGGTATACAATTTGGTCATGTAGATCCTATACGTGAAGATATGTGGATGACACGCCCTTATAATGTGTTGCCAATTACTCGTGAAACAAATTTGAATCAGAGTAGTGCAAGTTTGTATGATGTAATGAATCGTATGCGTACTAGTGTTCGCTTACAAGATGCTTGGGAAGAAAGTTTATAAATACGTTATGAGTTATTTAAGTCAAATGTACGGAGCAAAAGCTCCTCGAGCAGTAACAAAAGATAAAAACCCTAATCGTGTATTAGGCGGCCTCAAAGGTGCAGGTGTAAACAGTTTTACAATGCTAGGAGAAGATGAGCAAGAAAAACACATTCCAACCTATGCCTATGTACAAGCACTAGAAGAAAAACTAAAACAGCAGGATGTAAAAATGGCTGTTTTAGAAAAACAAATTAGGAGATTAAACAATGATCAAAAAGTGGATCGACAAACGTTTAGCAGAACGCACAACACTTGATGGAGCAGTATTAGTTGCTGCTGGAATTGCTTTTTTAATATTTAAACCAATCGCAGCCGCAGTTGCTTATGCAGCAATCGCATACGGGGCTTGGACAATTTGGAAATCAGAATAACACATTATTGTAGTATTATCAATCACACCAAAAGATTAGCATACATTTTCTTACCTAAGTGTGGAGGATGTAGTATTTGCGAATACCTGCAAAAACTAGACAACTGGGATATACCTGCTAAAAATGAAGTAACTCCAAACGATACAAATCTCAAAATACCTAATAACTATAAAATTTTTACAGTTGTACGTGAACCTACTAGTTGGATACTTAGTGGGTATAAGATGTTTAAGCAACGCAGGAATTATGATTTTACAATAACTGAACACTTGGAACTACTTAGAAACCCGCACAATGTTTTTACACACTACAGAGAAACACGTAACGACTGGGGAGATTGGTGGTGGCATTGCGGAATAACTCCAGACAAACATTTTGAAAAATACAAAAATGTTGAAGTATTTCATTTGGAAAAATTGCAGGATATGGTACATTGGTTATCGCAGTATTTTGATACAAATGAAATTTTAATGCCGCATACCAATCAAACTGAACACGAAGACATCGAGTTGAGTGCATACGACAACAAGTTAATTGACGAATTGTTATACTTTTATAGAAAAAAATATTATACAGAGTATAAAAATGAAAATTAAAATTCATCATAATCCTTGGCAACACGGACAAGTACAAAATTTTTTACCGGATAGTTTATTAAATGATTGCATTCAATATTCTTATCGTACATTAACTACAAATAAACCTAATACAAGTAGATTTATTGTTACGGAATATACAGACTATTTGATGCACCAAAAACTAAATACTTTTTCAAAACCGTTGTTTAAAAAGTTTTGTAAAAAATTTAAAATTAGGCATCAGCCGGTAGATATATTGTATTTTTTTACAAATTACAATAATATGGATAGCAATAATATACATGTGGATCTAGATTGGAAATTGTTAACTGTAATATGTGCGCTATCACACAAGGGTAACGGAACTGACTTGTATAAAACTAATCTACAGTATGTTAAAACCACTGATTGGAAATTGAACTCAGCATCAATTTTACCAAGATTTCCAGACAATTATCACGATGTAGGCAAGTCTGTTGATACTGATAGAATATCATTGAATATTACATATTGTAAAAAAGGGTGTGTACCAGAAAAATATATGAAATAATTATAATTTGTTAATTGGTATGCCACTACTGGCATTCATGCTCCAAACTTTTTTAGCATTAACCCCACGAGTTTGTGCAAATCGTTTTGCATCACAATTTTCGCATACATGAAAATAATTATTACTTAATCTTTTAGGATCCATTTTTCCACGTTCTCTATTAAACTCTTCATTACAACTATCGCATCTAAACAAACAAATTGTTTTTTTGCGGTTATAAGTGTGTTGTTTTCCTAACTTACTAGTTCTCATGTGCCAAGTATCAATTAAATATTGTTTTATATACATTACAACTTTCCTATTATATTCTTAATTATCTTTTTACTTTTAACATGTAATCTAAGTTTACTAATTGCAGTATTCATTCTGGCAACATATCCTAGTTTTATCATTTCTGCTTGTATTTCGCTATAGTTTAATATCAATTCACGTTTGAGATAATCAGGATTAACTTGTGGACGCTTGTAAAAATTAATACCATAAGTTGAACGCAATTTTTCAATTTCACTTTCTTTGTTAAAAATCGATTCACTTATAATTAAATTATCAATTGTAGTAAGATTTTCTACAAATTGTTCTAATTGAACTATTTTCCAATCAATGTCTTTGGCGTAATCAAACTCGAGTAAAAACGGATCCATTTTAAGTTTTTGCACATGATCTAAACTTTTGTATCTTGGATCTGTTAGTCTACCACTTATACCTTGTGCAATAAGGTCTTTGCGAAACAGCCATATAACATGGTTTTGTTTGAGAAATTCTTTGTAAAAGTTTTCGTTCATATAATGAAAATGCCAGCCGAGCCACATCTTCATAATTACAGGGTTGTTGTCAACATTATATTTGGTTAATGTTTGATATTGTTTTTCAAATGTTGCAGAGTCTTCTAAAAACTTTGCTTTAAGAAATACAAAATTTTTCTTTTTTTCTTCTACAATTTCGTTAATATCTTTTCCCCTGCAAAATATTTCAGCAGCATTAATATAACCTAAACTTTGATTTTCAACAAACGCATCTAAGAAGTTAGTCGAACCGCTTCGTCCAAAACAAAGCACAATAATATTCTTTTTCATAACTATATTTACATTAAGATTATAAAAACTAACCATAAATACGAGTAGGAGAACAATTTATGACATTTTGCACATTAACAGACTCAGCTAAAAAACAAATTGAAATTATTTGTAAAGAAAATGAGTGCTATGCAGTAACACTAAACATCAAAGGTGGCGGCTGTGCAGGGTTTGAATATGAATGGGGAACCTATGCAACGCCAGAGGAGTTAAAAGACAACGACGAGGTGTTTAAAACTGATAACAATTGCACATTTGTTATCGGTGCTGAAAGCATAATGTTCTTAGTTGGAACAGAAATTAACTATAAAAAAGATATAATTGGATCTATGTTTGAAATCAATAATCCAAATGCACATAGCTCATGCGGTTGCGGAGTGAGTGTGAATTTTGATATAGACAAACTAGCCACACCAGCAGTATAAACGGAGTATAAAATGGCAAGAAGAGAAGTTGATATTGGTATTGAGGGTAATGACGGCACAGGCGATAGTATTCGCGAATCCTTTCGTAAAGTAAATCAAAACTTTACAGAATTGTATGCTGTTTTTGGTCAGGGAGGTAACATCAGTTTCCTAAACCTTGACGATACTCCTACTGATTATGCAGGTAATGAAAATCGTGTGGTATTTACAAGAAACGACGGATTGGGAGTTGACTTTTTTGAATTAGTATCTGATACAGGTACCAATGATGCTACAGATGCAGATAATACTATTGCTTTTAGTTTTGACGATGATGCAAAACAAATTAAAGTTAGGGCAATCAATACCCGTTTAAGCCAAGATAGTAAGCCAGTACTAACAAGTGAGCTTGCTGCTGGTGCAGTCATAGGCTATACCACTGCTATTAATACTACGTTGGTTAACGGTGACATTGCAGATTTAGTAAACGAATATAACTCTACACATGGCACAAGTAGTGGTACTATAACCGAAAGTAATGTAGTAATAAGTAAAGGTTATGCAGATACCCAATATCTAAATGTTACCGGCGATACATTAACTGGACATCTTAATACTATTCCTGGCGCTACAGGTACGCAAGTTCCTCAGACACAAGAAGTTTTAACTAGAGCAGGTAGTACTGAAAATAGAACAATGCTAGATACATTGTTCTTAGATGATCATCCAGGTGCTTTGGCAGGATCTGGTACTCCTACTGGTCCTGAAGACTTGCAAGCTGCTACAAAATATTATGTCGATAACACTAGTTTTGCAAGTAGTACAAACTTATTTGTTAGTGTACAAGGTGACGATAGTCAGGCTAGAACTCCAGCAGGTAAAGAAGGTCGTGCATTAAGTTATGCATATAGAACTATTGGTGCAGCGTGTACAGCAGCCGAAGGTATAATTAGAGCTACTCCTTATGAACCAGGTCCGTATGTACAAACACTAACATATCTAAGTGGCGGAAATAGTATTACTGCAAAAGTAACAGGAACTCCTGAAGTTGCAAATGTAGGCGCAAATGCTCAATTGTGTGCAGACACACTTGAAAACAATAGAGACCTTATTGCAGAAGCAACAACTGATTACATTACTAGTACATATCCGTCATTTACTTACAACATAGACTTGTGTGCAAGAGACGTTGGACTGATTATTGATAGTGTTAGATTAGATATTTTAGGCGACCTGCAACAAAACTATTTGTCTCGCTGGGCAGGTTTGAGATACTCAGCAAATCCAAGTGCAAATATAGCAAGGGTCAATCAAAGAACAGAAACTATTGCTGGCATCGAATATGCTAAAACTCAAATGATTCTAAGACTAAATGATGCTAGTGTTGATAGTACATATGTGACAGCAGTTACTAATAGATTTGATGATGTAATAAGTTTTATTGATCCAGCTGAAGCAGAAGCAACGTTAGTAGAAACTGGTGATTATTATCAACTTAGTCTTACAAACGGAAACATTGGGTTAGAACAAGGCAATAGTGCAAACAGAGATATACGTCCAGGTAAAGTTGTTAAAGGTAAACAATCTGGAGCGGTTGCTGAAATTATTGAATACACATTTGCCAACGGTAGTACTGATGATTTTAGTTTAAAGCTACTAGAACCAATTGAATTTATTATTGGAGAAGAACTAGAGTACGGAAACAAAACTCAAAATAATCAAATTAGTATACGTGTCGAATCGGGTATATTTGACGAACACATGCCGATACGTATTCCAGAAAACGTAAGTATTAAAGGTGATGAATTTAGACGTACAGTAATTCGTCCTAAACGTGGACAGTCGCAAAGTAAGTGGGCAAACACATATTTCTACAGAAGTAGTACATATGACGGGCTAACAACTGCATCAGGCGGATTATCATTTACGCATCCTAATCCGTCATCAACAGAAGAAGGATTTTATGGCAGGCATTACTTAACAGATCCGGCAGTAGATATAAATGTTGGCACTGATGCCGCAGAAAATCCAGGTAAGTTTTCACTTGCTAGTAAACTACTAAAGAAAAATAAATCGTTTGCAATTGAAGAAACAATTGAATGGATATCGGCACAGGTACTTGTAGGTGCAGGAATTTGGTCAGGATTTACATACGACGAAGCCAAATGTCGCAGAGATTTAGGATTTATCATTGACGGTATTATAAGCGATCTTGTAGATGGTGGCAGAGAAGATACACTAATTAATCAAGGGTTTTATTCTAGTGGTGCAGCAGTATTAGGACAAGAACAACAAACTAAAGCTGCTATACAAAGATTAAAAACTATTTTTTCATATGTTTGGGACAACGGTGTAGGCGGTGTAAGTTATACTGTACTAGGCAGCGAAGCAGTTGTAACTGATGTAGACTTACCGCCAGAAACAAATAGTTTAACAAATGCAGATGCACTAGTTGATTGTGTTGCGTTTGGCTTAGATAATAGTGGATACAATCCTCCAAAAGATAATAACAAAATGGATGTATTCTTGTGTAACGACAACAGTATTGTTCGAAATGTAACATGTCAAAAACATGGCGGATTTATGATGGTGCTCGATCCAGAAGGACAAGTACTAACACGATCACCGTATGCACAGACTTGTAGTAGTTTCTCACAGAGTCAAGGTCTAAATAAAGCATTTGCTGGCGGCATGTTTATTGACGGCTATGCTGGTAATATGCCTGCAACTATTACAGCACTAGATAACAGCAATGTATTTAGATTACGTGTTAGTAGTCCTACAGACAACGGTTTGTTTGTTAGAAAACCTGTAACACCGTTTCCTTTCTATCTAAGCGGTGTACGATATCAAGTTAACGCTATTGAAAGTTATGACCAAGACAACGGAACCGCAGTGTTAGTACTTGACGAGGATAGTAATGCACCTGATCCTGTAGAAAATAGTATTAATAATATTAATCTTTCCGGTGCTAATGTTATATTAGAGTTCAATGGTAACCACGGGTACAATAACGGTACTCAAATTATTATTACTAACATAAACGGTACTACAGAACTAAATGGAAATAGTTATTATGTAGGAAGCGTATTAGCAGAATCATTTACAATTTATAGAGATTCTGGATTAACAGATCCAGTATTATCATCAGAAGTAAGTGCATATCTTGATAGCGGTACAGTTAGAAATGTTGTTGCCGGCACAGGATACACAGGACCTTTACCTGCAGATATCTTTATGCAAAGCGGCGGTAACAGAAGTATGCTTGCAAACGACTATACTCAGCTAAACGACAACGGGTATGGTGTTATTGCTACAAACAACGCACTGTCTGAACTTGTTAGTGTGTTCACATATTATTGTCATACAGGATATATTTCAAGTAACGGTTCTCAAATACGTTCACTTACAGGTAATAACAGTTATGGTGTTTACGGTTTGGTTTCAGAAGGTGCTGACCCAGATGAAATTCCACAGGATGCAATACTTAACCAAGACATGATATTTCCATGTAAAATTTTCCAAGCACAGTATCAATTAAGATTTACTGGAGATGTAAGCAGTAATGTTAGTATAGGTGATTTTGTATACCAAGATAACACAACAGCAGTAGCAAAAGTTAGCTTTATATCAAACAGTGGTAGAGACGTGTATGTATTAAACACTGTAGACGGCATATGGAATACAACAGCATCAAACGGTATTAGATTTGGTGCAACAGCCGCAGCAGCAGCAACAGGTACATATGTAGACGGAACAGGTGCCGCTGGTGCAGCTAACACACCAACATTTGTTAAATTAAAAGACACATTTAGTGAAGAAGGCGATCTAGTTGTATACGGCTACGATTTAAGTGGCGATCCTCTTAATGTAAGTGAAATTGAAATTTATCACCGAGCCGAGGATGTTTATCAACCATATGAAGTTACTAATTCAACAGATCCAGATGAGTATCTAGGCACGTATGATGCAGCAGCTAGTGGCGGCGAAATAAACTATACAACAGCAGCCACTGGTATAAATGCTACATTTAGAATTGGCAAGACAATCACAAGCGGATATAATGTAGCAATTACATCTGGCGGCAGCGGATATAGTGTTTCGGATACATTTACAATAGACGGTGCAGACTTGGGTGGTGTTACTAGCACCAACGATGCAACTGTTACCGTTAGCGAAGTTCAAAGTGGGTTAATTACAGCAGTTACAATATCTGGACCGGCAGTAACTGATAATAACACTCCGGTGCTTGACAATAAAATTTGGAAGTTTAACTTAGGTACTGGTATTGAAGGCACAGCAGAAAACGGCTTGCAATATGAAACTGCTCACGATACTCCAATTGTGTTTAGACACAAACAAAACTTTGTAATTGATGGTGTAACAAGTGTTCCGACTCGACCAAGTACTGCATTTGTATTTTCAGAAGATCCAAACGACACTGTAACTTACAGAACTATCGGGTTTGGTAGAAATATTACACAAGGAAAAGTTGTAAGTACAAATCAAAGTGTTGTTACTTTTGACACCAACTACGATTATTTAGACTTAAATCTTGATCAAGATATTCTACAGTTAGCTGATAACGATGCAAATATTAGTCCAGCTATTAGTGGAGCAACAGGATCAGAAACTTTAGGTGCTAGTACAGGTGACACTAAAATTGCTATTAACAGAGTTAGTGCTACTGACGAAGCACGGTTGTTAACACAAGATATGATCTTTACATGGGGTGGTAAAGCATTTAAAGTTACAGGTTATACAGAACATACAAATACAGCAACTAGTAATCAATTTGCTGTTATTACATTTGCTGATCACTCAACC